>OHZE01000555.1_pt1 | contig 11716 bp, 9 predicted proteins | sample 1580371 | NCBI WGS metagenome assembly OHZE01 (sample SAMEA3882527, study PRJEB24775) | human gut metagenome | biome: human-associated habitat; feature: intestine environment; material: feces | place: Netherlands | collected 2009/2010
CATCAATAAATAAAAAAAAATATATATAAATAATTTATATATATTTATATATATCGATGCCCTCGACCATATACAATCATATATGTACCTTCTATAACGGTAGGTCTCCGTCTCCCCTACTTGAATCTCAAATCTTTCGGTTTGCCCTCACAAGTCCATTCACCTGCACTCCCATCGCTGCAATCACACCACCTGCAACTCTCTGAACATGTTATATGCCGCTACTCCTCTTGATCAACGGTTTATCTTATATTGTAACCATAATGCGCTTTCCTAGTAAATTTGTCAAGATTAATTTTTCAAGTTTCTGTCATATTTTCACTTGTTTTTTACTGTTTACCGCATATTTACTGGACTTTTTCCACTTATCATTTATTTTATACTTTCTTTATTATTTGTTGATTGACTACCCCATCTAACTGAAATATTCTATACATTAGGCATTATAATAGAGAACACATCTATTCAAAATATAATCTTTTCCGAAAAATTCGAAAAGTTATCAACATTAAGGAGCAGTTATGAACACAAGTACAATTTCTTCAAATTCTGAAGAGAGGATGGGCACGGCGCCGATATTTAAACTTATTCTCTCCATGGGCATTCCAACATTTGTGGCGCAGCTCATCAATCTCTTATACAACATAGTAGACAGAATATACATAGGACATATCCCGGAGGTAGGCGCAGCATCCCTCACCGGAATCGGACTGTGTCTCCCGATCATCACCCTTGTAAGTGCATTCAGCGTGTTCGTGGGCGCAGGCGGAGCACCTCTGGCTTCCATTGCTCTCGGCAAGGGCGACAGGGACAAGGCACAGCGCATCCTGTCAAATGGCGTAACCCTGCTCATCATATTTACAGTTATTGTTATGGCTGTCATCTACACATTGAAGAAACCGCTTCTGTATTTCTTCGGTGCCAGCGATGCCACCTATCCACATGCCGATGACTATCTGAGCATTTACCTTATAGGCACTATATTTGTCATGATCACCACCGGACTGAACACATTTATCACAGCCCAGGGACAGTCAAAGACCGCCATGTTTTCTGTGCTCATAGGAGCCATATTCAACATCATCCTCGATCCGATATTCATATTTGCACTGAACCTCGGAATCAAGGGTGCGGCCATAGCGACCGTCATATCCCAGGCGATAAGTGCGGCATGGGTTATCAGATTTCTGACATCCGACAAGGCTAGTCTTCGCATATCAGCGCAGATGATGCGTCCACAAGGCAAGCTGATCCTGTCAATTGCAGCTCTCGGTGTGTCACCATTTATCATGCAGGTCACGGAGAGCCTTATAACCATCGTGTTCACTCACGGGCTCCAGAAGTACGGCGATGACCTGTACGTGGGATCATTCACCATACTCCAAAGTATCATGCAGATTATATTTATCCCGATGAGCGGTTTCTCCCAGGGAGTCCAGCCCATCATCAGCTACAACTACGGCAAGGGCAACGTGGACAGAGTGAAGAAGACATGTACCATACTGATAACCATGTCCATCATAGTGTCATTTGTCCTGGCTGGGGCCGCATTCCTGTTTCCGTCCGTGGCAGCCGGAATATTTACCTCGGATGAATCCCTCAAAGCACTCTGTGCAAAAGTTCTTCCGATATACATATTCGGAATGATGTTCTTTGGCATACAGAACGGATGTCAGCAGTCCTTCATATCCATGGGACAAGCAGGCAAATCCCTTATATTTGCACTGCTGAGAAAGGTCATACTGATAATCCCACTCGCGATCATCCTGCCATACTGCACGCACTCAGTCATGAGTATTTACTACGCCGAGCCTATCAGCGACATAGTGTCCGCATTCTCATGCGGCGCAACATTCATGCTGACATTTAAGTCAATGATGAAAGGTGCAGGGAAGAAGTAACCCTCCTCATTTTCCTTCTCAGCAACACCATGCCCACCACGCACGACACGATCTCCGTGATCGGGAATGCCCACCATATCAGTGATACATCCGCCTGACCGCCTCTGACCAGAGCCGCAAATGCTCCGGCAAGCGGCAGGATGATTATCAACTGTCTGAGCAGCGATATCACAAGCGATTCCACACCGCCTTCAAGGGCCTGATATATTCCCTGAAATGCAACATTTACCCCGGCAAATACGAAACTTAGGGAGATTATCCTCATGGCGTCTATAAAATACACTCTGGACTGTCCCGCATTAAAAAGTCCGGCAAATGCAGCTGGAAACAGCTCTGTCACAGCCATTCCAAACACCATCAGCACTATTGTGTAGATTATTCCATACTTAATCGCATCATTTATCCTCTTTCTGTCACCCATTCCATAGCTGTATGCCGTGATCGGGGTGATCGCATCCCTGAGTCCAAATGCGAGAAACAGCACAAACTGCTGAACCTTGTAGAACAGACCATATGCAGTCTGCGCCGACTGGTTAAACTTGAGAATGAGATTCAGCGCGTATACCATGATGGACATAAGTGCCTGGGCTATGATGGCCGGGAGTCCTATGGCATATATTCCCCGGATGATTCTCCAGTCAGGCTTCATGTATGCACATCCATGTTCAAATTCCTTATTAAGTCTCAGATGGAACACGCACAGCAGAACCGCAGACGCTATCTGACCTATAATAGTCGCATAGGCGGCTCCTCTGACACCCATCTCAGGAAATGGTCCCACTCCGTATATGAGAAGCGGATCAAGTATGATGTTTATGACAGCTCCCATCACCTGACCTATCGTTGAATACATGGATCTGCCAGTTGCCTGAAGCAGCTTCTCAAACAACGAGAAGAATATTATTCCAAATGAATACACACAGCATATTCTTAGATAATCCACAGCCATCTCTGTGACCTGCGTGTCCATAGTCTGTGAGACTATATAAGTCCTCACTCCCAATATTCCAAATAACAAACACACCACATATATTACAGCACCGAGAAACAGACTGTTGCCAGCCACCTTGGCAGCTCTTTCCTTATCACCCTGACCAAGGGTTCTGGCAATAAACGCATTTGTGCCGACTCCCGTGCCTATGCCCAGAGCAACCATGAGCATCTGCACCGGAAATACCAGCGTGAGGGCATTTAACGCAGCCTCACTTCCCACCTTCATATTTCCCACAAATGCGCTGTCTACGATGTTGTACACCGCCTGAAGCGCCATGGAAAGAATCATAGGAATACCCATCTGGATCATCAGCTTTCCAACTGGCATATCTTTCATCTTATTTCTCTCTCTGTTTTCCTCTTTGTTCTTATCCATTTCTTCCACTCTTCAAACTCCTTTCCCTGAACAAAAAAAGCAGCTATCGCCTAAGTTAGTTGGACTTACGCTGAATAGCTACACACTAGAAAATTATTATATATACACATAAAAAGCGAGTGACAAAACTGGATTTACGCAATCTTTGCCACTCGCTTTCGATGTGTATTATACTTTCTGTTTTTGAAAAAGTAAAGTTGTAAAATTTATAATGGACTGAACATGTTATCCAGAATATCCTGATAATTTCTGTCACCAAGTGTCTCTATAGCTATTATCATCGTATACTTTCCGTCATCTGATCTTACTATTACATTTGTCAGAGAGTACTCAGTTCCAGACATATCAGCCGTTGCTGTACATATGTAGTGCTCTTCGCCAAATACTGTACACTTGGAATAATCAGTCTCAATATTGCTTGCTTCAGCGCCAATTCTACTTGCTGTAGATGTAATAACAGTATCCATCTGAGCAACAGTTGCCTTTGCTACTGTATTCTCATCAGCCCACACATCATAACCGTAATTTCCACCACCCTTAGGGGACTTTATTTTGAGCAGAATATAGTGTGTACCATCATTTGCACAGAATGCATAATCGTTTCCTACCGTAAAGCTATTGTCCAGATTATCCAATGCCCTCTGTACAGTCTCATCGCTATTGGAATCCTCCACAACCTCAGAGATATCGGTGGCAGTCAGTAATGAACCTCTTGTCTGAATTCCATAGCTTCCTTCAAGGTTGATCTTAAATCCAAAATACGAATTCTCATAACCATTCTTGGTGTATACACCTACTATTGAAGGATCAGCTTCTGCCTCTTCACTGTCCTCTGTATCTTCCTCTGTGTCCTCCTCATCAATGGCGACCGAACTGTCCTCAGTATCATCTGCAGTGTCCTGTGTTTCAGTATCCTGCTCCTCTGTTGCTGCTTCTGTCTCAGCTTCAGTTGTAGCCTTAGTTACAGAATTGTCATTGCCCCCACAGCCTGTCAGCATCAATCCCATCATCATTGCAGCCACTACAATATAACTTGTTCCCTTTTTCATATTGTTCATTTCCTCCTAAATGTATAAAATTAGCAACATCTCTATTATAAGGTAACTATTATATTATGCAAGATATTTATGATTGCAAACTATACAAACCTGACGGCTGTCCACTATAGCTATGAACTTTTCTTTATTATATACGTCCACCATATACAGGAAAACCACTGCTCGCTCCATAGCTCTCGATCTTCTTGAAATTCTTAAGAGCCTCCATATCCTCTGCACTTATCTCGAAATCGACCTCTGTATTGCTCTTCATGTGCTCTGGATTGGCCGTCTTTGGCAGTGAAATTGTTCCGAGCTGGATAGTATATCTGATGCAGAGCTGTGGAACAGTCACACCATACTTGTCCGCCATAGCCTTGATCTCAGGCTGATTGAGTATCTCACCATGTGCGATAGGTGAATAAGCCTCAACAAGTATATCGTTCTTCTGACAGTAATCCACCAGTTCTATCGGAGTATTGCTGATGTGAAGAAGTATCTGGTTGACCATAGGCTTGATCTCAGCAGTCTCCATAAGGCTCTCGATATCACCGATCTGGAAATTGGATATACCAATAGCCTTGAGCTTGCCTTCCTTGTATGCCTCCTCAAGTGCTCTCCATGCTGCTCTGTTGCCCTCCACGTATCTGTCATCGCTCTGATTTACCTTTACCCAAGGCTGTGGGCTGTGAATGATCATCATATCGAGATAGTCAAGTCCCATCTTCTCAAGCGTTCCATCGATTCCCGCCTTGGCCTCCTCATATGTCTTGTGCTCAGCCGCAACCTTTGAGACTACGAACAGTTCTTCTCTTGGAATACCACAGGTTCTAACTCCTTCGCCTACTCCGCGCTCATTGCCGTATGCCTGTGCAGTGTCAATATGTCTGTAACCTATCTTTACGGCCTCCCTCACGGCATCTGCTACCTTGTCATCGTCGATGAACCATGTTCCAAGTCCAAGCTTTGGAATTGCTACTCCATTGTTAAGTGTGTAAGTTTCTTTTAACATTTTTATATCCTCCTGTTTCTTTTTATTTCAATTTCAAATTATTTCCAGCTATGTTTATTACATCTGTTCAGTTACTTATCTGACACATTACTGTCCAAGGCCGAGCCCGCTTATCCAGTCGGCCACATCCTGCTGTGTCACACCCGACGAGAATCTCTGACCATCCTTCCAGTCTCCGCTTCCTGCCTCAGAAGCCAGATCATCTGCACTGCTTCCCAGTCCCGAGCTCGCCGATGTGCAGAACGGATATACAGTCTTGCCAGTGAAGTCATTTGCCTTGACAAATGAATCTACCGGCCATGCAGACGTTCCCCACCATATAGGATAACCTACAAATACCGTATCATACGATTCCCAGCCAGGAACTTCAGTGGTGGTAAGCTCCACATCCCTGAGGCTTTCGTCATTGTGTTCCTTTGATACCCTGCTGCTGTCATCATTGTAGTTCAGATCATCCGATGTATACTCCTGGGCCGGGGTGATCTCAAATATATCTGCTCCTGTCTCTGCCGCTATATATTCTGCAGCATCTTTTGTATTTCCAGTTGCTGAAAAATAGATCACCAGAGTCTTACCTGTCTCTGTGTCAACATTGTCTGTCTCATCAGCGCTGCTTTCCTCGCTGGTCTGTTCCTCTGATACCGTAGAGTCAGCGTTGTCGTTGCTTGTATCGGCCTCATTGACCGCATCCGTAACAACCTCTGTCTGGGTTTCTGCCTGTGTGGTACTTTTACTTTCTGTGCTGTCACCACTTCCGCATCCAACAAGTCCAAAAGCCATAACAGCACACACTAAAAATGCTCCTAATTTCTTCATTAAAGCGTCCTCCTGTCTGTTTTAACTACCATATTTTCGAAAAACGTCAGGAACTGTTTCTCTGACATATCTAATAATACTCTTTGGAGTTCACTTCAAGGCAAGGACTTTTTTTGTATTCTTGATTTTTCTATCGTCTGCTCATTTTTGCTGTATTTTCACTCCACAAATCAAGCACCATATATTTTGTATCTTTTTCCTTCTGAATCACCCATTTTAGGAAAATATTATCTCCTTTTCCATATAAAAAGGCCCGAAAGACACAAAATCTGTAAATTTGTATCTTTCGAGCCAATTTCAATCTTATTTGCGAAAATATTGTATCTTTTCTGTTGTAATCTGCCTGATGGAAACAATTTTGAGATAATTTTCTTCCACCGGATTTCAGCCAATCTTTATGATAAAGTCATATCTCCATCCTTAACCCAGCCGAGTTTTCTCACCACCATGTTGATGAGCGGGCAGAGAACTGCAGGAAGTACAAATGAGATTAGGATCAGCCCAACCCAGTCCATAGCTGTGACCGCTGTCTTGCTTCCCGCCTCGATATCATTCATCCAGCCTGTGTATACTCCGATCTGTCCAACCAGACCACATGTACCCATACCTGATGATACAGGAGTTCCATTCATCTGAAGCTTGAACAGACATGTTGCAAGAGGACCTGTGATCGCAGAGGTAACTATAGGTGCGATCCAGATTCTCGGATTCTTGATGATGTTACCCATCTGGAGCATTGATGTTCCGATTCCCTGTGAAACAAGGCCACCCCATTTATTCTCTCTGAATGACATAACTGCAAATCCAACCATCTGCGCACAACATCCCGCCACAGCAGCACCGCCGGCCAGACCTGTAAGTCCGAATGCCGCACATATCGCAGCGGATGATATCGGAAGTGTAAGTGCCACACCGACGAGAACTGATACCGCAATACCCATCCAGAACGGCTGAAGGTTTGTAGCCAGCATGATGAGATCTCCGACCTTCATGGCTATGGCACCGAGTGTAGGTGCAAGAAGTGCAGACACAGCCACACCACTTCCGATGGTAACCAGAGGTGTCACCAGTATGTCAATCTTTGTCTCCTTTGAGACAACCTTTCCAAGTTCAGTTGCAATAACTGCAATAAAATAAACTGCCAGCGGGCCTCCTGCGCCGCCCAAGGCATTTGCCGCAAATCCAACTGTTATCAATGAGAACAATACGAGCTGTGGAGCCTTAAGAGCATATCCTATAGCCACCGCCATCGCCGGCCCTGCCATCGCAGAAGCGAGACCGCCAACTGTATAATCTGTCCCATTCACGGTCGCAACAACCGCTTTGAGAAATCCTACACCAAACTGATTGCCAAGTGTGTTCAATATAGTTCCGATAAGCAGAGTACAGAACAATCCCTGTGCCATGGCACCCAGGGCATCTATTCCGTATCTCTTGACGCTGAACACGATGTCCTTCTTCTTCAAGAATCCTTTTACCTTTTCCATCCTTCTTCTCCTTATTGAAATTATATTGCTGTCAATTACTTCAATTTCTCAAGTATACCCAGTGTATACCTCCATGTTCTCTGTACACTGGCAACATCCATAGACTCTCTGCTTGTATGGATATTCTTCATATCCGGGCCAAATGATACACAGTCCAGACCCGGCATCTTGCCAGCGAAAAGTCCACACTCCACTCCGGCGTGAATCGCCTGTATAACAGGCTTTCTTCCATACTGCTCTTCAAACACATCCACCATAATATCTCTGAGAGGAGAATCATGTCTGTACTCCCATGCAGGATAATCCCCCTGCACTTCCAGACTTCCACCAGCCGAGACAGATACACATCGGAGCTGATCTATCAGATTTTCCTTTTCAGACTGTACACTGCTTCTTACTGAAAAGCTTGCTGTGACCTCATCCTCAGTTGTATTCAATATTCCAAGATTCAGCGATGTCTGCACAAGCCCTTCTATATCATTGCTCATCTTCTGAATTCCATTTGGCATCATCATAAGACTCCTGATAACTATATCCGATGACTTTTCTGTCATAACTCTGTTGATCATGGTTCTACCATACATATCGTTCTGCACATCATCCGCGTTATTATATGAACCCAGATCATCTGACAGATCCGTTTCTACTTTCACTACAAGCTCTGGATCAGTATTTTCCAATTCATGCCTCAGAATCTTCTCATTCTTTTCCGCAGATTTTACAAAGTTATCCACCTTCTTCTCCTCTACCGCTTTTTCCGCTTCTTTCTCTTTTTCCTGAGCAGGAGCAGGTCTACGGTTCAGTTTGTCCAAATCAATCTTGCCTACCGGCTTGAACTTCGGACGTGCGTCTTCCGGAACAACCGTCTTAATCTCCTCGGGCTTCGCTTTCTCCTGCGTTTCCCTATAGCCGTCAATAGACACGGACGCCTTGTTGCGGTCCTTGCTCTGACGTTCCTGGCTGAAACGCTCCGACTTTATCTTAAGGTCCTTATCTGTACTAAACTCCTTTTTGAGCAGTTCGAACTGTTCATCCGTAATTTTTGTGTTCGGATTTGCCTCAACGGTAAATCCCTTCTTTTGCAGGAACTCGACAGCCGTCGTAATCCCTACATTTAAATCTCTTGTTACTTTGTTTAACCTTATCGTCATACTAATTTAATGAATTAATGTGCCAATATGCTAATGTGCTAATTGGCTGAGAAAAAAGGAGTGTGCACTTCATCCGATATGCTATCTGCATTGGCACATTAGCATATTACCCACATTACCACATTACTGCTCCTCCTCTTCAAACTCCTGTTTCAAAATGCGCAATACCTCGTCCACCGTCTCTTCTTCGAGGTCCGTCTTCTCAATCAACATCTCACGGGGAGCGTTCAACACAGCCTTAGCCGTATCGATACCGATAGCCTTGATGGCATCGATAACCCAACCGTCTATTTCATCACGGAATTCGTCCAAGTAGATGTCTTCATCCTCTATGGCCTCATCCAACTCACGGAACACGTCGATGGTGTACTCAGTCAACATACTGGCAAGCTTGATATTCAAACCGCCTTTACCGATAGCCAGCGACACCTCTTCGGGTTTCAAGAACACTTCAGCCTTGCGTTCTTCCTCGTTCAAGCGGATGGAAGAAATCTTGGCAGGGCTCAAGGCACGCTGTATAAACAACTGGATATTGGACGTATAGTTGATAACGTCGATATTCTCGTTGCGAAGCTCGCGGACAATACCATGAATACGGCTACCCTTCACACCCACGCAGGCACCTACCGGGTCGATACGGTCATCGTAGCTCTCAACGGCAATCTTGGCACGCTCGCCGGGGATGCGGGCAATCTTCTTGATGGTAATCAGTCCGTCATTGATTTCGGGTACTTCCATTTCGAACAGACGTTGCAGGAAGACGGGCGACGTACGGCTCAGGATAATCTTCGGATTATTATTCTTGTTGTCCACACGTGCCACTACGGCGCGGGCGGTCTCGCCCTTGCGGTAGAAGTCACTCGGTATCTGTTCGGTCTTGGGCAGCAACAATTCGTTGCCTTCATCATCGAGCAGCAGCATCTCTTTCTTCCAAATCTGGTAGACTTCCGCATTGATGATGGTACCCACTTTATCAATGTATTTGTTGTAAATACTATCTTTCTCCAGTTCCAATATCTTGGAGGCCAACGTCTGGCGCAAGTTCAAGATGGCACGGCGACCGAAGTTCGCGAAGATAACTTCATCCGTCACTTCCTCGCCCACTTCATAAGAAGCATCAATCTTTTGTGCTTCGGACAATGCAATCTGCAGGTTCGGGTTTTCCAAATCCTCGTCTGCCACTACCTCACGGTTACGCCATATTTCGAAGTCACCCTTGTCCGGGTTTACAATTACGTCGTAATTCTCATCGGTACCGAACATTTTCGCAATCACACTACGGAACGACTCCTCGAGTACGCTTACCATCGTGGTTCTGTCGATATTCTTCAGTTCCTTAAATTCCGAAAATGTATCTATCAAGCTGACAGTTTCTACTTTTTTGGCCATAGTCTTATTTAAAACTGATTAAGTATTTAGTATATTTTATCTCTTCATACGTAAAGGTCAAGTCCTCGTCCACCAGCTTGGGACGCTTGGCACCTTCCTCTTTCACTTTCTTCTGAATGGTCACGACGAAATGCTGTTCGTCGGCTTCCTTCAACACGCCGCTGAGCTTGCGGCCGTCCTTTGCCAGCACTTCCACTTCCTTGCCGATGTGGTTAATGTACTGCTGCAGTACCTTGAAGGGCTGTCCGATGCCGGCCGAACCGACTTCCAACTCATAATCCTCATCCTCACGGTTCAACTTGGACTCGATGTAGCGGCTCAGCTCTACGCAGTCCTCAATCCAAACACCTTCTTTGTGGTCTATTTCCACCAAAATCTTGTCATCCGGGCTGATTGTCACCTCCACAAGGAAGTAGTCCTTTCCTGCCAGCCACTCGTCAACAATCTGACAAACAGTTTTCTTTTCTATCATAGATTAACCATTAGGAACAAAAAAGAGGAGCTTAATCGCCCCTCCACCTTTCATCCGTTTTCGGTTGCAAAGATATAAATAATCTGTTCGACTACAAAATATTAGAGAAAAAAAGATTGATTTAACGGTTCAAACGGGAATTATATTACAAACACACCCTTTCAACACTTCAAGATAAGGGGTAAAACATATAATCTTATGAGACAGAAGCTTATACTTTATGAAATGAATTATCACGTTCCATACTGCATGAGATGCACATGTCAAGCACAACGAGATGCGCATCTCGGACAACATGAGATGTACATCTCAAGCATACAATCTCTATTGTTTCAGGAAAAGAAGTAAGGAGATACAAACGGAAAGAAGATACTGTTGAAAGACAACGCGGAAAAATAAAAGGCCGATAGCTTGTTTCATGCTATCGGCCCTTTTACTATGGTTCTAAAGGTCTAAAAGACCTTGTCGTATCACTTATTCGGAGTCTCCCACTTCTTGGTATCCGTACAAACCACGTTCACCGTTTGGTCACCCGTCTGGATGCGGAAGTCACCTTTCTCCAAAATCCACTTGCCGTCATAGCCTACAAAAGCAAGGTCGGAGCCTTTCAGTTTCAGTGTCACGGTCTTTGTCTCGCCCGGTTTCAGTTCCACCTTTTCGAAAGCGCGAAGACGGCGGGTATCGGGAGTAAGGGAGGCAACGAGGTCGCTGCTGAAGAGCAGCACGCTTTCCTTACCAATGCGGTTGCCGGTATTCTTCACATCAACGGTGAAAGTAAGCACATCATCAGCGGTAAAGTCCGACTTATCCACCTTGAGGTTGCTGTATGCAAAGGTGGTATAGCTCAATCCATAACCGAACGCCCACTGTACGGACACTTGCGCATCGTAGTTATAAGCACCTTCCATCTGCTTGCCGATGTGTTCGCACGGTTTGTAGTCGTACGTAATCAGTGAGTTGATTTCTTTCGGATAAGTGAAAGGCATCTTTCCGCTGAAGTTGGCGTCGCCGGCAATGAGGTTTGCCAACGCATCGCCACCATAGTTACCCGGAAGCATGGTATTGACAACCGCTTTAGCCAG
>OHZE01000560.1_pt1 | contig 11656 bp, 6 predicted proteins | sample 1580371 | NCBI WGS metagenome assembly OHZE01 (sample SAMEA3882527, study PRJEB24775) | human gut metagenome | biome: human-associated habitat; feature: intestine environment; material: feces | place: Netherlands | collected 2009/2010
CTGGTATTCGCAGTTCGATTTCTTGTTTTAACTCTTTAAAAAACACATCAAAATCAGCGGTATCCCACCACTTTTGGGAATTATCCAAACTTATACCATATTCTCCAAAATCAATACAACAACCAAACCTTCCCTTGCTATAATTCAACCTAATAACAAAGTAATTATACGCCTTGAAAGTAATCGAAAACGCTCTATGGTTCGGGTCATCAATCACATTCTCAATTCCAAAATCCGTTACACGATTTCCGAACTTCTCTCTTGCTTTTCGATTAAATTTCATTGCCATTTTATCTGTTTCATTTAATTGCATACCAAAATTCTCCTTCCTTTTTCAATTCAATGTAACCATACTTTTCCATCAAATACCTCCATTCATCAGCTATCGCATCGTCCTCATACATTTTCAATCTTGGATCTTGTGAAAAACGAATTGTCTTCCCACTTTCTACCGCATAATCCAATGCTGGTTTATTAAATAACTCAAACATATCCTTATCGGTAATGCCATAGATTTCTTTAACAACACCCCACTCGTTACCCAAGTCAAAGTAAGCATCTCCGTATTTCTTTGCCATTTCCGTATATGCTTCCGGTAATACATTACCAGATTCATCTACCAGATATTTTCCCAACGTCATCGTTGTACTATTTTCATTTTGCAAACTTCGTCCACGGATTAACTTATATTCATCTACCGGAATCTGACCATTTACTTTGCCTTCAACAATCGACAAATTAATTTTGTAATCTTTGTAACTTGTCGTAGTTCCTATACTAATATCTCCACTACCAGAACCACCAGACGAACCACTTCCGCCTGCATCACTTCCGCCAGTCCCGGCACTACCACCAGCAGCAGAACCATTCCCGGAGTCATCGCCACTAGAGTTTCCCTTATCTCCATCCTCGCTCGTACCGCCTTTTCCGGAACTATTTCCACTATCTCCACCTGTAGCTGCGTCCTCATAATCATCGGTAATATCAAAATCATCGTCAACATCATCTGCCGCTTCTCCGAACAACTCTTTCATCTTTTTTTGCAGCTTTGATTCTTTCCACTTTGTCCGGACCGCATTTCCACACTTCTTCACAATCCATGTGATTGAACTAAATATAATGCTAAACGATGCATTTACCATTGTCTCTGTTACGACCTGTTCCCCAGCTTCCAAATCTCCGTTTAGGAACCTCACATACAACTGTATATACTGTACTAACTCGATGACCGCAACTGTTAAAAGCACCATCTCGATGACAAGTGCTACCATCATTCCACCGGGGATTACCGACATACATGCAATGGACACAAGACACGATACCAATTCCACAATATCCACTAACAGCAGAGTTATTCCCAAAATCGCTTCTGTCGTCACAAGTCCGGTTACACTTCCACCATTAAGGTTCCCGGTGGTTCCGTTACTCAGTCCTCCACTGATTCGATATGCTCCTGCTCCAGTTTCTGAATCCATGATGATGTATCCGGTTCCAGTCCAATCGCCCATAGTAACTTCTCTTGTCGGAACAGTTACTTCTTTTCCACTCTTGACCGCCTTTTTGATATCTGTCAGTACCGCATTGTCTGCTTCCAGTTTTTCTGACATCTCCTCATAATTACTCTCGTTAATTACAAGAAGTTCCATGTCCTGCTCTGTTGCCGTCTGCAACACCGTCATAGTAGAAACGGATTCTGCACCCGTCAATTCTTCCCATATCAAGTTTTCGCATAAGGAAGAAAGCATTCCACTGACCTTCATAAATTTCACTTCGTCAGCTTTGCTGCCACTCAAACTCACAACTCCATGACTGTCATGGTCGATGTCAATAAACAGGCTTCCCTCGCTGACCGCCACAGGACTTCCATACAAAGAACTTGTCCGCACCTGATAGCCTGTCATGCCCTCACTAAGACTTCTCGTCGCCTTGACACCACACATCTCGCTTGCTATAGTATTAGCAGCATCCAATTGGGCAAAATACAGCTTACCCGCCACGTCTAATACTTTTCCGAGATAGTCATCCGAATAGACGCTTTCCACAGTCGCACTTTCTGCCAGGGCAACGGCTTCCTCATAACTACTCAGCAAATCATTTCCGGTAATCGCCTGTCCATCCAGAGTCACCTGATACAATGACCCGGCTGTAACAGAGTTATTAACCGCATTTTCCATTCCACAGGAAGTTATCTTCATTGAAAGAGTCTGGGTAGTTCCGAGGATGACTGCATTACCAGCCGCAACGATTTCTCCGTCAAATTTCAACACCGGCTTCATAGACACCAGATATGCCGGGGTGTCAAAGACGGAACCGTAGGTTTCCAATGCTTTTTTGTCATCTTCCGTCTCAGCTTCGTAATCAATGGTAATGCGTTTGCCTGCCAATTCCGCGTATTTATATGTACCCAGTTTCTTTCCATCAATGGTAAAAGTGACACGGTCGCTGTCGGCTTCTTTTATTGTAGCATAGATTTCTTTTTTTGTCAGCACCGTGTATTGTAAAGAGAGAGGCAGATAAGAAACGGTGGTACTGGATTTGATTCGGTTTCTGGTATATAGATTTGAGGAACCTTCCGACTGTTCGCCCACTATTCGCTCTTTCATCTGCTCCATCTGAGCGATGATAGTCTCGCTGTCTCCGTTCTCCAAAAGGGTGTTCCAATTCACAGTAATGTCTTTATCTTCCAGATAAGAAGCAACACTTTCCACTTCCTCATACTGCGAAATCCCGGTATCAAGGGGAATCCACCGACTTTCTCCGGTGTTTTTCCCGGCACCGCGATAGTCGGTGTATGGCACATAGGCTTCTACCCATGTGTGGTTAAGGGAAACGGCGGCTACTTTTCCGTCAGCAGAAAGCAAGGTTATCGGAACACCGGCAGAAGCAAGCACGTTAGCACCGCTTTCAATGTCTTTTGCTCCCGTTAAATTTTTCACCTGAGCGGAGTCCAGTTCAATGGTTCCCTCTACATAACGCGCGGGATAACCAAGATAGCGAAGCATGGTAATCAAAAGACTCGCTTGGTCTTTGTCGTTTCCAGCCTGTGCATCAAGGGTTTCTCCGGCTCCTTTTCGGCTTCCCAAATACAATTCATAATCGATGGTTGTTTTCAGATAGTTATACACGTTCAAAGGTGTGGCAAGTTCTTCCGCTTTGGCTTTGATGTTATCTGTCAAAGCTGTTTCCCCGGAAAGTTCCAAATATTCGCCCTTTGCCCCCCGCTTATCACTACTTTTCACGGAATTTTCTGTCATGGATTCCGCGTATTCTTCCAGACTCTCCACTTCTTCCGTAGTAATTTCTGCTTCTTCTGCCACGTTGACGGGTTCCGTTCCGTAAATCGGAGTTTCTTCCTCTCCCCACAGAGATTGCAGAGTTTTCAGCGATTTTTTCGTCTCCTTAGTGTTGGTCGCTCCGGCAAGGTCTGCAAGGGTTTCTTTTGCTGCCGCTGTTTTCTCGGCATACATGGTTTCATAGGCTTCCTGTCTTTGGTTCAATGTATCGGATTTCAAGGAAGCGATTTTCTCGCGATTTTCAGCAAAAAATTTGTCCATGTTTTGTTGGTACGTATCCAAAAGTGTCGCCAGCTCATCCGCTTTTTGCGACACATTTTTGCTTACCTTTTTTCCGCTGTTGTCTACCTGTTTTTTCAGTTCTGCAACTCCTGTCTGTAATTTTGCCGCTAATTTCTCAGCATCATTATAGACTACTTCGGCATATGCAGAATTGTCCACAGCGGGTTGTGCTGCCTCCTGTTTATCCGGCTTTGCCGCACAACTGCACAGGTTTATTACCATGGCAAATACAAGCACAAGTGCAATCGTTTTACATGTTTTTTTTGTTTTATTAAATATGATATTTTTCATCAGATCCTCCTACCTTTCGTTTCCCTTTGGTGTTACTGGTTGATTCGAACATAACTTCCGTTTAATTTGATCTCTTTTGCAATGATGGTTCCCACCAAATCAAACTCAGACACGTTGATAGATACCGTTCCCTTCGGAGCATAAATCAATCCATAGACATTTGCCTTTGTGGCATTGATGTTGATGTCTCCATTCATGGAACAAAGAACTGCCTTTTCGTCTTCTGAACCGATCGTAGTTTCATTGCAATTGATGAAGATACTTCCATCGGAAACAAGAGGTTTTGCGATGTCCAGTGTGGTACAATAGGCACCTGTGGTTCCCTGACAGAATGTCGGTACTGTTATAGTGGTACTGTTGTACATATCAAGCTACAAGTATTCTTCTCCATCGTTTTTTATGTCTGCCTCAATATCCCTGGTGTAATCTTTAACAGTAAGAGTTTCCACCTGTTCTTGCTTTTTGGCAATGTTGATAATCCAACCATATGCCATCACGTTGCCTTTGGTTTTTACAAGACAGTCTGCATTGAGGATTGAGCCGCCAAAACAGAAATTTTCTCCTGCATATATATTCTTGTTAATATCCGCCTGACAACAGTTAATTGATATGGATTTCTCGGTTGCAATGAGGGCATTCTCCAACGTCTGATAGGTCGGGGTGCTTGATTCAATCATAATTTTCTGCACTGATTCCTCACTTACATTTCCTGCATAATCTACTGCACGTACATGGATATAATATATTTTTCCTACTTCCAGATTTTCCAATGTATGCTCATAGTTTTCTTCCCCTTCTCCAAACACCTCGGAAAGCAGATTGCCTTGATCATCGTAAGTCACAAGCTCATTCATTTCTTCTTCGCTATCATTAACCCCCACAAGATATCCTTTAATTCCCGATATTGCCTCTGCATCAACAATATTGGATTCACGCACTTGTCCATCACGATTTGTCGTACTTATCGCTTCTACACGATAGCGATATGCTGTTCCCTTATCTTTTCCGCCAATCTGTACCCAGGCACTCTTACCTTGCGTACTATAACTGCCACTGATTTCCGGTTTCTCCGGCTTTTCCGTATCGTAAAAAGACTCATCTTTTGCTTCTGTTTGATTTGTCAACTGTTTTAGATAAAATAATGTATTAGCAAGTATCTTTCGTTCATCGTCGGTTGCCTGTCCACTGCTATGACCTGTCTGGATTAGTGCCAGCGAATTATTGGTACACAAATACGCCGTATTTTTTGCTCCTGTTTCCTCATCCGTAAGTCCCCTCTTTTCAAATTCCAGCCATACGGTTGAATCCAAACTTCCTCCCGCATACTGACTGGTACTATGAGTCGCCGGAATATCAAGAGTTCCTGACAATTTCCATGGATAACTGGTCAAAAAACCATTATTGACTACTTTTACTTTTCGACAGGCACTATAATCGTAATCCGGTATCAGACGAATTCCCATTTGGTCTGCAAATCCTCGAAATGTTGGACATCTGTGTGCAAAATTATTTCCCACTGTATCATGTCCAAACAAAACACCCCTTCCGGAATCAATGAATTCCTGTGTTGCATTATATGCTTTTTGATTTATATCTTTTAATGCATTACAATCATACGTTCCATACATAAGAACATCATGCTTGTACTCTCCATTTTCATTCAGCAGATATTGTTCCGGATTGCAATTAAAGTCATCAATATAAACTTTATCTATTTCAAACAGCCCTTTTCCTGCCACTTCCTCCGTTCCGGATACTGTGGTATTAAGCCATTCGTCAAGATAATTTTCGGCGAGACTATGGGGATAAATATTTAATACCTTTACTTTTTCTTCACCATTCCATGTAGATTTTGTCTCCCACTCTCCATTTTTCTTTTCTCGATACAGCCGATAACCATAACGCTCTTTTTCATCAGACATTTCATTCCAACGCAGGGTTACCCCATAAGATTTTCCTTTTTTTACCTGTGCCTGTAATATAAGATCGCTTTCTTTTGTCTCCTGTATGGTGAGTGATATTTCCTGATTTTTTCGAAACACTTCTGTTCCATCCTGTCCATACAAAATCAGTTCTATTTTTATGCTATATTTTTTATCCATTATTGCAGACACCGTCATTTCTTCTTGTATTGTCTGCTTCTTTTCTCCTATTGGCAAGGAAATTTTTTGCTCACTAGAATGATTTTCTACACCGTTCTCCATCAAATGATATGTCACTATTCCTGTCAATCTCTGATTCGTACAATATCCCACCTCGGTTGTCAAATGAAGAGTCTGTTCTACTCCACTTTCTAACACATAAGAATCCGTTTCTGTCTGAAATTGTATTATTTCAAAACGCAGTTTATAAAATTCCTCAACTTCCAATAGCAGCAAAATATATTGTATGGTTTGTTCAACTCCATCACAAATACTTCCATTCTCTGACTGTATCGCAAGCAATGTATCCTTTATTTCTGCCACATTTGAAATGAGATTTCTTTTTATAAGGTAACGTGCCAGTTTTGCCTGTTCACAAAATTTCTCTGTTGTAAACTCCCCGGTATATGCCTTCAAACAATAGGCATCTAATTTTTCATAAAATATTTTGTTTTTTATATTTAAAGACAACATAACATAACCTATATCCGCTGTTAATGCCTTGTCGGTATTATCTTCTGTTATCACAAATCCGCCATCATTTTGTTGCTTTGCCATGATATATTCTGCTGCTTCTGTTACTGCTTCTTTTTCTGTTTCTTCTAAAGAAACTGCCGCCATCAGAACCATTAACGTGTCATATATTTCACTGGTATAGGTACTGTCAAGTCCATATCCTCCATCTGGATTTGCACATTTCAAAAGATCTTCCAGCTTTTCTTTGTCTCCATGTCCCCAAACCAAATGTGCTTGTTCATCAACATTTAATGCCGAATGCTCTTTTTCCCATATGGAAAGATATTTGTCATCTGCCTCTGCTCCTGCTTTTCGCAACACTGCCAACGCATTGCATGTAAGATTTGGTAATCCGTCATTTCCCCACTTTCCTATTTCCCCTTGTTGTGATTGAAGCCAGTGAATCGCCCTGACAAGTGGTGTCTCCTGCTCTGTCAGTTGTTCTGCTCTTGCTTCCATTACTTTTCCTGTAAACTGTGGTAGCGTTCCCTGAAATATAAGTGCCACGATAAGCAAAATTGCTATAATTTTCTTTTGATCTGCCATCATATATTGATTCCCTTCTGTTAATTTTTTTCAAATCGTCTATAATGTTAACGATTTATTTATAGTTATATAGTCAAAAATTATTTTACCATATTTTTCCTATCTCTGCAATCATTCTTCCGTGCTTCTTGACTTTTTTATCGCAGTATGGCTATCATGCAATTGTTTTTGAAGGCAAAAAAAGAACTCTCTGTCACACGTTGGCAAAGAGTTCCTTTCTTTTTTATTCCTGCATTTCTTTTAGTTTTTGTTCAATCGCATCTACTACCGTTTTCAACACCTTGATCCGAGCATAATATTTACTGTTTCCTTCTACCACGATCCACGGGGCAGACTCCGTCGAAGTTCGTAAGATCATCTCATCTACAGCTTTTTCATAGTCGTCCCATCTTGCGCGGTTTCTCCAGTCCTCGTCTGTAATCTTCCACTGCTTTTCCGGGATCTGCTCTCTCTCATGAAAACGTCGTTCCTGCTCATCTTTATCAATATGCATCCAGAATTTCAGCAAAATTCCTCCCGCATTGGTAATCTGTTCTTCCATGTCATTGATCTCGCGATAAGCCCGTTTCCACTCACTTTCTGTCGCAAAACCTTCAACACGTTCGACCAGCACTCTTCCATACCAGGTACGGTCAAAAATCGCCATATGTCCTGCTTTTGGAAATTTTTCCCAGAATCTCCACAGATAATGATGGGCTTTTTCAACATCATTTGGGGACGCTGTCGGAACCACTTCATAACCACGCGGATCCATGGCCTGCGTAAGACGTTTGATCGCGCCTCCTTTTCCTCCGGCATCCCAGCCTTCGAACGCAAGAACCACCGGCAGACGTTTCAGATACATCTGATTGTGAAGGGAACGCAGTTTTTTCTGCAGCTTTTTCTTTTCTACCTGATACTCTTCTTTTGTCATTGATTTTGACAGATCAATCCCATGAAGAACCCCATTGCGGAAACATTCTTCCGTCTCCGGCAGTTTTGGTGTTTCCTGCTGAGGTGTCAGGCTTGCCTGAAGTGCTTCTTCCATACGGCTTACCAGAGTGGATACGATCTTGCACGCGGCATACAGTTTATCCGTGCCTTCTACAATTACCCACGGAGACTCTGCAATATCGGTGTGTACCAATATCGAATCCTGCTTTTTCAGACACTCTGCGTAATTTTTATTGTTTTCTTTTTCCTGTTTACACACACGCCATCTGGTGTCTTCATCCTTTTCCATCTTTTCCAGACGTTTTTTCTGTTCTTTTGCCGAAATCAAAAGGAAAAATTTTACAATCAGTGTGCCGTCCTGTATGAGCATTTTCTCAAACTCTGTGGCATCTTTTTCCCCAATTTCTCCTTCGTACACCCCACGATACCAGCTTTGGTCAAAGATATGCATCCTTCCTTTTTCCGGAGTTTTTGTAAAAAACCGCCAAAAATATGGGCGCATTTTCTCTTCCTCTCCGGCTTTTCCGGTTGTAAACACCCGGTAGCCACGGGGATCTAAAAATTGAATCACACGATTGATCATCGTGCCTTTTCCTGCGGCGTCCACTCCGTCAAACGTTACCATAACCGGGATCTTCTGCTCCTTACATTTTCGCTGCAGTTCCCCGAGTCTGGTAGAAAGAGACTCCATCTTTTTCTCATATTCGTCTTTTGACATCTTTTTGTCTACATCCACTTGTTCCAGCATACGCAATACCTCCTATTTTCCGGTAGATCCAAAACCACCTTCCCCACGTACCGTTTCATCCAGTTCATTTACTTCTTCATAAACGGCATAAAGATACGGAGCAATGACCATTTGCGCTACCCGTTCTTCATTTTCAACGACGATATCCTGAGTAGAATGATTATGTAACGCTACCATAATTTCTCCACGATAATCGGAATCAATAACACCTACTTTATTGGCCGGTGCCAGTCCTTTCTTACATGCCATGCCGCTTCTTGCATAAATAAGTCCTACAAGACCTTCCGGAATTGACATTGCGATTCCGGTCGGAATAAATTCTGTCGTTCCGGCAGCTACACAAACCGGCTGTTCCAGGCACGCATAAAGGTCTGCTCCTGCGGCATATTCTGTCCCATAGGTTGGAATATGCGCATTTTTATGTAATTTTTTAAAATCAATTTTCGTTTTCTGCACGTTTTTTTCCTCACTTTTTCTATTCTTGTTCCCAAAGAACGATCTCTCCGGCTTCCATCGTCTTTTTGACGTCAATGATCCGCTGGTTATCGGAACCTCGGAATCGTATTTTCAAATTTTTGCGTTCTTCGATAAACGGTCCATCGATCAAAACATCGATATAAGACAAGAGTTCCTTTGTTTCCGGCACTTGATCCATCATTTTTCCGCAAATATCCTCATCAAACAGATAGCCGGTATAACACCAAATATTTTTCTCCGGATAGGTCTCTTTTACTTTTTTTACCAGTGGCAGCAGTCCGGACTGATTTTCCGGTTCAAAGGGTTCTCCCCCCAGCAATGACAGTCCCGATACATACGATGGTTTCAAATATTCCAGAATTTTTTCAATCTCTGCTTCGGTAAAGGGATTTCCAAACCGGAAATCCCAAGTTTCTTTATTAAAGCAATTTTTACAATGATGCGTACAGCCGCTGACAAACAGGGAAACTCGGATTCCCAAGCCATTTGCCACATCATATTGCTTAATATCTGCATAATTCATAATTTTTATTCCTCAACACTTAGATATGGAGTACACGGGCATTGATCTCTTTTGTCTTGCCGACATTCCAGAAATTCTCTCCCAGATATCCACACGTTCTTCTCGTAACATTCATCTTATTATGGTCTTTATTTCCGCAATTCGGACATTCCCATTCAAGATCCTTATTAATCTTGATCTCGCCGTCAAAACCGCATACATGACAATAATCTGACTTTGTATTAAATTCCGCATACTGAATGTTGTCATAGATGAATTTTACAATTTCTTCCAGTGCTGGCAGATTGTGCTGCATATTTGGAATTTCCACATAAGAAATCGCACCACCGGAGGAAATCGTCTGGAACTGGCTTTCAAATTCAAATTTATGGAAGGCATCAATCTTTTCACGTACATCCACATGATAGGAATTGGTGTAATATCCTTTATCTGTCACATCCTCGATCGACCCAAAACGTTCTTTATCGATCTCCGCAAATCGATAACACAATGATTCTGCCGGTGTTCCGTACAAACCAAAGCCAAGCCCGGTTTCTTCCTTCCATGTATCGGTCGCCCGGCGCAGACGGTTCATCACCTTCTTAGCAAACTCACTGCCTTTTGGTGTCGTATGGCTTTCGCCAACCATCAATTTCGTTACTTCATACAAACCGATGTATCCCAATGAAATCGTAGAATAACCGTCGTGAAGCAGTTTGTCAATCTTCTCGCCTTTTTTCAGACGTGCAATCGCACCATACTGCCAATGAATCGGGCTGACATCCGAAGTTACGCCCTCCAATGCATGATGACGGCACATCAAAGCTTCAAAGCAGAGTGAAAGTCGTTCTTCCAATAACTGCCAGAAATATTCCATATTTCCTTTGGCCAGAATACCGATCTGCGGAAGATTTAAACTGACAACGCCCTGATTAAATCTTCCTTCCCATTTGTAATTTCCGTTTTCATCTTTCCATGGAGACAGAAAACTGCGGCAGCCCATGCAACTAAATACATTTTCTTCATAATTTTCGCGCATTTTCTTTGCGGATATGTAATCCGGATACAAACGTTTTGCAGAACATTGTACCGCTAATTTCGTAATGTAATCGTATTTTCCGCCTTTGAGACAGTTATGCTCATCCAGAACATAGATCAGTTTCGGGAATGCCGGTGTCACATACACACCTTTTTCATTCTTAATTCCCTCCAGGCGCTGACGAAGTATTTCTTCTATAATCATTGCATTTTCTTCTATATACTCATCATCTTTGTCAAGATTCAAGAACAACGTAACAAACGGAGACTGTCCATTGGTCGTCATCAATGTATTGATCTGGTATTGAATGGTCTGTACACCGGAACGAAGTTCATCTTTTACCCGTTCCTCTACCATACGTTCAAGAATCGCCGAATCCACACTTTCACCAAATGTAGAAAGATAACGATCCCGATATTTATTGGCACTTTTTCTCAAATATTTTCCCAGATGACGTACATCTACCGACTGTCCACCATACTGGCTGCTCGCAACCGCTGAGATGATTTGTGTTACCACAGTACATGCTACCTGAAAACTTTTTGGACTTTCAATCAGTTTTCCGTTCATAACCGTTCCGTTTTCCAGCATATCCCCAATGTTGATCAGGCAGCAGTTAAAAATCGGCTGAATGAAATAATCCATATCATGAAAATGAATCATTCCTTCTTTGTGTGCTTTTACGATTTTTTCCGGCAGAAGCACACGTTTTGTGAGGTCTTTTGACACTTCACCCGCGATCAAATCTCGCTGAGTTGAGGCAATATAGGCATTTTTGTTGGAATTTTCTTCCATAACATCCTTATTGCTGTTGGAAATCAGACTCATGATCGAATCGTCTGTTGTATTTGCTTTACGAACCAATTCACGGGTATAACGGTAAATAAT
>OHZE01000562.1_pt1 | contig 11651 bp, 9 predicted proteins | sample 1580371 | NCBI WGS metagenome assembly OHZE01 (sample SAMEA3882527, study PRJEB24775) | human gut metagenome | biome: human-associated habitat; feature: intestine environment; material: feces | place: Netherlands | collected 2009/2010
CGGGTGTTGTTTTTGGGTAGTGTTGTACTAATTGAACACTACCCGTTGGCTCATCCGCCAAAAGTAATGCCGGATTGTTCATCAAAGCGCGCCCGATGGAAACTCTCTGCTGCTGTCCGCCGGATAACTGATTCGGAAGATGTTTTAAACGTTCTTCCAGCCCAAGTCGCTCTACCAGATCCGTAAGCAGTCGCGGATCCGGCTTATTTCCATCAAGTAAAAGCGGCAGCGTAAGATTTTCTTCTACTGTCAAAATGGGGATCAAATTATAGAACTGATAGATCAGTCCGATCTGACGACGGCGAAAGATCGCCAATGCGGTTTCATCCAATGTAGAAATATCGGTCTGGTCTACGATCACCTGACCGCTTGTCGGTACATCCACGCCGCCAAGAATATGCAATAGAGTGGATTTTCCGGAACCGGAAGGCCCAATGATTGCGACAAATTCTCCCTGTTCTACTTCAAAAGAAACGTCATCCAGCGCTTTTACCAGTGTATTTCCTTTTCCATATATTTTTGTTAAATTTTTCACTTCCAAAATATTCATTGTCATTCTCCTTTTCTTTCTGCTAATTTAAGTGTAACATCGCATCCTTACATCTCCGTGAAAGAAAAATGACAATTTTGTCACACAATCATTTTATAAAACCGGATTTCAAATTCCGTTCCCTTTCCCACTTCACTTTTTACGAGTATTTTTCCCTCTTCTTTTTCCACGATGGCTTTTGACAATGCCAGGCCGATCCCCACACTGTCCTTTTTTTCCCGTTTTCCATTGTAAAACCGTTTAAATATGTGTGGCAGCTCGTCCTTTTCGATACCACATCCATCATCACGCAGAATCAGTGACTGATACAACGAGTAATCTTTCGTCTCCACATAAAGATGTCCGCCATCTTCCATATGCTCCATACAATTTTTTACAATATTACCAACTGCCTCGCACGTCCAGTTAAAATCTCCCCGGATCGTTCCTTCTAATTTTCCTTTTTCCACATGAATATTTCTCAAATCCATCGTGAGTAAATACGGCTCTATACTTGCCTCCAAAACCTCTTCCAGTGCGATTTCATCGGTATGAAATACAATTGTTCCGGCATCCAATTTTGACAATTTCAGTAAATACGTGATCAGCCATTTCATTTTCTCTAACTGTTTGTCAATCGTTTCGACAAACTGCCTCCGCTTTGCCTCGTCCTGCTCTCTTTCAAGCAGTTCGGTCATTACCATCATAGACGTAAGCGGCGTTTTTAACTGATGCGAAATATTCGCAAGAGCATCTGCAAGATAAACCTTATCTTTCTCCAACATGGCATTCTGCGAACGAAGCAAAACAATTACTTTATATAAATTGTTTTTTAAAATGGAGATTTCTCCCTCTTCATTGTCTGCGATATCAAGATCGTATTTACCGGCACAGATCAGGGATAAATAGGTGTTAAGCTGCTGCAATTTATCACGTCGTTTCTTTATTTCCCAGCTATAAATAGTGATCAACAGAGCAGTAAATACAAAAAAGAGAACAGCACACCACGGATGGATCCATGCCATGAGTACGGTTCCCAAAATTGTAATTACACTGCCCAAAAGGATCATATGTTTCAGGCTTTTATCTTTCATTGTCGATTCGATACCCCCTTCCCCGAACCGTCTGAATGTATTCCGGTTCGGCCGGATCTGTCTCTATTTTTCCGCGCAGTCTCTTGATATACACGGTCAGCGTGTTATCATTGACAAAGTCGCCCTCCACATCCCATATATTTTCGAGCAGCTGGTTTCGGCTCAGGATCATACCCTTATGATTCATCAAGATCAACAGCAAGCGGTATTCCATCGCCGTAAGTTCAATTTCATTTCCATTTTTTTCCACTCGTCCCTCATTGGTATAAATGCAAAGTTCCTTGTACCGCAACACTCCATCTGCCGTTTCTTTCGTATACCGGCGAAGGACACTTTTCATTCTGGCAAGCAGTTCTCTCACGCGGAAGGGTTTTGTGATATAATCATCCGCACCAAGTTCCAATCCCATCACGACATTGACCTCTTCTTCCATCACGGTCAGGATGATAACCGGAAAATCGCCTTTTTCTTTGATCTTCCGGCAGACATCGTAACCGCTTCCATCCGGCAGCGTAAGGTCAAGGATATATAATGAAAAGGTGCGATCCGCCATCAAAAGCATCGCCTCTTTTACAGTAGAGACGCGTGTCACCTCATAGCCTTCCGGCTCAAGCGAATAGGTCAGTCCCATCGCGATCGCATCATCGTCTTCCAGCAAAAAAATGTCCATCGCCTGTCACTCCTTATTTGATCTTTGCTTTTTTTCCTACCCCTCTGGCACGCAGAATTTTCTTATAAGCTGCCTTTTGTTTCTTGGAAAATCCACCTTTTGGCAGTGTGATCTTTGCTTTTTTATAAATTCCTGCAAATGCTTTCTTTCCGACACGCTTCATCGTCAATTTTTTCGTCTTTATCACAATGGTCTTTAATTTTTTGCAATTATAAAATGCCTTCGGTTTGATTCTACGGACATTTTTTCCGATTACCACTTTTGTAAGTTTTTTACATTTTGCAAAGGCATTGCTTTGTATCGAAATAACCGGATATTTCTTACCCTTTATCGTAATATAATCCGGAATGGTAATGGTCGTTTTCTGAGAATCAAAATTTGACACTTCGACCCCCTGCACTCCGTCGACTATAGTTGTCGTATAGGAGCTGGCACTTACCGCAATATCTAACTCTTCGTCCTCTTCCGAAGCTGTATTTTCTCCACGTTCATTCGGAGAATCACTCACACTAGGAGTGGTACCTTTTCCCGGCGTGGTATTTATCGTTGGTTTTGGTGCTTCACTTGTCCCAGGCGTGGCACTCGCACTTGGCGTCGGTACGGCACTGGTTACCGGCGTGGCACTTGCGCTTGGCGCTACACTCGCACTTGGCGTTGGTACGACGCTTGGCTCTACACTCGCACTTGACGTTGGCACGGCGCTTGGCTCTACACTCGCACTTGACGTTGGCACGGCGCTTGGCGCTGCACTCGCACTTGACGTTGGCACGGCGCTTGGCGCTGCACTCGCACTTGGCGTTGGTACGACGCTTGGCGCTGCACTCGCACTTGGCATTGGCACGGCACTTGCTCCCGGCGCAGCACTGACACTTGGTGCTGGCGTTTCGCCGCCCCGGCTTCGATATGTATTGATAAGCCATGCCCCGGTCGCACCAAGATCTGCATTGGTAAAACCATTCACTTTATTGCATTCCGGCGAGAGCATCGAAGCACTTTCGTTTTTCTTGCTGAGACTCCAACAGCAGTAACTGATTCCATTTTCCTCAAAGAAATCGATCCAGCGGTCTGCTTCCTCGAGATTAAAACCGCCGTTTCCTGAGGCATCGCAGACACCAAATTCCGTACAAAATACCGGTGTTCCTGCTTTCAGTGCGGTACGTACTTTTTCGCGAAGACTTTCCCCGTGGCTGCCCGAATAAAAATGAATCGTATACATCACGTTCCGATCATTGATTTTTCCGCCATTTGTCGCCACTTCATCGACATCCTGAGACCAGGTATTGGTTCCCACTACAATAATCGCATCCGGGTCATTGGCACGTATCGTATTTACCACATCTACCGCATACGGACGGAGCTGGTTCCACGGTGTTCCCGTAGGTTCATTGCAGATCTCGTAGATGATATTGCTCTGGTCTTTGTACATTTTCGAATAGGTATCAAAAAATTGAATTGCTTCCGACTTTTTGTCATTTGGATTTTCCGCATGAACGTGCCAGTCAATGATCGCGTACATTCCAAGATCTGTCAGATCCGAAACGCCTTCCCGGATATGTTTATCCAGTTTGTCCTTAGCCCCATCGGTATAACCGCCCTGCGTTACATAACTGACAAGGCGCACCATATTGACGCCCCATTCATCACGCAGATTCTGAAATGCGGTTTTATTTAAAAAGGTTTCTCCATCGCCCCAATGCATTCCGTGGGTACTTGCCCCACGAAGGGTAAATGGCTGATCGTACTTATCCTTAACCTGCAGTCCATCGACATGCAGCGCTCCATGTTTCCCATATGGTGTATCTTCATACCGTAAATCTTTCGTTTGTCCGGTCAATGTATAATTGCATTGATAGCCTTCCAGATAGGTTGCTCCGGAACCGACACTTCCTTCATTGCCTCCGGTGCTCTGGCTGCCGTACTCATAAGTAATTTCCGCTCCGGTAAAAGAAATCTCTCCTCCAAAACAGATTTTAAAAGCATCGTTCACTTTATATGTACTTCCAGCGGCAACAACTTTTCCGTTTCCCTGACCTTTTACTACAAGTTTATCATTTTTCACCGTTGCCTGACATCCAAAACTTTCTCTGTATTTGGAAATATCATTGACAGAAAGTGTCAACTGCCAGTCACGGATCGATTGGTTCGAATGGTTCGTCACAGCAAGATAATACTCGAACCAATACTCATTTTTCTTACTTTCCGTAAGCGTGATCTCCACTTCTCCGTTATCCGAGGAAAAACTTTTACTGTTTTCCGCTATTACTTCTTCCGCCTGCCACGGGCAGATTCCTGCCATCAAAGCAAATACCAAAATACACGCCCATACTTTTCTTACTTTCTGTTTCATTTTCCTTCTCCTTTTCCTTATTTAAGATCTTCGTATTCTTTTCTCGTAAAACGGTGATAGGTCAGTCCAAAATCATCGTCTTCGACACAATACACATACCGTTCTGTGGAATCCTTTTCAAAGTAAAATACGGAACCGAGTCCATCATGCACCATATTTTCCTGATGTAACACATCCTCTTTTTCTTTGGCAAACTGCTGAAAGCAATTACAAACATCATCCATATTGCTTGCAGGATTTTGAATTACTTTCAAAAAAGACTTCAAAAACTCAGGATCCGGTATCGTTTCTGCGATATGAATCACACCATCCTCCGGGATTTCGATGCCATATCGTTTCTTCTCTTTCCAAAAATGGAGTTTTCCAAATAAACTCGCATTTTCCTTTTGGAATTCTGTCAATATCTTCTCCAGTTCTTCCGTCGAAGCCGCCGGATCCAATTGCAGTAATTCTTTCAATGATTCCAATGGATAAAATAGATCCATTTTCTCCTTCCGCACACCAATTTTACACTGCCATTCCTTTACGGTGTCTACCATATGCTGTGCTAACTCGTTCATTTTCTCTTCCTCCCTTACTGTTCGATAATCTGAAGTGCATGCTGCAGCTGCGTATCTTCTTTCTCGGTATCGGTATCTTTTTTCTCATATTCTATCGTCTCATCCGGGTTAATTCCCTTTTTATGGATGCACTCGCCATTTGGGAGATAATATTTGGCTGTCGTTAATTTGATTCCGCCTCCACAGGCATTTTTCAATGAAAATACTGTCTGAACAATGCCTTTTCCAAAGCTTTTTGTTCCGATCAGGGTCGCTGCGCCGCGTGTTTTCAATGTGCCGGCAAACACTTCCGAGGCACTTGCACTGTTTCCATTGATCAAAACGACAATTGACTTCTGATAACTCTGTTTGTCATCGGAATGATAGGTCTTATCGCCCTCTTTTTTGCTTTTTTCCGTGATCAGATCTCCTTTTGGCAATAACCGGTTCAGCATATTAATGGCGGAATCCAACGAACCGCCGCCGTTATCGCGCAGATCGATCACAAGTCCTTTGATCTCATCGTTATCATATTTATCGACCGCTTTGGAAAATTGATCATCCGTTTCATTGTCAAATTCTGTCACTTTGATATATCCGGTCTTCCCTATCTGCTTATCTTGTACAGACACGACGTTGATCTTTTTGCAGACCAGCTGCAGGGTAACCGTCTCCTGCTGATTATCGTCATTGGTACGAAGCACCTTGATCTCCACCGTCTTTCCATCATTGTCATCCACTTTTATCATGGAAACTACATCGTTCAGCGTTTTTCCGGTAATATCTGTTCCATTTACTTCTTTAAAAATATCACCGGCCTTCATCCCTGCTTTTACAGCCGGCCCGTCCTCTGTGAGTTCCGACACCTGGATATCTCCATTTTCAAGCTGCTTTAATGTGACACCGATGCCGACATAGGAACCGTCGATGCCCTTCATCACTTCATCGTATTCACTCTGAGTGTAATACGCAGAATATTTATCTCCCAGCGCCGCGACCATACCTTTGGCTGCACCGTTCGCCAGGTCTTCGTCGGTGTAGTCTCCTTGATAATAGGAATCAATACACTGCTCAATGTATTTATTTTTCGTATATGCCTGTGTTGCTGCATTTCCTGCCGGCAGGATGCGGATACCAAAAAAACGCAATACGGACAGCACACACAAGGTAAATACGATTCCGCAGACCGCTCCTTGAAAAAAACTGCTTGATAAAATCTTTTTTAATCGTTTCATCGTGATCTCTCCTATGCTTCTTATTCTCGCAAAACAGCCTGAAACCGCAATTCGTTCAGGCTGTGTTATCTTTTCTGACTATTGACTTACGTAATTTAATGGATTTACATAGCTTCCGTTCACAGTCACTCCAAAATGAAGGTGTGGACCGGTCGAGATTCCGGTCGAGCCGACATTTCCAATGACATCTCCCTGATTTACCGTATCTCCGACCTTGACACCCAATTTCGAGCAGTGCATGTAAACGGTATACAAACTGTTTCCATGATAGATCATAATGTAATTTCCCGCTGTAGAACTATATGTCGCCGTAACCACGGTTCCGGCTCCGGATGCCACGATCGCCGTTCCGGAAGAAACGGAAATATCGATTCCTTTGTGATATGTGCTCGCTCCTGCAGTCGGACTTGTACGGGAACCAAATTTGGAAGAAATTCTTCCGGATACCTTTAACGGCCAGCGCAATTCGCCGGTATTTGCCGCATAGGAATCATTGGAAGAAGCCGGATCTGCACCATCCGTCGAAGTATTTCCACCGGATGCCTTTGCCGCCTGCTGTGACTTTTTCGCAGCCTCTGCTTCTTTTTTCTGAATTTCCTGCTGTTTTTGAAGCAAAAGTGCCTCTACCTTCTGTTCCTGTTTTGCCACTTCTGCATTATACGTCTGTACACGCTTATCTGTCACAGAAATTGCCGAATTCAATTTTTTCACTTCGTCTTTTTTGCTTGTTTTCAACTTTTTCAAGGAACTCTGGTCAGTAACCGCTTCATCCTGAAGACTGCAGATTTCATCGACTTTAGCTTCCATCAAGCTCTGCGTATGCTCGATTTCTGTCATACGCTCTGAATATTCTTTAAAAATGTTCGCATCGTATTCTGAAATTTTTTGTACATACTCTGAGCGGCTCAGAAAATCGGCAAAACTGGCTGCACTAAAAATCGCTTCCACATAACCATCTTCGCCATTTTCATACATATATTTTATTCGCTTTTTCATGATTTCATACTGCTCTTTTTGCTTTTTCTGCATATCAGAGCATTGTTCCTGAATCTTTGCCAGCTCTTTTCGCGAAGTTTCAATCTGCTTTTTCAGCCCCGATATGGTGTCCGAAATCTTTTCAATCTTTTTATCCACTTTTTTGATATATTTGAGAATATCGCCCTTGCTGTCTTCCAGTTCTTTCAGATCTTTTTCCAGGCTTACCAGACGGCTCTCCGCCTTCTTTTTTTCTTCTTCCGCCTGACGAATCTGCTGGTCATAGTCTGTCGTCGTACTTTCTTCTGCCTGTGCCGGCGGCTGCTGCAGCCCGGACAGACAATAGGAAAATACCAATGAGATCACAAAACCAATCGCAAGAATTTTTCGTTTCATCTCTGCCATCCCCCTTTAAATGTCCAAATGTTTACGTACCGTAAAGAAACTGCCGATAAAACCTACGCCGATTCCGATCAGCAGACACAGTGGAATCAATGCTTTGAATATCGTTCCGACCGGCAAAAAGGTCATCCAGCTCGAAATCATATCAAACTTCGTCTTAATGTACTGTATGATGGAGGAATAACTAACCAGAAGAATGACAAGCGGAATCACCGCTCCAATCAATCCAATCACCACGCCTTCCACGATAAACGGCGCACGAATAAAAAAGTCCGACGCTCCCATAAGACGCATAATTCCAATCTCGGCACGGCGTACCGTAATTCCCGTCGAAATCGTCGACTGAATCAAGAAAATTGACACCGCAAGCAGGATCACAATGATCGCAATAGAAATATAACTTACCAGACGGCTCGCATTTGCAAGACTTTTCGCGGCATCTGCCGACTGTTTTACCAAGCGCACACCTGCTATTTCACGAATATAAGATGCCAGTTCATCCTGTTTTGAAATATCTTTTACATAGACCTGATACGAGGCAGAATCTGCCAGCGGATTGTCCCCGGCAAAACTGTCTACGAGATCCGGATTATCCTTAAAATTTTCAGCAGCAAATTCCTTCCAGGCCTGCTCTGCCGATACAAATTCGATATGATCCACTTCCTCCCGGGATTTAATTGCTTCCCCGATAGAATCCATCTGTTTCTGCGAAGCACCCTCGTCAAAGAATACCGTAAGTCCGACGGAACTCTCCACTTCTTTGATCATATGACTGAAATTTCCAACAATAAAATAGAACATGCCAAATAAAAACAGGCACGCCGCCATCGTACTGATGGACGCGATTGTAAACATCCTGTTTTTCCGCATGCTCTTCAGTCCCTGACGGATACTATATAAAAATACACTAATCCCTCTCATATTCATAGCCACCTTTTTTATCATCACGAACAACGGTTCCTTCGCTTAACGTTACCACTCTTTTCTGCATCACATCCACAATATCATTGTTATGTGTTACTACCACTACCGTCGTTCCCATCTTATTTACTTCCTGCAACAGCATCATAATCTCCCAAGCATTCTGGGGATCCAGATTTCCCGTCGGCTCATCGGCCAAAAGGATTGTCGGCTGATTCACAAGAGCTCTGGCGATCGCTACACGCTGCTGTTCTCCACCGGATAACTCATTGGGATACGCATCTGCTTTGTCCGTCAGACCGACAATCGTAAGCATCGTCGTCACATTGCGGATCATCTCACGTTTGCTTCTGCCGATGATGTGCTGAGCAAAGGCAATATTTTCAAATACCGTCCTGTCTTTTAAAAGACGGAAATCCTGAAATACGACTCCAATATTCCGTCGATACAGGGGAACCTGTTTTCTCTTTAATTTATTTACAAGCCTTCCGGCAATATATAGTTTTCCGGAAGTCGGATCCAGTTCCTTCAGCAGCAGTTTAATAAACGTTGACTTTCCGGAACCACTTTTTCCTACGATAAATACAAACTCGCCATTTTCAATCTGCAGCGTGACATGCTTTAATGCATCCACACCGGTCTGATATTGCTTGCTTACGTCATCCAGCGCAATAATCGGCAATTGATTTGCTGTCATCTCTTCTCATCCTTTCCCCTGTCACCAGTCTCATACTCTGTCAATCAATAATCTATGGTTTCAAGATAGTTCATATACTTCACAACCATAAGGGCAATTTTAAAAGTAATAGCATCATCAAAAATACGCAAATCCAGTCCTGTACTCTTTTCCAACTTATCCAAACGATATACCAGAGTATTCCTATGAATATATAACTGTCTTGACGTTTCAGATACATTCAGGTTATTTTCAAAGAACTTATTGATTGTCGTCAATGTTTCTTCATCAAACTGATCCGGTGTCTTTTCTTCAAAGATCTCCTTGATAAACATTTTGCAAAGAGGCATCGGCAACTGATAGATCAAACGACCGATTCCCAGATTACTGTAAGCGACAACTTTCTTATCGCTATAGAAAATCTTTCCGACATCAAGAGCCATCTTCGCTTCTTTGTATGATCTGGAAACTTCTTTGAGTTCTTTTACGATCGTACCGAATGCCACATGGACACGGGACATTGCTTCGGTATTGAGCATGTCTACGATGACATGTGCCGTCTTTTCGAGATCTTCAATCTGATCTTTCTCCCCAATCTCTTTTACAAGAATAATATTTTTTTCATCCACCGCAGTAATAAAATCCTGCGTCTGTGTTGCAAACATACTTCGCACCGTCTCCAGTGCTCCGGAATCCTTTTCTTTATTCGTCTCAATAATAAAGACAACTCTTCGCGCACTCATCTCAATGTGCAGCTTTTTGGCACGGTTATAGATATCCACCAAAAGAAGATTATCTAACAGAAGGTTTTTGATAAAATTATCTTTGTCATAACGCTCTTTGTAAGCCACCAAAAGTCCCTCAATCTGAAGCACGATCATCTTCCCGATCGTATATGCTTCCTCCGAATCTCCCCGGATCACAATTACATATTCTAACTGTCCTTCATCATATACTTTAAAATAATGGCATCCTTTTACCACCTGACTGTCTGCCGGTGACTGAACAAAACTCAAGCCATCTTCATGATTTACCGAAAAATCCTCTGATGTCGTCGCCAATGTATTTCCCTCTGCATCTGACACACATAGATCATTTTTTATAATCCCCTTAATCCCTTCAATCGTATTTTGCAAAATCTGATTTGATATCATTGCCACACCTCCGAAAATAGTCTACTCTTGTCGCATTATAATTTATTGTACCATTTTTTTGGAAAAAACGCAAGAAATGATTTAAGGGATGCCTGTTTAGGCATCCCTTATTTTTACTCACATATGTAAGTTGAATCCTAGTTTGTAATTGTAACTTCTGTCTCCTTGTCGAAGAGGTGAATCTTCTCAGCATCCAGAGCGATTTTAATCGTATCACCAGGACGAGCTGTTGTACGAGGATTAACACGTACTGTGATATCTGTATCTTCGATCGTGAAGTACAAGAATACTTCTGCACCAAGCATCTCGTATACTTTAACAGTAGCTTCCAATGTAGTATCAGGAGAACTGCTGATGAACATTTCCTCATCTTTAATGTCTTCCGGACGAATACCAAAGATGATGTCTTTATCTTCATAACCATTCTCGATCAGTTTCTTAGCTTTGCTCTCTGTCAGTTTCACAGAGTTGTTACCAAATACAAGAAGTACATCGGAACCGGAAACGGTTACTCTTGCTTTGATGAAGTTCATCTGAGGAGATCCAATGAATCCGGCAACAAAGAGGTTGTTTGGTCTCATATACAAATCCAATGGACTGTCTACCTGCTGTACAATACCGTCTTTCATAACAACGATACGAGTACCAAGTGTCAAAGCCTCTGTCTGGTCATGTGTTACGTAGATGATCGTAGTTTCAAGTCTCTGATGAAGTTTGGAAATCTCGATACGCATCTGTACACGAAGTTTTGCATCCAAGTTGGAAAGTGGCTCATCCATAAGGAATACTTTAGGATCACGAACAATCGCACGTCCCATGGCAACACGCTGTCTCTGACCACCGGACAAAGCCTTTGGTTTACGATCAAGCAAATGCTCGATGTCAAGAATCTTAGCTGCTTCTTGAACAAGACGTTTAATCTGATCTTTAGGAACTTTTCTCAATTTCAAACCAAATGCCATATTATCAAATACGGACATATGTGGATACAATGCGTAGTTCTGGAATACCATGGCGATATCACGGTCTTTTGGTTCTACGTCATTTACGAGTTTGTCTCCGATCCAAAGCTCACCGCTTGAAATTTCTTCCAAACCAGCGATCATACG
>OHZE01000568.1_pt1 | contig 11516 bp, 7 predicted proteins | sample 1580371 | NCBI WGS metagenome assembly OHZE01 (sample SAMEA3882527, study PRJEB24775) | human gut metagenome | biome: human-associated habitat; feature: intestine environment; material: feces | place: Netherlands | collected 2009/2010
TTGCCGAGCTGCGCAACCTCTTTCTGCGCTTTGGCGGCGATCCGGAGCGAGTGCGCCGGTTGCCGATGCCGACTTTCCTTGTTCTGTCGGGGACAGGGCTGCATATCTACTATGTTTTCCAGCAGCCGATTGACCTATACCCGAATATAAAAATTCAGCTTAAAAGTCTGAAATATGACCTCACTTTCCGGCTATGGGAGTATGGCAGCACTTCGCAGGTCAAGGCGATCCAGTATCAATCCATCAATCAGAGCTTCCGCATGGTGGGCAGCATCAATGACAAGCATGGGACGGAGCTGGTCGCTTTCCGTACCGGAGAACGGGTAACGCTGGATTATCTGAACGCCTACGCAAAGCCAGAAAACAGGGTGGATGTCAATAAGCCTTTCAGCCCATCCAAAATGACACGAGCTGAGGCGAGGGAGGCATATCCGGAGTGGTATGAGCGTGTTGTTGTGAGAGGCGAGAAAGGACGCAAGAAGTGGGATATTGCCGGAAAGGTGCATGGTGATGATCCGTATGCGCTCTACCATTGGTGGCTGCGGCAGATCGGAGAGATAAAGGGCGGGCATCGGTATTTCTTTTTGATGTGCCTTGCTATCTATGCTTACAAATGCGGTGTGTCGAAGCAGCAGCTCCGGCAGGATATGAAAGAGGCTTTTGATGATCTGCAGATGGTGAAGCATGAGAACGCATTGACCGAGGAAGATATACGGAGTGCGCTGGAAGCCTACGACAAGGAGTATTACAATTTCACGATTTCCGATATTGAAGCTCTGACCGATGTTCGCATCGAGCGCAACAAGAGGAATGGTAGATCACAGAAAGAGCATTTGAAAAGAGCAAGGGCGGTGCAGGAAGTGGATTATCCTGGCGGCACATGGAGAAGAAAAGGGGCAGAAGAAAAGAAAGCGCAAGTCTATGCGTGGCGGCAGGAGCATCCAGAGGGACGCAAGGCCGATTGTCATAGGGACACCGGACTTGATCCGAAAACGATCCGCAAATGGTGGGACACCGTACCGGAGGGGCATATAACGGTCAAAATACGCCCATCACAGGCTTTGAGCGATCTGTTGGTGGAGGAATTTAAGAAAGGGCTGTAAACGCCCCAGAAACGCCCTACAAGGCGTTTTCGGGGCGGGTAAGGGTTTTTATATTACCCCACCGAAAACGAGGCTTGAAAACCGCGCGAAATAAGGCTTTTTCACCCCCTAAATGTACACGCTGCGGTGTTAGCATATAGAAAGCACTGTTCATAGAAAAGTTGCAAAAAAACATTTGCAATGCACTTGCAAATGTCACGAATATTGAATATAATATTAGTGCAAGCTAAAAATGACGAGGAAAGGAGTGCTATTATGGCTAAAGGAAATATGACGATAAGAATGGAGCCGGAGCTGAAAGCACAGGCGGCAGCTCTTTTTAAGACTTTGGGAATGGATTTGAGTACGGCGACGGGTATTTTTTATCGCCAGGCACTTAGGTGTCATGGACTTCCCTTTGAGGTCAAGGTTGACGAGCCGAACGCCACCACCTATGCTGCGATGGAGGCGGCAGACAAGGGTGAGGATATGTTTGGACCGTTTGACAGCGTTGGCGATCTGATGGAGGCACTTAATGCTTAAGCCGGAGTTTACGGGGCAGTTCAAACGAGATTATAAGCTTGCGGTAAAACGGGGCTGCAATCCGAAGAAGCTGGAAGAAGTCATTACGCTGCTATGCAATGAGCAACCATTGCCGGAGGCATATCGGGATCACGCTCTTACTAACTCCAGAAATTATAAGGACATGAGAGAGTGCCACATTGAGCCGGACTGGTTGCTTGTTTACAAGGTTGTCAGAGAGACCTTGATTTTGAAATTGATTAGGACGGGTTCTCATAGCGATTTGTTTTGAGAATTGCTCCAGATGAAAGAGTGGTGATGATATATGGCGGGTGTTATAACGGAAATTGCGGCGGAATGTGGCGTGTCAGAACAGGCGGTCAGAGCGTGGTGTCGGCGAAACCATGTTGCGAAAGATACGAAAGGAAGTTTCGCAATCAACAAAAGCCAAAAAACCGCTATATATCAGCATTATTTAGGAGTTGAGCGAAAGCGAGTTTCACAACCGGCGAAAGCAAGTTGCGAAACTTGCGAAACATCTGAAACGGCGTTGATTTCCATGTTGCAGAAAGAATTAGACCGTAAAAATGAGCAGCTTTCTGTAAAGGACAAGCAGATCGAGGAGCTGAACGCAAGACTGGCGGAGGTCAGCTCGGCATTGGTTGCGGCACAGCAGACCGCACAGGCTGCCCAGGTACTTCATGCGGGGACGATCCAGCAGCAGCTTCTTACCGATGGGGTTGGAGCGGATCAGCAGAGCCAAAAAAAGCCGGAACAGCCAAGGAACTGGTGGAGCCGGCTTTTTGGAAAATAGAAGGGCGTAGTCCAATGTTGGAAAAAGCAAATTAAAAAGGAGAGATTACTATGAAAAAAGCGATTGTAGCAATGTTACTTATGGCTGTATTTTTGCTTGGCGGCGGTGGCCTCATTAGTATAGTTTTTTCATCTATAGCTGGTGGAGGTGTCGAGCAGAGCTTTATATATCCTATTTATGCGGGAATAATTGTGCTGGCTGGTCTTATTGTTGGTGCGGTAGATATTATTGTGAATGAGATACGAGAGCTGAAAAAAGCAATGGAAAAGAAATGAGAGTAGAAAAAAGGAACCGAAAATTCGGTTCCTTTTTTGGTAATCACTTAAGCGGGAGTTTCATCATGTCCGTCGCCAAGGAGTTTACGACCGATAGAAATACCGATGTCAAAACCGCTGGAAATCGAGTAATTGAGGGTTGCAATTCCCTGTTGGTGGCTTACACGAGAGATAGTTTCAAGGTGAGAGCTGGACTGCCGACTGAGAACAAAAATGCTGTATCCCTCGCTGGCGTAGAAATAATTGTCCTGGAGGGCGGCGTTATAAGAGTACCCGCTGCCATAAGAGGTCATGCCACTTTCGGGTTTTTGATAAGTGGGAGATTGCCAGTATGAAGGTTCGGTTCCATTGATATGGCTGTACTTTATATTTGCGGATTTTCCGGTGATTTGCCAGTTATTCCATGCAGTGATGAGAATATCGGTCATTTTGAACGCCGGAACGCCTACCCATTCAAATTCACTTGTAACTCGACCGGTTGTTCCGGTGTAGTTGTCGATTGTGGAAGTAGTCACACATTCCGCAGACAAAGCAACTTTTTCATTTACGGTAGCGGAGTCCGGGTCGTAGTTTCTGATACCACGAATCTGATCGACGGTATAACCGGCGGTTTGCAGACTGTTATCGGAGAGAGTATTTAGTAAAGCAATGTGATCATCAAAGATTTGGTCAGTGTTGCGGATTGTTTCGATTTCCGAAGGGGTATAGCCTTCGGCGGCCAGAGTAGCATTGGAAATCTTTTGGAGTTCGAGCATGGATTGATATTCGTTGGTTACAGTTTCGGTAGGAGCTACGGTTATATCTGCTGCAAAAGCAGGAATAGAAAGCGCAAAAATCATCGCAAAGGAGAGAATTGCGGATAAAAACTTTTTCATGGTAAAACCTCCTTTAATTTTGGGTTTGAAAATTGCAGTTGCTCAATTTCCTGGCCCATTGGAATCACCTCTTTCTTCGACATATTAATGTATAAATTATACCAAAAATTTCGAATGATTTCAATAATAAACTATGAATTGTGATGATATTCGTTTTATTCTTCTATTCACAGTTTTTTGAGAATAGAAGGAGGGGAGCCGTCCGCAGACGGCAGGGGCAGCGCCCCTCCGGAGCTGGCAAAGCAGCAGGCACAAGCCGGCAGTGATGCAGCTCCGGCAACCCCTCCCCCTTTAGGGGCGCAAAGCACTTTCATACCGCTGCACCGATGGGGCGGCGGTGTGAAAGTGCTTTTGCGTTACTTTCTCACCAGAAAGTAACAAAGAGGTTGTTTTCAGCGGAAATTTGTGATAAAATAGAGGACGGAATAACAAGCGGAAAGGGGGCGATTTTATGGGAGTTACGATTTCGGGCATGACAGGTGCAGGGAGCATCCGGCACAATAACCGCAGCTTCTCTGCGGCGAATGTAGACCGGAGCCGGACGGAGCAGAATATCACTTTTTGCAACGAGGATCTGAAGCAGGTCTACCACATGGTTTTTGATGAAGCTCTCGCAGCCTACAACGCAAAGAAAACCAAAACAAGAGATAAGATACCGGACTACTACGAGCATATCCGGCAGAGCAAACAGGAAAAGCTGTTCCATGAAGCGATCTTCCAGATCGGCAACATGAGCGACTGCGGATGCGGTACGCCGGACGGAGAACGGGCGGCGGCAGCTCTGAAAGATTTTGCGGAGTCCTTTGCAGAACGCAACCCCCATCTGCGGGTGTTCAATATGGTGCTGCACATGGACGAGGCAACGCCCCATCTCCATGTCGATTTTATCCCAGTGGCAACGGAGCAGTCAAGAGGACTTTCGACGCGGGTATCTATGAAACAGGCGTTGAAGCAGCAGGGGTTTGTCGGTGTCGGCAAAAAGCAGACTGAATGGGCGGCGTGGATGGAGCGTGAGAAAGAAGCTCTGACGGAGATCGCCCAGAGGCACGATTTTGAAATTATCTCACTCGGCACGAACAGACCGCACATGGATTTGCCGCAGTTCAGAGAAGCGGCGGCGAGGCTGGAGGTGGTGCAGCAGCAGACGGCGGCAGCCGAGCAGGAGATTGTCGAGCTGGAACGGCAGCGGGACGCTCTGAAAGGCACTGTGCGGCTCTTAAAGGAGGCGGACAGTGTAAATGTATCTCTGTCCGACATACAGCCCGAAAAAACGCTCACAGGGGCTGTAAAGGGCGTGACGGTGGATCAGGTCGAGCAGCTAAAGAAGATGGCTCTGCGCAGCGTGACGGATCGGCATAAGGTCAAGGAGCTGACGGAAGAAAATACCCGTCTGCGGTCGCAAGTTCCGTCTATGAAAAAGCGGATGGAAGAAGCGCAGCGGCAGCAGCGGCTTGAACAGGAAAACCGGAGGCTGCGGGAGGAAAACAGCTATCTGCAATACGAGCTGGAAGAAGAACGCAGCTTTAGCGAGCGTCTGACAGACGGCATCGGGCGATTGCTGGACTACTTGGAAGAACGCTTGCCGGAGCGTCTGCTCCCGTTGCTTGAAAAGGCGAGGGAGCTGCTTCCCAATCCGGAGATCGGACGGCAGCAGGAGCAACAGCAGCACCAGCGAGGCATGGGCGGCATGGAGCTGTGATAGGGAGAAATGTATTGATAATATAAGCGCAGCAAGAAGCCTGTCCGGAGGGCTTGCAAATCTCTTTCGGACAGGCTATAATAACAGCTGAAAAGTGAAAATAAACTCTTTGATAATCTAAGCCCCCTGTAAGGGTATTTCCCCAAAATATTTTTCCCTCTGGAAAGGGAGAAAGTCGGAGGGGAAAAAGGAGGTGAGCGGAGGGGTGTTGGAAGTGTGGTAAACCCCGTAGGGGTTTTCCAAGTCCCTGTGGTAAACCCATCGGGTTTTCCATAGGGACGGCACTTTCAATGCCCCGTAGCGAGGGGGAAAAGGGGGAGGTGACTTTCTCTTTAAGCCGCCGTAGGCGGCGCTCTTTTGCTCCCCCTTTTCCCCCTTCCCGCCCGCAGGCGATCCCCGCCGCAGCGGATTTTCTTTTTGTACTTTTTCTTTTGTGAGGTGGTAATATGACCGAGAATTATCGAGGCTGCTACGAGTATTTGAGCGCACAATATCCGGAGGTCGGAGGCTATGAGTTTTATAAAGAGCTGTTTCCGGATAATGAGAACTCCGGAGAACGGCACACGGATTTTTCCCATCCGAACGCTGTGTATCTGTATCGGGACGAACAGAGCGAGGATAAGAAGCTCCGGCGCAGGAAGATGTATAACGACACATGGGAACATGATTACATGGAGTTTGTCGAGGGGAACAGCCTTACTTTGTGCAGCGGTCTTGCATATCGCAGAAAGGAGAACAGGCTGGAGAACGCCCAGCGGATGTATGCTCTGATCTTCGATCTGGATGGCGTAGGTCTTGCCGAGCTGCGCAACCTCTTTCTGCGTTTTGGCGGTGATCCGGAGCGAGTGCGCCGGTTGCCGATGCCGACTTTTCTTGTTCTGTCGGGGACGGGGCTTCATGTCTACTATGTTTTCCAGCAGCCGATTGACCTATACCCGAATATAAAAATCCAGCTTAAAAGTCTGAAATATGACCTCACTTTCCGGATGTGGGAGTATGGGAGCACCTCACAGGTCAAGGCAATACAGTATCAGTCTATCAATCAGGGTTTCCGCATGGTGGGGAGCCTCAATGACAAGCATGGGACGGAGCTGGTTGCTTTCCGTACCGGAGAAAGGGTGACGCTGGATTATCTGAACGCCTACGCAAAGCCGGAAAACAGGGTGGATGTAAATAAGCCTTTCAGTCCGTCCAAAATGACACGAGCCGAGGCGAGGGAGGCATATCCGGAGTGGTATGAGCGTGTTGTCGTAAATGGCGAGAAAGGGCGCAAGAAGTGGGACATTGCTGGAAAGGTGCATGGGGACGATCCGTATGCTCTCTACCATTGGTGGCTGCGGCAGATCGGCGAGATAAAGGGCGGGCATCGGTATTTCTTTCTGATGTGCCTTGCCATCTATGCCTACAAATGCGGCGTATCGAAGCAGCAGCTCCGGCAGGATATGAAATTGGCTTTTGAGGATCTGCAGATGGTGAAGCACGAGAACGCATTGACCGAGGACGATATACGGAGTGCGCTGGAAGCCTATGACAAGGAGTATTACAATTTCACGATTGCCGATATTGAGGCGCTGACCGATATTCGTATCGAGAGGAATAGAAGGAATGGGCGAACGCAGAAACTCCATATGCAGTATATGAACATGAATAGGCAATTTAAGGTCGGTATCGGGGAATGTACAAATGGTGGTCGCCCATCGGGAAGCGGGACGGCGCAACAGATGGTTTATGAGTGGCGGCAGCAGCATCCGGAGGGAACGAAAAGCCAGTGCAAAAAGGATACAGGATTGACCTATCCCACCATCCGCAAATGGTGGGACACTGTACCGGATGGGCATATAACGGTCAAAATACGCCCGTCACAGGCTTTGAGCGATCTGCTGGTGGAGGATTTCAAGAAAGGGTTATAAACCGCCCCAGAACGCCCTGTGCGGCGTTTTTGGGGCGGGTAATGGTTTTATATTACCCCCACCGAAAACGAGGCTTGAAAACTGCATGAAATAAGGCTTTTTCAACCCCTAAATGTCCACGCTACGGTGTTACCATATAGAAAATCGTTGTTCATAGAAAAGTTGCAAAAAATATTTGCAATGCACTTGCAAGTGTCATGAATATTGAGTATAATATTAGTGCAAGCTATAAAAATGACGAGGAAAGGAGTGCTATTATGGCTAAAGGAAATATGACGATAAGAATGGAGCCGGAGCTGAAAGCACAGGCGGCAGCTCTTTTTAAGACTTTGGGAATGGATTTGAGTACGGCGACGGGTATTTTTTATCGCCAGGCACTTAGGTGTCATGGACTTCCCTTTGAGGTCAAGGTTGACGAGCCGAACGCCACCACCTATGCTGCGATGGAGGCGGCAGACAAGGGTGAGGATATGTTTGGACCGTTTGACAGCGTTGGCGATCTGATGGAGGCACTTAATGCTTAAGCCGGAGTTTACGGGGCAGTTCAAACGAGATTATAAGCTTGCGGTAAAACGGGGCTGCAATCCGAAGAAGCTGGAAGAAGTCATTACGCTGCTATGCAATGAGCAACCATTGCCGGAGGCATATCGGGATCACGCTCTTACTAACTCCAGAAATTATAAGGACATGAGAGAGTGCCACATTGAGCCGGACTGGTTGCTTGTTTACAAGGTTGTCAGAGAGACCTTGATTTTGAAATTGATTAGGACGGGTTCTCATAGCGATTTGTTTTGAGAATTGCTCCAGATGAAAGAGTGGTGATGATATATGGCGGGTGTTATAACGGAAATTGCGGCGGAATGTGGCGTGTCAGAACAGGCGGTCAGAGCGTGGTGTCGGCGAAACCATGTTGCGAAAGATACGAAAGGAAGTTTCGCAATCAACAAAAGCCAAAAAACCGCTATATATCAGCATTATTTAGGAGTTGAGCGAAAGCGAGTTTCACAACCGGCGAAAGCAAGTTGCGAAACTTGCGAAACATCTGAAACGGCGTTGATTTCCATGTTGCAGAAAGAATTAGACCGTAAAAATGAGCAGCTTTCTGTAAAGGACAAGCAGATCGAGGAGCTGAACGCAAGACTGGCGGAGGTCAGCTCGGCATTGGTTGCGGCACAGCAGACCGCACAGGCTGCCCAGGTACTTCATGCGGGGACGATCCAGCAGCAGCTTCTTACCGATGGGGTTGGAGCGGATCAGCAGAGCCAAAAAAAGCCGGAACAGCCAAGGAACTGGTGGAGCCGGCTTTTTGGAAAATAGAAGGGCGTAGTCCAATGTTGGAAAAAGCAAATTAAAAAGGAGAGATTACTATGAAAAAAGCGATTGTAGCAATGTTACTTATGGCTGTATTTTTGCTTGGCGGCGGTGGCCTCATTAGTATAGTTTTTTCATCTATAGCTGGTGGAGGTGTCGAGCAGAGCTTTATATATCCTATTTATGCGGGAATAATTGTGCTGGCTGGTCTTATTGTTGGTGCGGTAGATATTATTGTGAATGAGATACGAGAGCTGAAAAAAGCAATGGAAAAGAAATGAGAGTAGAAAAAAGGAACCGAAAATTCGGTTCCTTTTTTGGTAATCACTTAAGCGGGAGTTTCATCATGTCCGTCGCCAAGGAGTTTACGACCGATAGAAATACCGATGTCAAAACCGCTGGAAATCGAGTAATTGAGGGTTGCAATTCCCTGTTGGTGGCTTACACGAGAGATAGTTTCAAGGTGAGAGCTGGACTGCCGACTGAGAACAAAAATGCTGTATCCCTCGCTGGCGTAGAAATAATTGTCCTGGAGGGCGGCGTTATAAGAGTACCCGCTGCCATAAGAGGTCATGCCACTTTCGGGTTTTTGATAAGTGGGAGATTGCCAGTATGAAGGTTCGGTTCCATTGATATGGCTGTACTTTATATTTGCGGATTTTCCGGTGATTTGCCAGTTATTCCATGCAGTGATGAGAATATCGGTCATTTTGAACGCCGGAACGCCTACCCATTCAAATTCACTTGTAACTCGACCGGTTGTTCCGGTGTAGTTGTCGATTGTGGAAGTAGTCACACATTCCGCAGACAAAGCAACTTTTTCATTTACGGTAGCGGAGTCCGGGTCGTAGTTTCTGATACCACGAATCTGATCGACGGTATAACCGGCGGTTTGCAGACTGTTATCGGAGAGAGTATTTAGTAAAGCAATGTGATCATCAAAGATTTGGTCAGTGTTGCGGATTGTTTCGATTTCCGAAGGGGTATAGCCTTCGGCGGCCAGAGTAGCATTGGAAATCTTTTGGAGTTCGAGCATGGATTGATATTCGTTGGTTACAGTTTCGGTAGGAGCTACGGTTATATCTGCTGCAAAAGCAGGAATAGAAAGCGCAAAAATCATCGCAAAGGAGAGAATTGCGGATAAAAACTTTTTCATGGTAAAACCTCCTTTAATTTTGGGTTTGAAAATTGCAGTTGCTCAATTTCCTGGCCCATTGGAATCACCTCTTTCTTCGACATATTAATGTATAAATTATACCAAAAATTTCGAATGATTTCAATAATAAACTATGAATTGTGATGATATTCGTTTTATTCTTCTATTCACAGTTTTTTGAGAATAGAAGGAGGGGAGCCGTCCGCAGACGGCAGGGGCAGCGCCCCTCCGGAGCTGGCAAAGCAGCAGGCACAAGCCGGCAGTGATGCAGCTCCGGCAACCCCTCCCCCTTTAGGGGCGCAAAGCACTTTCATACCGCTGCACCGATGGGGCGGCGGTGTGAAAGTGCTTTTGCGTTACTTTCTCACCAGAAAGTAACAAAGAGGTTGTTTTCAGCGGAAATTTGTGATAAAATAGAGGACGGAATAACAAGCGGAAAGGGGGCGATTTTATGGGAGTTACGATTTCGGGCATGACAGGTGCAGGGAGCATCCGGCACAATAACCGCAGCTTCTCTGCGGCGAATGTAGACCGGAGCCGGACGGAGCAGAATATCACTTTTTGCAACGAGGATCTGAAGCAGGTCTACCACATGGTTTTTGATGAAGCTCTCGCAGCCTACAACGCAAAGAAAACCAAAACAAGAGATAAGATACCGGACTACTACGAGCATATCCGGCAGAGCAAACAGGAAAAGCTGTTCCATGAAGCGATCTTCCAGATCGGCAACATGAGCGACTGCGGATGCGGTACGCCGGACGGAGAACGGGCGGCGGCAGCTCTGAAAGATTTTGCGGAGTCCTTTGCAGAACGCAACCCCCATCTGCGGGTGTTCAATATGGTGCTGCACATGGACGAGGCAACGCCCCATCTCCATGTCGATTTTATCCCAGTGGCAACGGAGCAGTCAAGAGGACTTTCGACGCGGGTATCTATGAAACAGGCGTTGAAGCAGCAGGGGTTTGTCGGTGTCGGCAAAAAGCAGACTGAATGGGCGGCGTGGATGGAGCGTGAGAAAGAAGCTCTGACGGAGATCGCCCAGAGGCACGATTTTGAAATTATCTCACTCGGCACGAACAGACCGCACATGGATTTGCCGCAGTTCAGAGAAGCGGCGGCGAGGCTGGAGGTGGTGCAGCAGCAGACGGCGGCAGCCGAGCAGGAGATTGTCGAGCTGGAACGGCAGCGGGACGCTCTGAAAGGCACTGTGCGGCTCTTAAAGGAGGCTGACAGGGTAAATGCACCCCTGCATGATATTCAGCCGGAAAAGACGCTCACAGGGGCAGTAAAGGGCGTGACGGTGGATCAGGTCGAGCAGCTAAAGAAAATGGCACTGCGCAGCGTGACGGATCGGCACAAGGTACAGGAGCTGACGGAGGAAAACACCCGTCTGCGGTCACAGGTGCCGTCCATGAAGAAGCGGCTGGAAGAAGCGCAGCGGCAGCAGAGGCTTGAACAGGAAAACCGGAGGCTGCGCGATGAAAACTATTATCTGCAATCCGAGCTGCAGGAGGAACGCAGCTTCACCGAGCGTCTGACGGACGGCATCGGTCGGATGCTGGACTTCTTGGAAGAACACTTGCCGGAGCGTCTGCGTCCTCTGCTTGAAAAGGCGAGGGAGCTGCTGCCCGATCCGGAGATTGGACAGCAGCAGGAGCAACAGCAGCACCAGCGAGGAATGGGCGGCATGGAGCTGTAAAAGAAGCCTGTCCGGAGGGCTTGAAAATCTCTTTCGGACAGGCTATAATAACAACTGAAAATAGGGAATTGCTGTATTGATAATCTAAGCCCCCTGTAAGGGTACTCCCAACCTATATTTTCTCTCTCTGAAAGGGAGAAAGTCGGAGGGGAAAAAGGGGGTGAGCGGAGGGG
>OHZE01000585.1_pt1 | contig 11222 bp, 7 predicted proteins | sample 1580371 | NCBI WGS metagenome assembly OHZE01 (sample SAMEA3882527, study PRJEB24775) | human gut metagenome | biome: human-associated habitat; feature: intestine environment; material: feces | place: Netherlands | collected 2009/2010
GCAAGAATCATCCATAATTCTGCTGCGTTCAGCGGTGTGCACTTCCTCGCTGCAAGAATTGCTGATTCTCTTTCCAGTGCCGCACGAAACTGCTGATTCTGGCGCAGATATCCATTATTTAATTTAAAAAGTATGGATAAGGGGCCGATTAGCCAGGTATCCAGATCCTCTGTAATATAATTCCCGCCTCCCGGCACTGGCTTAACTATTCCCAGCAGTTCCAGTGCTCTCAAAACTTCTCTGACTGCCGGTCTGGACACTCCCATGGTCTCCGCCATTGTCCGCTCCGCCGGAAGGGCAGCTCCCGCTTTGAGACTGCCATTCTGAATGTTCTCTATAATCTGATTTAAAATCCCATCGAAAGCCCGCTCATCCCCAATTTCTCTAAACATAATCCATTCCGTTACTGAAAACTTATAAAAAGTCATAAACCTCTATGTTTCATTCCTTCTTCAAATAATTTTTACGGATGTTTGTTAATCTGTTATTTCGTTTCAATAAAAGTTTTTCCTTTTTGATTACATTATTTGTTTTACAGTAACTTTCCCCTTTCTTATTTTTCTCGTAAGAACGAGAGATACTACGCTGTAATCTGCGTTTCTGTTTTTCTAGTTTCTTTACTTTCTGACTCTTATTGATGTTCTTATACTTAGTTCCATCAGAGCAGATCGCCAGATCTTTGATTCCCAGGTCTATGCCGACTCCGTCATCATTAAGTGTTTCCCTGCAGTCAGGAAATTCTACACATACACTGATCCACCAGTTCAATCCGTCAAAGGATATTCTCGGGTTCATATATTTAGCATTTGTCGGAATACGTCCATGTTCTGCAAGTCTTACCCAATTCATTTTTTGTTTATTTGCTTTCCTGCTGGAAGAAAAGCCTTCAAATTTAACGTGTGTATTACTGAAGCGTATCTTAACGTTGTCCTGATAGAACTTCGGCATTGATCTCTTTTTTGACTTGAATCTTGGGAATTTCTGCAAACCCCTGAAAAAGTTCTTATAAGCAGTACAGGCATCTTTAATTGCCTGTTTGGTTACATTATTTGAGATATTCAGTAACCATGCATATTCATCAGAATGTCTAAGCTTTGTAAATTCTTTTCTGAGTTCTGCATCTGAAATGAATTTTCCGCCTTTTTCATAGTTTTCTATTTCCCTTGCCAAAGCCCAGTTATAGGCAAATCTTGAAGCACCGGCGTACTGAAACAACTTAGTTTTCTGCACGTTATTTGGTATCAACATTACTTTTATGGCTTTTACCATCTGCTTCCTCCTGTATCAATTCCCGGATAAGTTTCTTAGCTTTGTTTGCTCGTTTTCCTTGTAATTTGCAACTGAATACAGTGATTATCTGAACCAGATCTTCAACAAGTTCCTGCTGTTCGGACTTTTCAGTATTATCAATAATCTCAATCTCACAATTATAAAGTGAAGCGATATATTCTATCAACTCAAAACCAAATCGCAGTAACCGATCTTTATACAAAACAACAACCTTTTCAACCTGATTTTGAGATATTCGCCTGATCAATTCCTGGAGCCCTTTTTTCTTATAATTAATTCCGGAACCGATATCACTTATTATCTCAAACGGCTGTCCTTTTGCCAGAAGATATGTTTTAACATTATCAATCTGTCGTTCCAGATCATCTTTCTGTTTATGACTGGAAACACGACAATATCCAATTGTAATGCGGTTTTTAGGCTTTACATTTATTACCTGGTTGAGTTGCTCATCAGAATAATATCTATAGCCACTTACTGTAGTATGATGCGGATGAAGTTTTCCATTGGCATCCCAATTTCGTAATGTCTGGGCAGATACGCCTATAATTTTTGAAAATTCATGTATAGAATAATATTTACTCAAAGTATCAACTCCTTTCAATAATATTCTAGTCTAATATCTTATAAAACTCAATATCTACTTATATGATTTTATAATTTATCTTTAACTGTTAATGACCTCCTGTTCTCCAATGGAAGCTTCCAACTGTTGCTTTTCAAACATATCTTTATAAATACCATTTTTCTGAATCAGTTCGGTGTGTGTTCCAAGCTCTTTCATTTCCCCGTTTTCAAGTACCATGATCAGATCGGCATGCTGTACTGTGGAAATGCGGTGTGCGATCAGGATCGTTGTTTTCCCTTTACGATCGTCCCTGAGATTATGCAGGATATGTTCTTCCGTATCGGTGTCGACAGCGGAAAGGGAATCATCAAGAATCAGGATCGGCGCATTTTTCATCAGGGCGCGGGCGATGGAGCTGCGCTGTTTCTGACCGCCGGAAAGCGTAACGCCACGTTCGCCGACGATCGTATCATAGTTGTCAGGAAAATTTGCAATATTATCGTGAATGCAGGCTGATTTTGCTGCGGCGATAATACGGCTCATATCCTGTGACTTTGTGCCGAATGCAATATTTGCTTTCAGAGTATCGGAAAAAAGAAAATTATCCTGTGGTACATAAGCAATATTTTCACGCAGAGTTTTCAGCGGAATTGTGTTGATATCATGGTCATCCAGATAAATCATGCCTGGCTCGGTGTTGTAAAGCCGGAGCAGGAGATTGACCAGAGTGGACTTTCCGTTGCCGGTGCGCCCGATGATGGCAAGGGTTGTCCCGGATGGGATGTCCAGATTGATATCATGCAGTACCGGAGAAGTATTTCCAAGGTGTGCAAATGTCAGGTGGTTAAAACGGATATCCCCGTGTAGGGTGTCTAAAGTCGTGACAGAAGCAGTATCTTTTACATTTGTCTGCGCTTCCAGAATTTCCTGTACGCGACGGATGGATGCAGTTCCCTGGGAAAACATGACGGCAGCTTCGGAACAGGCGAGCATCGGCCATACCAGCATATTGACATACTGATTGAAAGCTACGAAGCGACCGAGTGTAATCTGTCCGATCAGGTCGAGGTATCCCCCATAAAGGAGTGAGGCAAGACTGGAAAATCCGATGATCACATCCAGAAGCGGGATCAGGATGGCTTCCAGCTTTGCGATGCGCATACTTTTATCCATGGTATCCTGGTTCTTTTTGGAAAAAGAAAGGATTTCTGCCTGCTTGCGAACAAAGGCCTTGATCACACGGATCCCGGAGAAGCTTTCCTGTACAAAGTCGGCAAGATTGGAAACACTGTCCTGACGTTCGGTGTAGAGGTTATCCAGTACCTTTCCGTAATGCATATAGCCGAGGCAGATGATGACCATCGGGATCAGTGCCAGAAGGGTTAGTTTTATATTGACATAATACATCATCTGGCAGACGACCAGGAGCGTCATGACTACGGAATCAAAGATGCAGATGACAGCAGGGCCAAGTGCCATGCGGACCGCATTTAAGTCACTGGTAAACCGGGTCATCAGATCACCTGTTTTGTGGCTGTTGTAGTATTCCACATCCATAGTTTCCAGATGGGAAAACATTTCATTACGCAGTTCACGCTCGATAATACGTGCGGTTCCAAAAAGAAAATAACGCCACAAAAAACGGCCGACTGCAAGCAGAAGACCAATCAGAAAGATCCCAAGAAGACAGGTACGAATGGAACTCCAGGTAATGCTGCGCGCGGTAAGACCATCGGTAATGATACCGGTAAGTTTTGGAATAAATACACTTGCCGCATCTACAGCAAAAAGAGTAAGGATTCCGGCAATATAGCGATATTTGTATCGTCTGACATATTGCATGATAAAGGGCAGTGGTTTCATATCAATGCCTCCTGAAAATGATAAATTTTTTCTATATTAACTATTATAGAGGGTAGAACCTGGGGTGTCAAAGATTCCGTCAAATAAACGGAAAATACTTTGTGAAACAGGGAAAATTTCGTGAAAACGACAATTGCTATTTAAGATACATTTTTCTATAATGACGGGAGGTAAAATGTTAATGAGATAAACAGAGGGATTATATGAAAACATTACAGAAAGATTTGACGACCGGGAATCCGGGAAAAATTATTTTTAATTTCACACTGCCGATCTTCATTGGAAATGTATTTCAGCAGTTCTACAGTATGGCAGATACGATTATCGTAGGAAAGTTCGTGGGAACCAAAGCACTTGCGGCTGTTGGAAGTACGGGAACGATCATGTTTCTGATCAATGGATTTATTCTGGGAATGACGGCAGGATTTACCGTACTTACAGCACAGAAATTTGGCGCGGGTGATATGAAAGCAATGCGCAAGACTGTAGGAAATGCCGCGATTCTGGCGATTATTATGTCTCTTATTATGACTGTGCTCGGAATGATGGCAATGAAACCGCTTCTTGGGATTATGAAGACACCGGATGATATTTTCAAGGATGCCTATGCGTATATTATGGTAATCTGTGGTGGAATTGCGGCGCAGATGCTATATAACTTTTTATCCAGTGTCTTGCGGGCACTTGGTAACAGCAAGGTTCCGCTGTATTTCCTGATTCTTGCGGCGCTGCTCAACATTGTGCTGGATATGGTATTTATCATTGCATTTCACATGGGCGCAGCCGGTGCGGCATGGGCGACCGTGATTTCACAGGGGATTTCGGGAATCCTGTGTCTGGTATATATTGTGAAGGCGGTTCCGATCCTGCATTTACATAAGGAGGACTGGCGTCCGAGCGGACATCTGCTGAAGATCCAGCTTGCAGTCGGAATTCCGATGGCTCTTCAATATTCGATCACAGCAATCGGAACCATGATGGTACAGACTGCCCTGAATCTGCTTGGCTCCACACAGGTAGCAGCATTTACCGCAGCGAATAAGATCGAGCAGATCGTGACGCAGGCATATGTTGCGATGGGAACCACGATGGCAACCTATTGCGCACAGAATATTGGAGCTGGTAAGATCAAAAGGATCCGTCAGGGATTTAAGTCAATTACGATCATGGGAAGTATCTATTCAGTCGTAGTTGCGGCGATCATTATGACAGTTGGGAAATATATGACGTATCTGTTCCTGTCTGGGGATCTGACAGAAATTATGCATTCCGTGGATATTTACCTGAAATGCGTCGGTACTTTCTTTATTCCGCTTACCGTTGTAAATGTTTACCGGAATGGAATCCAGGGAATGGGATATGGACTGCTCCCGATGATGGCTGGTGTGGCTGAGTTGGTTGGCAGGGGCGTTGTTGCCATGATCGCGGCAGGGCAGAAGAGTTATTTTGGAGTATGCATGGCAAGTCCGGCGGCATGGATCCTGGCAAGTGCGTTGCTGATCGTGATGTATTATTATGTGATCCATCAGAATGAGAAGCGGTTTGCGAAGTATGCGGATGAGGAATAGAAAAGTTTTCTTTATAAAGCAAACGGAATGAATAACAGCTCCGGCGAATATACTTTTTAGTAAAGTGGTTCGCCAGGAGCTGTTTTTATGCGCCTTTTTTTATACATATCTGACTTTATAGTCCCTTTTATGATTTTGTCCATTCTTATATATGGAATTTTTGCAGGAGTGAATGTATATGATACTTTTATTCAGGGAGCAAAGCGTGGATTTTGGACGGTCGTGCGGATGGCAGCAGTGGGGATTTTGCGAGCATCGGGTTTTCTGGAATTTATATCGGAAATAATTGGAAATGTGACGGAGCAGATTGGATTTCCGGGGGCACTGGTTCCGCTTACGATTGTGAAAATGTTTTCGTCCTCTGCCGCAACGGGATTATTGCTTGATATCTACAAGGAATTTGGAACGGATTCGAGAAACGGAATGATCGCTTCAATTTCGATGGCGTGTACGGAAACGATTTTCTATACGATGTCTGTGTATTTTATGTCAGCAAAGGTGAAAAAAACCAGGTATACTCTTGCCGGAGCACTTATTGCAACATTTGCAGGGCTTGCAGCGAGTGTGTGGCTGGCAGCACTTGTATAAATAAAAGTTGTATATAAAAATTATCGAATGTTGTATTCAGATCTTTTTGAAAAATGTATATATCGCACAATAAAAATGACTACAATTAACAAAAAATGTGCAAAATCTTGACAAAGAATGGAGAGAAACATAGAATATAGTCTATAGATGGTTCGAATCCAATTTTTATACGAAAAGGAGCAAAACATGAACGCAGCAGAAATTATTAAAAAAGATTTGGATGCAATTTATATTGGGAATCTGAGCACAGTAGATGACGATCTTACACTTCCGGAGAACGGAAAATATGGTGCTCAATTTACCTGGGAGACAGGGGAAGAAAGATTTATTGACAATACAGGAAAGGTACATCGTCCGCTGCATGGCATGGGAAACCGTAAGGTTACACTGACGGTTACTGCAACCTATGAAGGATGTAGTGAGTCAAGAGAATATGTGGCGACCGTATTGCAGGAAGCAAAAGAAAATATCGTAAAAGAAGTACGTAAAGTCGTCCTTAATGCACAGGTCGGTGAAGAAGCACATCTTCCGTCTGTTGTGATCGCATATACAGAAGATGGACGCCGCATGACAATGCCGGTGAAATGGAATACATATGAGCCGGCAAAAGAAGAGACAGTGGTTGCAGTTGCAGGTGTGATTGATGGAACAGAAAAGGAAGCATCTGCAGAGATCCATTATAAAAAGGAAATAGTACCAGTAAAAGGACCGGAGAAAAAGGTGGATTATGTTCCACTTGGACAGGTTCGGTTGAAAGAAGGAACTCTTTATTATAAATACCAGAAGCTGATGGAAGAATATCTTCTTGGAATTGACGATGACCAGATGCTTTATAATTTCCGCAAAGCGACCGGATTGGATACAAAAGGGGCACCTCCGATGACCGGGTGGGATGAGGAAAGCTGTAAACTGAAAGGGCACACGACAGGACATTATCTGTCAGGTATTGCACTTGCATTTGCAGCAACCGGCAATCCAAAATTTTTAGATAAAGTCAATTACATGGTAGCAGAGCTGAAAAAGTGCCAGGATGCATTTGCGACAACCGGCAAATATCACAGAGGATTTTTAAGTGCATACTCAGAGGAACAGTTCGATCTTCTGGAAGTATATACCAAGTATCCGGAAATCTGGGCTCCGTATTATACTTTGGATAAGATTATGTCCGGATTATATGATTGTCATGTACTTGCCGGAAATGAGACGGCAAAAGAGATCTTGGACTTGATGGGAGACTGGGTATATGACAGACTTTCCCGTCTGCCAAAAGAAACACTGGATAAAATGTGGGCAATGTATATTGCGGGTGAGTTTGGTGGTATGCTTGGAACAATGGTAAAAGTCTATGAGCTGACCGGAAAAGAAAATCATCTGAAGGCTGCAAAACTTTTTGAAAATGAAAAGTTATTCTATCCGATGGAAGAAGAATGCGATACATTGGAGGATATGCATGCAAACCAGCATATTCCGCAGATTATCGGTGCAATGGATCTGTATCGGGCAACTGGTGATGAGATTTATTGGGAAATCGGAAAGAATTTCTGGAATATCGTGACTGGTGGACATACATATTGTATCGGTGGGGTTGGTGAGACTGAGATGTTCCATCGTGCAAATACAACGTGTTCTTATCTTACGGATAAGGCTGCTGAAAGCTGTGCAAGTTATAATATGCTGCGCCTGACCAGTCAGTTATTTGAATATACGCGAAGCGGCAATCTGATGGATTATTATGATAATACGCTGAGAAATCATATCCTGACATCAAGTAGTCATAAATGTGATGGTGGAACGACTTATTTTCTTCCACTTGGTCCGGGTGGCAGAAAAGAATTCTTCCTTTCAGAGAATTCCTGCTGTCATGGAACCGGTATGGAGAGCAGATTCCGTTATATGGAAAATATTTATGCGCAGGATGAAGATGCGCTTTACATTAACCTTCTTGTAGATTCCGTGCTGACGGACGAAAATGGAAAAACGATGATTGAACTTCAGAGTGTGGATGAAGAAGGTGTAATGGAAATCCGTTGCCAAAAGGATCAGAAAAAAGTTCTTAAAATCCATATTCCGGCATGGGGGCAGAAGGATTTTAACGTGTCTGTAAATGGAAAAGTTCTTGCAGATACAGCACTTCATGATGGATATCTGGTAATTGATGCAGATCCGAAAGCCGGAGATGTGATCCGACTGGAACTTCCGATGGAATTCCGTGTGTTGGATAACAAGTCTGATGCGGCATTTGTCAATCTTGCATATGGGCCATATATTCTTGCGGCACTTTCAGAGGAAAAAGAATTCCTTGCAGCACCGGCAGTAGAAGAAATTCATATGGTTGATGGAAAATTACAGTTTGAAGCGAATGGAATGAAGATGATCCCTCTTCCGGAAGTAGATATGGAAGCTTATCATGTATATTTTCATAAAGAATAAAAATAAGAAATAAAAAGCAGGAGTGTGCAGTTAAAAAATGTACACTCCTACTTTTTTGTCATATCAGTTATATCATACTTTTGCGAAGATAAGAGATTTAAATAAAATCTTCTTGACGGATTCTGCAAAACAGTGGATAATATTGCACAGTAATCACATGTGACAAGACAGTAGATTATACACTAAAAGAATGACAGGAGCAGGAGAAAGTTATGAAAGAGTTTCTAAGAAAGAAAAATATTATCTTTTCAGCGAAGCGATACGGAATCGATGCGCTTGGTGCAATGGCGCAGGGACTGTTTGCATCGCTTCTGATCGGTACGATCATCAGCACACTCGGAGAACAGCTTGGTATAGGAATCCTTGTAACAGTAGGCGGTTATGCGAAAGGAGCAACCGGAGCTGCGATGGCAATCTCGATCGGAGTAGCACTTCAGTGTCCGCCACTTGTATTGTTTTCATTGGCGGCAGTCGGAATGGCAGCAAATGAACTTGGGGGTGCCGGAGGACCTCTTGCGGTTTTGATCGTTACGATTTTTGCAGCAGAATTTGGAAAACTGGTTTCAAAAGAAACAAAAATAGATATTATTGTGACACCTTTTGTGACGATCTGTGTGGGGGTTCTGCTTTCACTGGGATGTGCACCGGCGATCGGAGCAGCGGCAAGTACCGTAGGAACTGCGATCATGTGGGCGACTGAATTACAGCCATTTTTCATGGGAATTATCGTATCTGTGATTGTTGGTATTGCGCTGACACTTCCAATCAGCAGTGCAGCGATCTGTGCGGCACTTTCACTTACCGGGCTTGCAGGAGGTGCTGCTGTAGCCGGTTGCTGTGCACAGATGGTTGGTTTTGCGGTTATGAGTTTTAAGGAAAATAAATGGGGTGGTCTTTTTGCACAGGGAATAGGAACCTCGATGCTCCAGATGGGAAACATTGTGAGAAATCCGAGAATCTGGCTTCCGCCGACACTGGCATCCGCAATTACCGGTCCGGTCGCAACCTGTATCTTTCATTTGAAGATGAACGGTGCGGCAGTGGCATCCGGAATGGGAACCTGCGGACTGGTCGGACAGATTGGTGTGTACACTGGCTGGGTAAATGATATTGCAGAAGGAACCAAAGCTGCGATCACCGGAATGGACTGGGCAGGTCTGGTGCTGATCTGTTTTATTCTTCCGGCAGTGCTTTCCTGGGCGATTGCGATTCCGATGAGAAAATGTGGCTGGATCAAGGAAAATGATCTGAAACTGGATCTGTAGATTCAAGTGTAAATTATATAAAATGTGTTTGATGGGCTATCCTGTGGGAATGTTTCGGATTCTCACAGGATAGTTTTATTTTGTGTGAAATAGGATCAATTTAATAAATTTTTTTCCACCTCATCATATACGATCTCAAATGGCGCCGGTCCCACATCCAGTACCGCCCTGTGAAATTCTTTCTGGGAGAATTGATTTCCCAGGGCATCTGCCATCTCCTTTTTCAATTCATAAAATTTCAGGTATCCAATATAGTATTTCAGATAATTGGCAGGACTTCCAATGATCAGTTTGTAGACACTCTGTACTGCATTTGGATCATTGATCCCGTAATCGTTGAAAAAGCGGACTGTATCAGTTACAGACCAGCCGTCATAATGAATTCCCATGTCTGCAAGCGCATAAAGTCCAAGAATGACAGAACTGTTTTTTTGGAGAAGGGATGCTTCAGTCTTAGGGAGAGGTGCAAGGTAGTAGGACATCATTTCCGCATAGGTGGCCCAGCCCTCAACGTATCCGCCAAAATCAAGAATGCTCCGAATAGGATCCGGCTCAGAAGCAGAAAAATAGACGGTCTGGTACAGATGTCCGGGATAGCCTTCGTGAGCAAGGGTTGTGTAGAGATTCAGCCCTGAGGCGGTCTGTCCGTTGTTAATGTAGATGACATTTTCCGTTAGATTGTCAATGGCAGGGATCATATAGAAAGCGGGACTTAGATAATCCTGCATGGATTCCGGAACATATTTGACCTGGAAATCAACATCAGGAATTTCCGGGAATGTATCTGTGATTTTAGACCTGAGATCATCCAGCATGGAATCAGGAGGTGTCTGCTCCAAAACGGATGCTTGGGTAAGTGCTGCATCGGCAGGGAAGAGAACCTTCTGCATGGCACTTAGATCTTCCAGTATCTGTGCCCTGGTCATCAGTCGCAGACGGGAAATGGATTCATTGCAGCCGGTAGTCTGACGCACCAGATATTCATAGTATTTTTTCCCATAAGGGAAATGGCTAAGTCCCTGTTCATTCGTTCCTTTTCCTTTCAGCGATTTGATAGCGGTGATCAGATTTTGATAAGCTGGATAAATCTCTTCTGTTACAAGTTTCATATTTTCTTTGCGGAAAGAATCTTTTTTGTTTTCAGGTAAAAGATCCAGTGACGCGATCCGTTCATCAAATGTACTGACTAGATAATTCTCTTTACCCATATCGATAAAAGACTGGCAGGTGTCCAGAACAGAATCAGCCTGGTAATCCGGCATAAAAAGACCGGAAGCAGCTTTTTTCTGCTCAAACCGGATGACAGAATCAAAATAGGAAGGCGTTTCTTTTAAGAGAGCCAGATAGGTTTCTACATCCTGTGTGTCGTAAAAGCTGTATTCCGAGAGCAGAACAGGCAGCTGCGTATGGATACCGGATACGGGGCCGAGAGGCTCCTGATAAAGCAGATAATCTGTCCCTGTGGATGCATTTTTAAGATAGGTATCCAGGATTTTAAAGGTTAGTGCATTTTCCGAAGAAAGAGTGTCGGGATCAAATTCCTGCAGAGAAGAGAGAACATTTCTGACAGAAGCCTTTGCAGCAACAGGATCAGAAGAAAGACTGCCGTATGTAGCCGGGATGTCCGCGATGCCATAGTCAGAAGGAGAA
>OHZE01000593.1_pt1 | contig 11110 bp, 10 predicted proteins | sample 1580371 | NCBI WGS metagenome assembly OHZE01 (sample SAMEA3882527, study PRJEB24775) | human gut metagenome | biome: human-associated habitat; feature: intestine environment; material: feces | place: Netherlands | collected 2009/2010
CGAAGGCAAATCAAAAGGGAAATGGTTCTTTGTATTTGAAAGATCCATATTTGTGGCATGAGTGGAAAGGTGTAAATATTGGGACAACTGGTGCAAGAACCAAGACAATTAGTAGTGCTGATGGCTCTGCAAATGCAAGTTGGAAAGGTTATGCCGAAAATTCCAAAGTGACAATTAGTTCATATTGATTAATTTGTATTTAAGGGTGGCAAATGTTTTTCATAGGCGGGCATTTATGCCCGCTTATGTTATAATAAAGTATACTAAGTTAATATATTTGGGGAGGTAACAATGACTACATACAAAAACACGATACGATTATTTATACGAACAATGAGTGTCAGCATTCCGTATCTTCTTTTATTGGCTGCAGAGAATGTGTTTCTATTTCGACTGCTTCATGCCTTTGCAGGAGCGGCCGCAGAGGAAGTGCAGGCAATCTATTTTTTGATGGATATGAATTATCTTTATGTGTTGGGATTTTTGTTCTTTTTATTTATCTCCTGTGAATTTATGCGAAAAAGCAGGGAGGTAAATTTGGTGGAATCCATGCGGGAGAGAGCGTGGATCGTGGAAGGAAATCAGTTTGCGGTGCTTGGAACATTAATTCTGATCTATGCACTTGTATTTTTGATTTATGTACTGGCGGGTGTTTCTATTTTGCATATGCCGCAGATGTGTTTTTTACAGATGTTAAAGATACTCGGGGTTAATATTTTCTTACTCTCTTGTGCGGCAGTGGGGATGGGATATTTGATTTCACGTATTCCCAACCGATACGCAGGATATCTGGTGATTCTTGTCGTGCTGATGCTTATATTGCCGGCAAATGCAAAATATTTTTCGATGTTATCGTGGGGCAGAGGAATTTCGATTTACTGGCTTCGCGACTGGCTGTATCTTTTGCCGCCGGATATTCAGGCACTGGGAGATCCATTATATGGAGTTCCGGTAGAGTTTTACCGCATTGCCGTGATGCTTCTTTGGATCGGGATCGGTGGCTGGCTTTTTGCGCGTAGTGTATGCAGATATACAAAAGCAAAAAGAAGAGTGGCAGATGGTCTATTTATCGTCTGGACTGCCCTTTGTGTGCTGGGTGCAGTGAATGAGGGAAGTGTATTACGCATGACAGATCATCCAAAGAGTGCGGTATCCGAAGACCAAAATTATTATGAAACACAGCCGGAAATAGAAGAAACACAGAGTGATTTTCAAGTGCAGGCGTACGATATGGAGTTGACGTTTGGTCACGAACTTTCGGCAAAAGTGACAGTATCCATTATGTCGGAAAATACACCGAAGCAATGTTATTTTACACTCTATCATGGATACAAGATTTCCAAGATAGAATCGAATGAGGGAGAAACACTTTCGTTTACGCAGGAGGGAGACGAGGTGGTGGTAGAGACACCGCAGCAAACTTCGAAACTCACATTTTATTATAAAGGAAGCAGTCCGGTTTTTTATGCAAATCGAAATGCTTGTTTCCTGCCTGGATTTTTTGCTTACTATCCGGTGGCGGGAGCGGAAAATCTATATGAGAACGGCATGTGGAAGGTAAACAAAAATGAGACAGCAGCTTTTACAATTCACACAAAAGGACTAAAAGTGGAAAGTAATCTTCCGGAAAATGGAGATGTCCGTAAAGGAGAAACTTCTTATGTAACATTGGTGGGAGGTAATTGTAAGAAACTGGAAGAAAATGGAAACGCGCAGATCGTTTATCCACTCGATACGAATTCGCTGGTGGCAGCAAAACAATTTACTACATCAGAATTTTCGGAAGAATGGAAACAGCTTATGACATTTCTTGATCTGAATGAGACATCGCCGGCGCAGGAAAAAACGGTAATCGTGATACCGGGAAGTTTTGCTTTTAACACGCTTTTAAATGAATATTATGATCTTGGCGATCATGTGTTGACGCAGAATACGGTTTCGCCTCTGCAGGTGCTGGCGTCAAGCATAAAAGCGACGGGAAAGACGGCCCTGAAAGACATCTTTTTCTCGTATGACTGGCAGACAGAAGATCCGGCGGAAATTGAACTTTTAAAAGATTTGTCGGAAGGGGCGGAATTGACAGAAGAGGAAAAATTACAGGATGATTTTATCCTAAAAATGCGTGAGTGTGGTACAAAATACGTGGCACAGCTGACCATAAAATATTTAATGGATGAAAATGATAGCAGAACACCAAACGAATTTGTGCAGGCATTGTAAAATGCAGAGGGAGGCAGACATGATAAAGATTGAAAATGTAAGTAAGAATTTTCGCAGACATAAGGCAATCAAAGGATTTACTTGTGAATTGGACAAAGGATGCTATGGACTTCTTGGACCGAATGGGGCAGGAAAAACAACACTTCTTCGCTGTATACTTGGACTATATCCGGTTTCAGAGGGCGTGGTTTCGCTGCAAAAAGGAGAGCAGATCGGGTATCTTCCCCAGCGGTTTGGAATGTTTCATGAACTGAAAGTAAAAGAAATGATGTATTATTTCGCTGCGGCGAAAAAGGTGTCGAAGGGAAAAAGAGAGGCGGAGATTGAGCGTGTGCTTGCCGATGTGAATTTGTCTGAAAAAGCGGAAGAAAAAGTAGGACATTTGTCTGGCGGAATGCAGCGGCGACTTGGTATCGCACAGGCAATTTTGGGAGATCCGGATATTTTGTTTTTGGATGAACCGACGACAGGACTGGATCCGGAAGAACGCAGTCATTTTAAAGAAATTATCCGGAAATTGGCAAAAGATGACAAGATTATCGTGATTTCCACTCACATTGTGCAAGAAGTGGAAGCGGTGTGTGACCGTGTCTTAATTATGAAAGATGGGACACTTTTGGAAAATGTGACGGTAGAGGAAGCGTGCCATTTTGCCGGAGACGATAATGCCACACTTGAGCAGGGCTATTTACAAAGACTGAAAGAGGCGTAAGGATGAGTAAATTATATTTTGTTCAAATGACAAAAAATAAGCTGCGGTTTGCGGTGCCGTTGATTGCTTTATTTGTGCTGATTCCGGCACTGGCGGCGCTGATTTTGAGCGGACCGGAGTCAGATATTAAGATGGCTGACTGCATCCGGCAGCTTCATGTATGGGTTCCGCTTTTTTCAACTTGGTGGATTCTCCTGTATGCGGGAGATTTCTTTTCCCGTGATGGCAATGAGTTGATGTATCTGATCTGGAAACCACATCAAATCATTGCCTGCGAAGTGGCTGGCGTGTTTGGGTATATGATAGCGGCGGTACTTTCGTTTGGCGTGCTTCAGATAATTCAGCCATTTGATATCTTACTGCTATGGCAGATATTGTCAGAAATATGGATGATGGCGGGCATGGCATTTTTCTGCTGTTTCCTCTTTCAAAGTACGGGAGCAGCGCTGATGACAGCGGTTTTATATGGGATTTACCTGAACTTATTTGATGGATTGCATATGTTTTCGGCAATTTCCATTTTCCCGCAGCAGACATTGACGATTGAGGCGGATCCGCTGCGCATGACTGCGGCAATTATAGCAGGCAGTGTATTTTTTGCTGCGGGCGCTGCATGTGTGAAATATAGGAAAGTATACTGGTAGAAACGTCCAATTGGAAGAGAAGGCGAAAGGTAAAAAATATTATGATGTATGCTCTTGTTGGAATTTTGTTTTTAGGATTGGCGATCTTTTTTTATGATAAACATTTTGATCGGTTAAAAGTGATATGTTATTATATAGCCATAGTATTTCTTGTCCTTGCGGCAATAGAGGTGATGGTAGGAGATCTTCGCTTGGTATTTGGACATTAAAAAGCGTTCTTTTCTTAATTCATCGTTTGAGGCGATGGAAAGAAAGAACGCTCATGAAAATATTTCATATATAAGTATACAACATTATGTTGAAAAAATCAAGAGAAATTTTATGACTATTTTAGATAGTTGCAGAAAGGAAGAAATGTAAAATGAAGAAAAACTTTTACAAAAAATTAGCAGTAGCAGCGATGGGGACATTACTTGTGTTTGCCTGTGCAGGGTGTTCGAAAAAAGAGGCAGACAAGGAAAACGAAGCGGTTGCTGTCGTCAATAACATGCAGCATGCGTCGGCGTCGACAGACGGTGCCCTTTTATTTAAGGATGGGGTGGTTTATTATTCGGATGTCAAAAAGGGCGTGAGTACACCGCTTTGTACAAAAGCAAACTGCCCGCACACATCCGCTCGGGAATGTACGGCAAATTATGGAAAGGGCTCGGGAGACGGAATGTGCGCATTCTTTTATGAGAAAAAATTGTATGTTCTTGTGAATGACGAATTGACAAATTCCAAATTGTATGTCGCGGATCAAAATGGACAAAATCGGAAAGAAATCGGCAAACTTGACTATTCGGTGAGCGCAAATGCACGGTTTATCGTGAAAGATGGTATGGCAGCGGCCGTGCTTGAAAAGAATCAAAGTGATGAAAATACCGGCGAAGTTACGTCGATGCCGGTGCTGGTAACGATTGATTTAAAGAGCGGTACGGCGACAGAATTGGTTGAGCCATTGAATCAATACCGCGCACAGATTTCGCTGCATAGTGTGAATGACAATACGGTGTACTATAGTTATTCGTATTGGGATGAGAAAAAAGAAGTTGTGGATAAGTGCGGGGATCCTGCGACGACGGTGGAAGAAATGAAAGAATTGATGAAAACCAATGCGCATACATTTGCCGGCTTCCTCTCGACGGATGGAAATCAGGGAAAAGAAAATGAACTGGAGGCGGCCGATGCCCCGAATGTCGTTTATATGGATGAAGACAATGTGTATCTTACGAAGGGAACGGAAAATTCGTTGTATAAAATGACGTTCGAAACTATGGAAGCGGAAAAAGAGGCCTCCTGGGAGAGTGACATGAATTTTATCGATGGCATGATGGTTTATGGAGACCGTGCTTCAGAGAAAACCAAATTCCATGCTGTCAATTTTAAGGATGATGGGAAAACCAGTGAGTTTGAGGCACCTTCCGACAGCTTGTTTACTGCGGTGATCGGCGAGGATCTGTATTATACCTATATGCCGGAAGTAAACGAAGAGGGCGAAGGTACGACGGAGTTAGGGGTGGCACATTTGAAATGATTACTGTGCCTGCATCGAAGACATCTGCAATCGCCATGATGCGGGCACACAGTGGGATGTCCTGGTCGGCGAGCCCCTGCGTGAGAATTTCACGATAACACGATAATAATTATGGCGTTTCATTCCTTTTAAAATAATGCCGACATATGCGGTGGTACGTTTTACATGGTTTCCGGTACTGTCGTCACGGTTTTCGATAATATCTGCAAAACTGTTAAAGCGGTGCTTTTCGTGCAGTTTGCCGGTCCCGTGAATATATATAAAGATAATGTAAAAACCGGAAATTAAACTTGCTGCTTCAAACGGTTACCGTACACAGATATAAACCCAGTACACGATATATAAGGCAACCATAAAGATTCCCTCACCCCGGCGGATTTCTTTGCGGGAGCAGGAGAAGATCCAGCACAGGATGCTGATAAAAATAAGAAATACGAGGTCAATCGCATTTTCCGTGATAAAGGCAATCGGACTGATTGCAGAACCGACACCGAGTACAAGCAGAATATTGAAAATGTTCGATCCGATGACATTTCCTACTGCCATATCGACTTCATTTTTCCGGGCAGCTACGATCGAGGTGACAAGTTCCGGCAGACTGGTTCCGATCGCGCAGATCGTAAGTCCGATCAGTGTCTGGCTCATACCAAATGCCGCAGCGATGTCAGATGCAGAATCTACGACAAAGTCGCCGCCATATTTGATCGCTACACCACCAAGTATAATGAATAATAGACTTTTCCACACCGGGAGAATTTTCGCATCTTCGCCTTCTACCTCAACTTCGATGCCGGCAGCTCTTGCTTTCAGGGCAGAACGGATCATGACAACGAGGAAGATGGCAAAGCAAACTATAAATACGATACCTTCCACGCGGCTGATCGACATTTCCAGCCAGCCGGCCGCCAAAAGCAGGATGGCACATACGATAGAAACCGGAAAATCACGCTTTCGTGTATCTTCATGAACGGCGAGCGGTGTAATGATGGCACACACTCCGCATACCACGAGCAGATTGAATATATTCGAACCTACGACGTTGCTTATTGCCAATGAGTTATTGCCGGCGAGCGATGCGGTCACGCTGACGGAACATTCCGGAAGGCTTGTCCCCATGGCGACTACCGTCATTCCGACGATCAGGGAAGGCACGCGCAGCTGTTTGGCGATACTGGCACTTCCGTCTACAAAAAAATCGGCTCCTTTGATCAGGAAAACGAAGCCAATAATAAGCAGGATAAATGATTGAAATAATTGCATAGTGTACTCCTTTTAAATTTCGTGAAACGATTTGGGGGATTTCCCCTTCCACGCATTCGCGTTTTGGTAAATACTAGTGTATCACGATTTAAAAAAAACAACAAGAGGGAAGTGACAAAAGAATAAAAGTGTGCTATAATGCGTACAATAAATACAGAATGAACGGAGCGTGATAAAATGTATCCTTATTATACGTATTGGGATCCGACGTACATTCTTGTGGTAATCGGAGCGGTTATCAGCATGATTGCGTCGGCAAATGTAAAGCGAAGTTTTCAGAAAAACAGCCGGGTTTATAACCAGCGCGGGCTGCGTGCAGAGCAGGTGGCAGAGATGATTCTGCGAAGTGCCGGTATCACGGATGTCAGCATCCGCCGTGTGAGTGGCGATCTGACAGACCATTATGATCCGAGCAAAAAAGTAGTCAATCTGTCAGATTCGGTGTATGGCTCGACTTCTGTTTCCGCGGTTGGGGTAGCTGCACACGAATGCGGCCACGTTATCCAGCATGCGAGAGGATACGTGCCAATCACAATCCGTACGGCACTCGTACCAATCGTCAATTTCGCTTCCCGGCTTTCGATGCCGCTCATTTTGATCGGTTTGATCCTCGGTTATGTCGGACTGGCAAAAATTGGAGTTGTTCTTTTCTGCGGCGTCTTGATCTTCCAGCTCGTGACGCTCCCGGTTGAATTTGATGCGTCTGCGCGTGCCATGCGGGTGCTTGACAGCCTCGGGATCCTTTACGGCGAAGAAATCAAAGGGGCAAGAAAAGTATTGACGGCAGCCGCACTTACGTATGTGGCAGCCGTTGTGAGTACGGCACTTCAGGTATTCCGACTGGTCCTTCTCATAAATAATCGAAGAGATTAAATTTTCTCTTGATATATTGAGCAAATTTAGGTATACTATAGTTACAGATTTACTTTCCTGGAATGTTCGACACTCTTGAATTTTTGAACCTACAATACTTTAAACGGGATTCCTATATCTGTGTTTGGATGCCGGGCCATCCCTGCTGACTTGTCAGTACAATGGAAACATTGCAAATGGAAGGCAGAAGAGCACATGCGGTCGCCCACCTAGCATATGCTAGGAGTCAAAAATCAGGAACCGGCATTTTGGGAAGTAAAAGAGTACTGCAAGGCGGCGAGAAATCGTCGCCTTTAGTTGTTTTGTGTGATTTATGGTTAGTTTATGGAGTTTATGGTTTGGGTGGTGAGAAATGGAAATGTGGTCCAGGGAGAGAAATTATGGTCCTGGGTCAAGCGCTGGTGGCGGGAAGTGTGGTCCAGGGAGCCAAACTGCGGCCTTGGGTCAAGCCCGTCCCCGCCAAAGTATGGTCCAGGGAGCCAAACTGCGGCCCTGGGTCACCCCCTGCCCCGCCGAAGTATGGTTTAGGGAGCAAAACCGTGCCCCTGGGTCAAGCCCGTCCGAGTGTGGTCTAGGGAGCAAAACCGTGCACCGGGTCAAGCCAGACCCCGCCAAAGTGTGGTCCAGGGAGCAAAACCGTGCCCCCGGGTCACCCCCTGCCCCGCCGAAGTGTGGTCTAGGGAGCCAAACCGTGCCCCCGGGTCACCCCCGGCCCTGCCCGAGCATGGTCCTCGCACCTGAAATACAAAAAGGAGTCAAAAACAAACATATGAAAGATGGATTTATCAAAGTCGCAGTAACTGCCCCGGACAGTAAAGTGGCAGACTGCGCATATAATATAGAAAAAATGATCGAAAAGGCAGAGGAGCTTGCCGGTAAGGGCGTGCGTATCGCGGTATTTCCGGAGCTTGGGATCAGTGCGTATACATGCAGTGATCTATTTTTACAGGAGCCTCTGTTAACAGGAGCCGAAAAAGCACTGGAGAAATTTGTAAAAGAGACAGAAAAACTTGACTTGTTGTCCGTTGTATCGCTGCCACTCCGCCATCAGGCGCGCTTGTACAATGTCGCAGCGGTAGTGAAAGGCGGTAAGGTTCTGGGGCTTGTGCCAAAGAGCCATATACCGATGTATTCCGAGTTTTATGAGGGAAGACATTTTGCCTCGGGAGACGTCGCGCAGGCGCAGGGAAAATGCGCGGAAGAGAAAATGGGTACACACCGCTTGGCCTTCCAAAAAGAAGAAATTGTGTTTGGCATTCGGCAGTTGTTCTGCTGTGAGCAGATGCCGGAACTTTGTCTCGCGGTTGAAATCTGCGAGGATCTGTGGATGCCGGTTCCGCCGAGCAGTTATCATGCGATGGCGGGAGCGACGATCATCGCCAATGCGTCGGCGAGTGACGAATTGACCGGGAAGGCAGCATACCGCAGAGATCTTGTGAAAAATCAGAGTGCGAGAACCGTGAGCGCCTATCTGTACGCGGACGCTGCGATGGGTGAATCGACGACAGATCTTGTGTATGGGGGACATCATCTGATCGCGGAAAACGGAACTCTTTTGGCGGAAAATAAAGCTTTTGCGGGAGAAGATGCGATCACCGAGATTGATTGTAAAAAACTGGCAGCCGAGAGGCGGCGCATGGGAACGTTTCCATTGTATCCGGTGCCGGAAAATGAGGGATATGTGAGACATTTTTTTGCCTTTGAAACGATGGAAGAGACGAAACTGACACGGGAATTTGAAAAAACACCGTTTGTGCCGGTTGACCGTGGAGACCGCGAAGAGCGGTGCAACGAAATCTTAAATATTCAGGCGGCTGGACTTGCCAAACGTCTGCGCCATACGGGATGTAAGAGCGCTGTGATCGGGCTTTCCGGAGGACTGGACTCGACCCTTGCTTTGCTTGTCACGATCCGTGCATTCGATCAGCTGAACCTTGACCGTAAAGGAATCGTGAGTGTGACGATGCCATGTTTTGGTACGACAAACCGAACCTATGATAATGCTGTCAAACTGGCACAGGAACTCGGAACGACATTGAAAGAAATTTCTATTGAAAAGGCTGTATTGCAGCATTTTAAAGATATTGGACACGATCCGGAAGTACAGGACGTGACCTATGAAAATGGGCAGGCGAGAGAGCGGACCCAGATATTGATGAACATTGCGAACCAGGCCGGAGGGCTTGTCATTGGAACCGGCGATATGTCGGAACTTGCGCTCGGATGGGCGACGTACAATGGCGATCATATGTCCATGTATGGGGTAAATTGTTCGGTGCCAAAGACGCTAGTCCGTTTTTTGGTACAGTATTTTGCGGATAATAGTGGAGAGGGCACATTAAAAGACGTATTGTATGACATTTTAGATACACCGGTAAGTCCGGAACTTTTGCCGCCGAAAGAGGGCGAGATCGCACAGAAGACCGAAGACATCGTGGGACCGTATGAACTGCATGATTTCTTTTTGTATCATATGCTGCGGTTTGGCTATATGCCGTCGAAAATTTACCGGATTGCCAAAATTACCTTTGAGGGAGAATACGAAGCGCAGACCATTTACCGCTGGTTGTCCACCTTTGTTCATCGGTTCTTCCGCCAGCAGTTTAAGCGTTCGTGTCTGCCGGATGGGCCAAAAGTGGGAAGCGTCGCTGTGTCACCGCGAGGAGACCTGCGTATGCCAAGCGATGCCTCCGATGCCCTTTGGAAGGAAGATCTGGCAGCAATCCGTAAAAAGGAAGGATGGGACTGATCTCATTCTTCCGGAACGGCTTTGTTAAGTGCTGCTTTGATGCCATCGATCAACATGGACTGGGTAAATTTGCTCTTTTCCTGAACCGGAATTTCGTCAATTGGGGTACCGGCGATCAATTCCTTTTCGATGCCTTCCAGAGACGGTTTTACGAGCGGATACATCGTTGTAACCGAGTCATCGAGGTTGACAAAAGAAACCGATTTGATCTGGTCTTCGTCGACAACCACCTCGAGATTTAAGGTGTTTTCGCCAAGTTTTAACTCTGAATTGTAGATACCGGGAACATACGATGCCGCTTCGGCTGTAACATCGGCGGTGGCATCGGATGACTTCTCTTTCTTTGGGTAAAACATGACAAAAAGCAGGACGATAAGCAGGATGCCAAGCCCTACGAAGATGCCGGTATATACTAATTCTTTCATTTGAAGTACGATAATTTTAGTTTTTGACATGTGGATAATACCTCCTTCGACTGGAGTGGGATTCCATCTTACTAAATCATATGCAGTAAGAGGAAAAATTATGAATCATGGAAGGGAGAAATAAAATGGGACTCGAATTTATATGTGGAAGTGCGGGAAGTGGGAAAAGTACCTATCTTTACCGTCAGATCTGCGACGAGGCAGCGGCGCACCGGGAGAGAAATTATTATATTCTGGTGCCGGATCAGTTTACGCTGGAGACGCAGAAAACACTTGTGGAAATGAGTGGAGAAAAGGGAATCTTAAATATCGATGTTCTGAGTTTTCATCGTCTGGCGTTTCGCGCATTTGAGCAATTTCCGGCAGAACAGAAAACGATATTGGAAGATATGGGAAAGACCATGCTTCTGCGGAAAATCTTTTCCGAGCAGAAAGACAATCTTGTCTATTTTAAAAAGGGCATTGACCGCCCCGGTTTTTTAGACGAATGTAAATCGTTTTTGTGCGAATTGGAGCAATATGGCATCCGGGAAACCGAGCAATTTGAAAAAATGGAGACACTGGGGAGAAAATTTGAGGATATCCGCTTGATCCACGACTGTTTTAAGGAAAAAATGGGCGACACTTACCAGATGGCAGAGGAGCTGGTCACCCAGCTGACGGGGATGATCGAGCAGATGGACGGCATTCGGGATTCCGTGGTCTGCTTTG
>OHZE01000598.1_pt1 | contig 11051 bp, 7 predicted proteins | sample 1580371 | NCBI WGS metagenome assembly OHZE01 (sample SAMEA3882527, study PRJEB24775) | human gut metagenome | biome: human-associated habitat; feature: intestine environment; material: feces | place: Netherlands | collected 2009/2010
GACCCGATCCGATATCTGACGACCGCCCCGGCCGGTATGGCCGGGGCGGTTTTGCCGCCGCGTGCGCACAAAAATCCCCGATTAGAGACCAATCGGGGATTTTCGCAGTTTATGGGGTAAGGGATGATTCGCGTCAGGGATGCTGCGGCGCGTCGGCGTCGTCCGTGTCCGCTTCCTCCGCCGGGGCTTGCGCCGACTCGGCGCTGCCTTCAGCGGCCGCTTCCGGCTCGGCCTCGGTTTCCGCTTCCGGAGCTTGCGCTGCCTCGGCGCTGTCTGCCGGCGCAGTTTCCGCCGCTTCTTCCGCGGCCTTGGCCGCGGCTTGCGCCTCGGTGGCCGCCTTCGCCTCCGCTGCGGCGGCGCGCTTGGCTTCCTTGGCCTCCTTGGAGGCGGCGTGCTTGGCCTGGAGCTTCGCGCGTTCCTCGCCCAGCCACATGCGCAGGCCCTGCTTACGCAGCGTCGCCGCTTCTTCCTCGGTCATCGTTCCGGCCGCAACGGCCTTCTTCAGCTTCCGGCAGTAGAGCAGGCGCAGCACCGCAACGATCACGGCCAGCACGATCAGCACGATGAGGATGTAGAACAGCGGGCCGTGGTGCGCCTTGACAACGGCGAACTGCAGGTCGCGGTCCATGGTCTTAAAGACGAGGTAGCTGCCGTCGCGGCTGCTGGACGTGCTCGCCCACGTGCCGTTCTGGTAGGTATAGACCGTGTAGCTCGCGCCGGTATCCGGTGCGTAGACGCGCAGGGAGACGGTGTTGTCCGTGTCGTCCTCGACCGTGTCGTTGAGGATCTCGACGTTGTACTTCATGTACAGCTTCTGGTTGCCGCGCAGCGTCGGGCCGTCGGCCTCGGCCGATGTGATGTGCACATCCGTCGCCGGGTCAAAGGCGCCCTCGGCCAGCACGATCGGCGTGCGGCTGTTGTCGGCATACAGGTCGCCGGCCACGACCGTCGAGACGGCAGTGTACTCTGCCTTGACCTCGAGGTCGAAGGTCAGGTGGCTGTAGTCATATTCCGGCCACGTGCCGTAGTTGCCCTCCACCGTCGGGCAGTCGGGAATCTGAGATTCGTCGATCGAGCCGCCGTAGGCAAACGTGATCGTCTTGACAACCTCGCCGTTGGCCGTGAAGGTAACGGCAAAGCTGGAGAACTCCGCCGGGATGCCGTCGCGCGCCATGAATGCCTCATAGCTCATGCCCTCGGCCTTGCCCGCGTAGCTGATGCCGTCGATGCCGGCCTCCGTCTCGTGGACGAAGTAGTTATCGGACGCGCTGCCGTCGGGGTCAATCTCGCCGGCGATGGTGCCGACACAGTTGCCGGAGCCGTTGAGGTTCACGAGCGTGTTGCAGCCGCTGACGTTCATGCCGTAACCGGCGATGCCGCCGATGTAGTTGCGGCCGGTCAGCTCGCTCTTGGCAAAGCTGTTGCGCACGGAGCCCTTCGACTGGCCGACGACGCCGCCGACGTAATCGGCCGTGCCATAGCCCTCGCAGCCGCTGATGACGCCCAGATCCGCGTAGCCGCAGATTGCGCCGGCGCAGTCCTTGCGCGAGGTGGCGTCGCCGTAGTTCTTACTGTCGAGCAGCACGCACTTGGTGAAGTACTTGGCCGTCAGCGTGGAGTCTTTGATGACGTTGGAGTCGCTCTCCGGGTCGAAATCGTATTCGATGTCCATCGTGCCGGCAACGCCGCCGACATTGACGTCGCCGTCGACCTTGCCGTAGTTGTCGCAGTTATAGACCTTGCCGTCCGTCGTGCTCGAGAGCTCTTCCTCCGAGACGTCCTCAATGATGTCCTTCTTGTCCTTGCTCAGGGCAAGCTCGAGGATATCACACAGGCGCATCATGACGACGTTGAACTGGTCGTTGACCGCTTTCATGTCGCTGACGATCTGGTTGCTGTAGGTGGCCGTCTCCACGCTCAGGCGGGACAGGCCGGCCGAAATGCTGCCGAGATCGTCGAACATCTGCTCCATCGCGGTGCGGTAATCGCTGCTGATATCGGGCAGATCCAGCGGATCGTTGCTGGCAAGGTATTTCGTGACCTGGTCGAGGTAGCTCATGCCGGTCGAGAAGTTGCCGCTCGAAGCTTTGAGCGCGTCGAACGCATTTTTGAACGCGGCGCTCATGTAATCCAGGCGGGTGTGGCCGGTGGAGTCCTCAGTGAGGTAGTACAGATTGATGATCTTTGTCATCGTGGAGATATCGCCGGAGATCGCGCCGATCGCCTTGGCGGCGTCGCCCATGCCCTTGAGCAGGGCGTCACGCTGCGACTCATAGGTGCCGAGGTTGTCGGGGTTGTACTCATAGCCGTACTTATCGGACATCTGCTGCCAGTTGTCCGGACGGCTGGCGATCAGGTCGTAAGAGCCGGTGCCGTAGGCGTTGTCCATGACCTTCATGAGCCAGGCGCAGTAGTCCATGGCCGCGTTGAGCTGGTCGGACGAGACGCTCAGGTCCTTGGCCGCGTCCTTGAACGCCGTCTTGTCGGCCTCGGTCATTTCATCGACGATGTCGAGATAATCAAAGCCCTTGTTGAAGTAGTCGATCGCCTTGTCGAGCGACACGGCCGCCGTGGAAAACTCCGTGATCGCGGGAGCGAGCATTTTCTCCGCCGTGTTGATGCGGATGAACACTTCGTTGACGGTCGAGACCGTGTTGTCCACGTAGTCCGTGGTGCGCTCGGCCACATAGCGCGCGCTCTCCGTGGCGCGGGCCGCGCTGTCGCTGAGCACGCCGACCGTGGCGGCCAGGGACGACGTTGCAGCGCCCGTGTGGTTGAGCAGGGTATCCATCAGATCATGGAGCGTATTGAGCTCCTTGGCCATCGCACCGATCGAACCGGACTCCACATCGAGCGTGATGAACGGCTCCATCTGGCCGCAGATGCCGCCGACGTCCGTGGACGTGTTGGCCTTCTTCGGCGCATCGTCGTCCTCGTCGTCGGAGGCGGCCGGGAGCGTCAGAGAGTCGAGATCCTCCGCGCTGTCAACGGCCTCGCTGGCGTTGATGTTCACGCCCGTGGTGTTCGAGCAGTAGGAGATCGTGCCGATGTTCTGCCCGACGATGCCGCCGACGTAATGGTCGCCCTCGACAAAGCCTTCGGTCTTGCAGTTATAAATCATGCCGCTGCTTTCGTTCGTGCCCGCGATGCCGCCGACGTTGTTCTCGCCGGAGATCGTGCCGTTGAACGAGCAGCCGGAGATCGTGCCGTAGTTCGTGCCGACGACAGCGCCGATCTCATTGAGGGTACCGGCAGCGTCGATGTTGCCGGTGATCTTCAGATCACGGACCGTACCGACCGCCTGCACATAGCGAAACAGGCCCATATGGGACGCATCGCCCGAGAGCTCCAGCCCGCTGACCGTGTGGCCCTGCCCCTCGAACATGCCGCCGAAGGTCGGGATCGGCACGAAGTCCGACCCGCTCAGGTCCACATCATTGTCCAGATAGACCGTCTTGCCCTGCGAGTATGTATCGAGCTTGCAGCTTTTGCTCAGCTGCACGAGATCGTCCGCAGAGTAGATGTGGATCTCCGTGGCGTTCGGCTGGGCAGCCGCGCCGCAGAGCAGGCACAGAGCCGCCACGAGCACCAGCGCAAGCAGACGGCGCACATTATGTCTTTTCATCGGAACCCTCCTCACCGTGCAGATCCGCCGCCGGCACAGTCTGCGCCGGAGCCTCCTCCATCTGCACATTTCCGATATCGATCGAAGCGCTGACCGTGCCGTTCACGCGGCCGTGGATCTCCGCATCGACGTAACCGTTGATATAGCCGCGCACGTGTCCATTGACACGCATGGCCCCCTGCAGATGCTGCGGCGCGGCGTGGTGGCCAATCGTAAAGGATGTTTTTTCAACCAGAGAATCGCCCAGCAGCAGGATCTGCGGCAGGACGCACATGACCAGCACCATCGAGATCAGCGTGCCGCGGCCCAGGCAGATGCCGATGGACGCGACCGTGTTCTCCGAGGACAAAAAGCCGATGGACATGCCGGCTGCGGCGAGGATCGTGCCGGAGGTCACGACCGTGGGGAATGCCTGGTTGAGCGCCTCGATCATGGCTTCCTTATAGGGCATCTCCTCTTTGAGCCGGAGGTAGCGGCTCGAGATGACAATGGCATAGTCAATGTTGGCGCCCATCATGATGGCGCTGACGATCAGATACGCCAGGAAATACAGGTTGTTGTGCAGGAGCGCCGGGAACGAGAAGTTGATCCACACACTGCCCTGGATCACGAGAATGAGCAGCAGCGGCAGTGCGACCGACTTGAACGTCACCAGCAGCACGAGGATGACGAACACGACCGTGAGGATGCTGATGAGCGTGTTGTCCGTGCTGAAGGCGTCGGAAAAGTCCTTGTCCTTGGCCGTCTCGCCGACGAAATAGGACTCGTCGTAGTATTTGCCGACGGCGCCCTTGATGACCGTCAGGTAATCGTAGGTCTCCTCGCTCTCGACCGGGAGGTTGAGATAGAGGATCATGCGCGAGTAATGCTCGGAATGCAGCTGCTTTTCGCCGTCGATGAGGCGGTCATACATTTCCTCGAGGTCGTTCATGGTCTCAGCATCGATCTTCGAGCGGTAGATGTCGCGCTGTTCATACAGGAACTTGAACATGTCGATGAGCGGCACGGAGCAGTTGTCAATATTGCTCAGATCCACGAGCTGGCCGAGGGCCTTCGTATAATCATCGTTTGCCGTGCAGTAGGCCGTGTAGAGCGCGCGCGATACGCCGATGTCGATATCCGTGAGCTCGGCGAACTTGCGCGGCGTGAGCGAATCGGTGACCATGTAGCCGTCCTTGGCCTCCTCGCCCGCGAGCGCCTGAATGTGATCGACGCCCTTGAGCTCGTTGAGATCGTCGAGCAGGCTCGCCTCGCTCTCAAAGTCCGTGAACGGGAAGATGAGCACGACCTGGTTCGTCTCGCCGAAGGTGGCGTTGATCTTCTTCTCGGCGATCTTATAGTCGTTTTGCTTGATGGTGTCGAGCGTGCTGTAGCCGAACACGTACGGGCACTTGCTGCTCAGCAGGAAGCCCGCAACAATGATGACCAGAAAGATCGGCGGCACGACATAACGGCTGCGGATGGCAAAGCGGCCGAGCGCGTCGATGCGCGGCAGGAACTTGCGGTGGTGCGTCTTGTCGATCCACGGGCTCATGTACATGATGAGCGCCGGCATCAGGAAAAACACCGTCAGCATCAGAAACAGGATCGACTTGATGAGCACAAGGCTCATGTCCTCGCCGATCTTGATCTTCATGAACGAGAGCGCAAGCAGGCCCGAGATCGTCGTCAGGCTCGAGGCCGAGATCTCCGGAATGGCCAGCGTCAGCGCACGGATGGTCGCCTCACGGGGCGCGAAAAGCTCGCGCTCCTCCGTGTAGTGGTGGCACATGATGATCGCGTAGTCGATGCCGAGACCGAGCTGCAGCACCGCCGCGATGGAGTTGGTGATAAACGAGACCTCATGGAACCAGTAGTTCGTGCCCTTGTTGACCCAGACGGCCACGCCAAAGGTGATGATGAGCACCGGGACCTCCGCGTAAGTACGGCTCGTGAGCAGGAGCACCACGAAGATCGAGCACATGAGGATGATGAGCACGATGCGCATCTCATGCTCGAGGATCTCGCCGGTCGGGTTGCCGATCTCGGTTGTGATATAGGTATCATAGCCGCTGAGCGCCGCGCGGACGTTCTTCACGCCCTGAATGCTGATCTCGTCGAGCTTCTCGCCGTCAAACGTGACCTCAAAGAGCGCCGAGGCACTATTATAATGGTGTGTGTCCTTTTCAAATTCCACGTCCTTGACGCCGTCCACACCGCGCAGCATCTCGGCAAGCTCCTCCGCCTGCGCGAGCGTCACGTTGGACACCATGACCTTCGCATCCCCGTAAGTAATGAACTCACGGTTCATGATCTCCAGCCCCTGGCGCGTCTGCGTGGAGTCCGGCAGATAATCGGTCAGCTCATTGTTGACGTCCGTCTTGCTCGCCGAGAAGATCGACAGCACGCACGCCACGGCAAACAGCACCACAAACAGCCGCCGTTTGTCCACAATGAACGCCGCCAGACGCTCCATAAACGACTTCTTCATACCCCAGCCCCTCATCGGACGGCTCTCCCGCCCGGGATTCCTCTGCGCGCCCGATCAAAACCGGTTACACAGAAAGTTAAAAAACAGTAACAAAATGTGTTTCCTCGTCATTTTTGCGTGTAACGGCGCAAAGTTAACATAAACAATTACGGATTCTTTTGTATCATACGATATCCAAAACACGATGTCAACCGCGAAAACGAATTTTCCAGCAATTTTCCTTAACTTTTTTCCACAACTTCAAGGAAATGCGAGCATTTTCGCGCCGGTTCTGCGAAAAATCAGACGCTTCGTCAGGAAATCAACCGCGCGTCTTTTTCTCGCCGCGTGTACCACACGGTGACATATTCCTGCAAAACAGCGTCGAAAAACGGTAACAAAAATCGACCCATCGGAATCAAGATCGGATCCCTTCGGGTCGAATTTTGTAACTTTTTCATGCTTCAAATATCTTTTCCACGCGGCGGATATACGCCGGCAGCGCGCCCTCAAAGTCCACGCCGAAGCGGCGCGGCGTGTCGCGCCAGAGCGAGCGGCAGATGCTCTCGTCCGTGAGCGCGGTGGCCGTTTCGAGGGCGGCGCTCAGCGGAGCGCCGCGCACGAGCAGCGCGGCGAGGGCGGAGGCGAACACATCGCCCGTGCCGTAAAACACGCCGGGATGCGCCGGACGCATGCTCACGTGCATCTCCCCCGTGCGGCAGTCGCAGGCGACATTGCCGATCACGTCCGGCTGCGGGCGCACGCCCGTGACCGTCACGATGCCGGCGCCGAGCGCGCCGAGCGCCTGAAACAGCTGCGCGAGATAGGCGTCGCTGTGCGTGCCGGGCTCGTACGGCAGACCAGCCAGCAGCGCTGCCTCCGTAACGTTCGGCGTGATGACGTCCGCGCGCGAGAGCAGGCGGCGGAAGGCTGCACACATCCGGTCGTCGATCTTGGAATAATAGCTGCCGTTGTCGGCCATGACCGGGTCGATCACGACGAGGGTATCCGGCGCGGCGATGCAGTCAAGCGTCTGCGCGAGCAGCTGCGCCTGCTCCGGCGAAGCAAGGTAGCCGGAATACACGCCGTCGATGCGCACGCCGATGCGCTGCCAGTGGTGCGCGATGGACAGCATATCGTCCGACAGATCGCGGAACGTCCAGCCGGTGAACTCGCCCGTGTGCGTGCTGAGCACGGCCGTCGGAATGCAGGCGCACTCCACGCCCGTGGCGGAGATGACCGGCAGCGCCACGGTCAGCGAGCACTTGCCGAGCCCGGACAGATCGTGGATGGCGGCAATGCGCTTGAGCGGCGGTAACGTGTTGTCCATAGAATGACCTCAGTCCTTTTCAGAATGGTATCCAGCAGACGGCCCCCGGCAAGATACCGGGGGCGCGTGGAAATGGCTCAGGCATCGGACGACGGGAGCGCGCGCAGCTGCGCGTCGATCTCCGCGAGCGAGTCGGCCGTCAGGCCCGACTGGGCAAACCCGGCCACCTGGCGCAGCGTCATGGCGGCGGTCATCTGCAGGGCCGGATTCTTCAGGATCTTGGGGAAGAACCGCTCGAGGACCGCGACCGCCTCCGGCGCGCCGAGCAGCTTCTTCATCGTGTCGTCCACAGTGTATGTCACGTTGCTTTCCTCCCTGTCTCCGGAGGCCGGAGGACAGATTTCACAAAAAATCAGAGATTTTGTAGTGATTATACACAAATCACGCCTGATTGTCAAATCCAGTGCAGCCGGCGGGGACTTCCGGCGCATTCCGCCGGTCCAGATAGCGCAGGAACTGGCGCGTCGCGGCCGAAATATGCGCCCGGCCGGGCAGCGCGCCCACCTCCGCCGAAAGGCGCGCATACTCCGCGCACAGCGCCCGCGCGTGCGGCAAAAGCCTCGCGCCGTCGCCCGTGAGCACCACGCCCGCCTTGCCGCGCTCAAGCAGCGTCACGCCCCACTCCTGCTCCAGATCCGCGATCATGCGGCTGACGCCCGACTGCGAATAGTGCAGCCGCTGCACGCGCTCGGCGCGGTGCTCATCCTCGGCGGCGCTGCGGGTGCCGAGTGCGTGCCCATGCTGCTGCAAAAGCACCAGAAGTGCTGAGCTGATCCGCACATTTAAAAACTGCGCACCGTCGGGTGCGCAGTTTTTCATGCAGGCGGCCGTGCAGTATCCGGGCTGACACCGGCAATCAGCTGATCGAAGCCCAACGGAGCAGGCTCGGTTTGGAAAGGAGGTGCAGCAGATGAATGCACGATGATTTTGGGATGCGGAGCATGAAAAATCGCCGCGAGCAACATGCAGTCCGCGACGTCTGGGCTTCCGCTCTCGGTTTTCGATCTTCGCCATCGGCGTCTCCGAAAAAGAGACACGAAAAAAGAGACACGCGCTCGCGTGTCTCTTTTTCTGGAGGCGCCACCCGGATTTGAACCGGGGGTCAAGGATTTGCAGTCCCATGCCTTACCACTTGGCTATGGCGCCAAAAAAATGGAGCGGGCAACGAGATTCGAACTCGCTACCTCCACCTTGGCAAGGTGGCGCTCTGCCAAATGAGCTATGCCCGCATTTCGTGAATGCAAGCGTTATTTTACCACAAAAAGCCGACTTGTCAAGCCTTTTTTGATCTTTTTTGCGAATCCGGCGTTACAGCTTCTGTCCCTCGCGCCAGATGAACGACTGCGCCGCGCAGGCCGGGCAGCCCTCCGCGTCCCACTGATAGGTGCTGCGCATGCTCTCATCGCTGCGCAGCCACAGCGTCTCCGACTGCATGGACAGATCCAGATGATAGTAATTGCCGCCGACCTGCACGATGTTCCAGCAGCGATCCGTTCCCTGGAAGCGGCCGCTGACGACCTGGCACGGGATGTTCAGCGCGTCGCAGACCGCCTTGTAGGCCATGGCCAGACCGTAACTGTCGGCAGAACCGTTCACGAGCGCATCATACGCCGTGCTCACGGGCGAGATCCGCTGCTCGCAGGCACGCATGACGACGAGCGCCGCCTGCAGCGGTGTCTCCTGCTCGCCTGTCGTGAGCGCAGACGTAAGCGTGCGCACGCGGCCGTCGAGCTGGGTGCGGCGGTCATTGACCGCGGATTCGCTGACACTGTACTGCAGCGTGATGCCGAAGATCTTCTGGCTGTTGCTGCTGCCGCTGTAGACCGTCACGTCGATGCTCGGGAAATCCACAACGAGCTGCGGCTGGTTCAGGCACGCCGAGCGCACGAGCGCGGCCACATCGTCCGTTTCGAGCGTGCTGGTGCTGATCTGGATGGCAAACTGCGTCTTTTGCCGGTCGAGCGCATCGACCACGCAGTCGAGGATGCTCTTTTGCGTCTGGGCGCTGTAAATGGAGCGCACCTCGCTCTCCGGCCGGTTGTAGGTGATGGTGATGCTCGCCTCGCAGTAGGCGATCACCTGCTCGGTCTCATAGCTGACGCTCTCGATACAGTACGCGCCGATGGCAGTGCCGGTGCGCAGCTCCTCACAGGCAGCGGCCAGATCGTCGGCAATGATGCCGTCATAGTCGCCGAAGGCCAGCACGAACGAGCGCTCGTACTGCGCCGCCATGGTATTGAGCGCGCGCATGAGACCCGCATAATTGCGGATCTGCGTCGTGTCGGCATCCGTCAGGAGGTTCGACGGCTCCTCATACGGGCGCACCGACAGATATTCCTTGTCAAACACGGACGTGCATCCGCACAGCGACACCAGCAGTGCCGCCAGCAGGATGCCGGCGATGCAGCGTTTGTGCATACCCCGCTCCTTTCAATCGTCGCCGTAGATGTTTCCAAAGCCGCGGCCAAAGACTTCCTTGGCCTCGGACACGATGACAAATGCGTGCTCGTCCACCGAGCGCACGACCTCGCGCAGCTGGGCGATCTCCGGCCGCTTGACCACGCAGAGGATGACCTGCATTTCCTTGCCGGACCACGCGCCCTCGCCGCGCAGCAGCGTGACGCCGCGGCCCATCGTGCAGGTGATGGCGCTCTTGATGGCGTTGACGTTGTTCGTGATGATGTAGCACACCTCCGACACGCCGGGGCCATAGAGCACAAGGTTGACGACCTTCGAGCTGATGAACATCTCGATCATGGTGTACATGCAGCTGTCGTACTTTTTGAACAGGAAGGCAAACGTCAGCACGACCACGACGTTCATGCCGAACAGCAGCGTGCCGAAGTTGATGTACGGATAGCGCCGGCGCAGCATCTTGGCCACGATGTCCGTGCCGCCGCCGGTCGTGCCGGTGGTATAGATCAGGCCGTAGCCCGCACCGTTGAGCACGCCGCCGTAAACTGCGCCGAGCATCGGCTCGTCCGTCACGACAAGGCCGGTCAGCGCGAGCGCGTCGATGAGCACGGAGATGAGCGCCATGACGCACAGCGCCAGAACGAGCCGGCGCGTGCCGAGGCGGTACCGCCAGCCGAGATAGAAAATGGGGATGTTGATGAGGATCGACAGCACGCCGACGGGGATGCCGGTCAGCAGGCGGATGATCTGGGCGATGCCGGTCACGCCGCCGGAGACGATGCTGTTCGGGAATGTAAAGAACTGGAACGCCGCGGCCACGAGCGCCGAACCGACGACCAGCTTCATATAATCAAAAGCGGAAAAGCGATGCAGATCCATATCTCTCTCCTCAGATCAGGCTCATCTGCTCCTCGCCGCGGTCGTCCTCGCGCAGCAGCGCGCCGGCGGCCGGCAGACTCCTGGCGCGGTAGCGCGCATGGTTGCGGATGAGCGTATCGGGCGCAAACTGTGCCTGCGTGACAACGGCCTTTTTCTTCAGCGCCATGACGGCGACGCCCTGCGTCGTGCGCGAGGCCTTGAGCGACACGGCCTCCGGCGGGAAGAGCAGCGCGCGCCCGTCGGACGCAAAGAGCACGACCTCGCTGCCCTCGTACAGCGGCAGCACGGCCACGAGCGGGCTCTTGTCCGAATACGCGCCGGTCAGGCGGCGGCGGTTCGTCTTGGTCTCATAC
>OHZE01000600.1_pt1 | contig 11017 bp, 12 predicted proteins | sample 1580371 | NCBI WGS metagenome assembly OHZE01 (sample SAMEA3882527, study PRJEB24775) | human gut metagenome | biome: human-associated habitat; feature: intestine environment; material: feces | place: Netherlands | collected 2009/2010
AATTCTAAAATATTGGGAATGATCGTAATATCATTCCCAATTAAATACATAGATGCTATTTTCTTTGTCAATTGATCCAAGAAGGTAAGGAAAACAAAAAGTACCGCCATCGTAATATGGGTTTTTCTTTTTGAAATTATCGTCATTAATCTTTATTCCTTTCCATTTTGTAAATTGATCAGAAATCCACCGATCCTAAAAACTCAAAAGGGTCATCTGTTTTCTTTTCTTTATTATTCATATTCAGATCCTGAAGCAGGGAATCCAGTGTCGGAACAAGGTCCTCATTTTTTGCCACCTTATCTTCCGCTTCAATCTGCACCATCGCCTTTGGTTCCTCTTTTTCTTTCGGCTCATCATCCATAGACGTGAATGTTACATCAATCGGTTTTACCGGTGTCGCCTCCACAGGCGTGGTAACTGCTGCTTCCGTTACTGTTTTCACGGGTTCTTCCGGTATTTTTACCGTTTCTTTTTCTTCTTTTGCCTCTTCCTTAGCCGTTTCCGCTGCTTCTTCTGCAGACACTTCCGGCTGAGTTTCCTCTTTTGGTTCTTGAGGCTGTACTTCCGGCTCCTGCTCTTTTACCGCTTCCAGTGTGTCACGGAGATCAATCGTATCGGCACTTAAAATCTCTGCTGTACGATCTTCCTCAGACATTTCCGTGGTTTTCGGTGCAATTTGTTTTTCTTCTGTTTTTACCGGTTGTGGAGCCACAGTAACTTCATTGTCCTTTTCTTCTGCCGGAGTACTTTCTGCTGTCGTATCCGCCTGGCTGTCTTTTACAGTCCCTTCCGGCTTTTCCTGTGTTGAAACGGTTTCTTCTCCTGCCGCTTTCGATGTATCCAGATCTTCCGGTTTATGGATATCAAATTCCGATCCTTCAACAAGCTGAAGCTGTGCGCTGGCAGCCTCTTTTAACTGTAACTTATACTGATTAAACTGCTGGATCAGCTGCATCGATTTTTCGCGGATTTTCTGATACTCTTCCTCGGCATTGTTAATAATCTTATCTGCATGCAGATGTGCTGCTTTCTCAATGGACTCTGCCTTCAAAATGGCAGCATCTTTTGTCTCTTTTGAAGTCTTTTCAGCAAGAATCAGAGCTTTTTGCAATGTTGTCTCGATGGAACGATAATACTGCACGCCGTCGCTCAATGTCTTAATCTTGCTAGTGAGGTCGTCACGTTCTGCCTGCATCTGACGCTCTTTATTGCGGAGTTGTTCTGTCAGTTTTGCATTTTCTTCCGTCAATTGTTTATAATTGTCAAATACCAGTTCAAGATAAGCATCCATCTCATCTTTTTCGTATTTTTTTCGCTTTGCCTCTACTTTTTTATTTTGTAATTCAATTAAAGATAACATATGTATTTCCTCCTGAATGCATTAAAATTCACGGTTAATGGTAGGCATGGTATCTGACTGCTCTTTAACCTGGTCTAATGTATCTCCACTAATGTCTACCTGCTCTGGCGTAAAAATAAAAACATATTTTGAAATCTGGTGATATTTTCCATTGATTGCATAAATACAACCGGAAATAAAGTCCATAATGCGCTGTGCATCATCGGCATCAAATCCTTCAAGATTTACTACAACCGGTTTTGACTCCAATAGTGTATTACATATTTCCTGTGAATCTTCAAAAGAAGATGGGAATATAATCTTTACCTCTGAAATGGTTCGATTCAGGGAAACTACTTTGGGTTTTGGTCCGCGGAATCCACCCATTTTTCCTTTTTCTTCCGATGATTCTTTTGCGGTATTACGGCTGCTTCTGGCAGCTGTCGTACGCTGCGGTGCCTCTTCCTCATAATCATCTACATAGTTTTCGAATTCATCTTCTTCATCCATACCATCTAAATTAAAAAAATTAATAAGTCCTTTTAAACTCATACGATCAAACCCTCTCTATCTGTATCTTAATATTGTCTGCTTCCAAATATACCGGTACCAACACGAACATAAGTTGCTCCTTCTTCAATGGCAACCTCATAGTCTCCGGTCATACCCATAGAAAGCTCATTCATACTAATATTATCAATGTTTTTGGCGTTGATGTCAACTAGTAATTTACGTAAATTTTGAAAATGTATCCGATTTTCTTCCGGATTTTCCACAAATGGTGCGATCGTCATAAGACCGCGTACCTTAATGTTCGGAAATTTCGCGATTTCACGGATCACTTCTTCGGTCTCTTCCGGCATCAATCCAAATTTTGACTCTTCTTTGGCAACATTTACCTCGATCAATATATTGGCAGTTTCACCGATTTTTTCATATTCCTTCTGAATCTGCCAGACGAAAAGAATCTACCGAATGAATGCGGGCAACTTTTCCGGCGATCTGGCGAACTTTGTTACGCTGCAAATGACCGATCAGATGCCATTCTACGTTTTTCGGAAGTTCCACTTCCTTTTTTACAATTTCCTGTACTTTATTTTCACCAAAAATTGAGACACCTGCCTGCATTGCTTCCTGCATCATCTCAATCGGCTTCGTTTTACTAACTGCGATCAACGTGACATCGCTTCGAGAACGTCCACTTCGTTCACAAGCTTTCTCAATCTTTTCTTCTACTTTTTTTAAGTTTTCTGTTACCATTTTTCTTCCTCCTAACGGCTGATTTATTGTATAAAATCATTTTCATTTAGCAGTTTTGGATTTACCACAATATGGTCATAATTGGAGATTCCTCCGCTCGTATTTGGTGAAACGATCGTATACTCATTATTTTCATATATTTTTTCAATCTTCCGGAATTGACAGTATCCGGTATTTACACAGTAAACCCCTTCCACACTTTCCTGCGTGCTCAGTGTAACCTGATCTGTCGTAACAGGATCTACGATGGTATCTCCGGGTGCCAGAATTGTGTCATTGACATAATACTTATCGTCCTTCACACTCGCATTTTCAAGCGAGACAAACGTTTTTATTTCTTTTCCGGACTTATCGTAGGTCACTTTTAAGACACCCGGAACATTTGCCTCTTCTATCTTTTGTGAACCATTTGTTACATACTCTTTTGGTATCACGGTCATTTTCTTCTTGATGATAGAAGAATTTGGAATTTTGTATCCGGTTGCCGCATTGAGATTTAACTCAATATCAAGATAGCGGTCATTTAAGTATCTTCCCATATAACGTCCGGAGGACAATACAGCAAACTGCGTTCCCGCATTTTCCTGAAATGTGAGGGCACAGTTAAAGGACACCTGATCCTTTTTTACTGTTATGCGGACAGTTGTCTGGTCTTTCAATTTCTGATAAAGCGTGTCGGTAAGCGGAACGACAATCTTCCATTCATCACTCGTTACTAATTTATAAACCGGTACATCGGCTTCGACTTTCTCAGCGGAACTCAGCTGGTCTCTCTCAACAGAGGTCGTATCTTTAAACAGATCCGGATTGATCCGGTCCAAGGTAATATCTTCATAACCATCTACCGAATACGAAATCACCCCCGGATTTGCCGCTTTGGATTTCACGATTTCATCGGATTTGGATGCTTCGGACAACTGTTTTTTAATATCACTGTACAGATTGCTGCGGCTTTGTTCAAATATCGTATTTTCAATGTCATAATGGAAATCTTTTACTGTATAATAACTTGCCTGATTGTAATTGCTATAGTAATCACTGATTACTTCACGCAATTTCTGTATATCGGAGCTGGTCGTCTGATGATCGGACTGTACCTGCTCTAAAAGATCGTTTACCGTTCCGTTCTTGTCAATCGTATAAACGACTTCTTTTTTTCCCACCTTGCTTTGGTCTGCATGATAAAAATTGATATATCCCGCCTGCTCGGAATACACAACCGATTCTTCGCGTAATATAAAACCGGTCAATGTACTGTCATCGGCGATGCTTGTTTCATTTACTTCATAAATGCTGATGTGTTCATCATGAAAATAATTCCAGGAAATAACAACGACATATGCGATGATAATGAGCAGTATCAGCAATGCAATATTCGGTTTAAACGGTTTTCGATATTTAACTACTGTTCTATTTTTTTTCAAAACCGGAATGCTTCCTTTCTTTTAGATGATACAACCATTTTTCATGAATAAAAATATACTTTTTGTAAATAACTAACATTACTACAAAAGGAGGTTTCTCAATATGAAAACAATTGACTATATTGCACTAACACTTGTCATTATCGGTGCCATCAACTGGGGATTGATCGGATTTTTTGGTTTTGACCTCGTCGCTTTTATCTGCGGCACTATGTCCATTTTATCCCGGATCATATATGCTGTTGTCGGTATCTGTGGTCTTTATGCGATCAGTTTTTGTGGAAGGTTAAAAAACTAACCCATTACTGGCGAACCAACTCGCGCCAATCCAGATCTCCACGTTCCAAGGCCTTCACAAGCAGCTCCGCTGTCGCAACATTGGTAGCCAACGGGATATTGTGAACATCGCATAGTTGAAAAAGTGTCGTAACTTCCGGTTCATGAGATTTTGGCGTGAGTGGATCGCGTAAAAAGATAACGAGATCGATATCATTATTCTCAATCTGCGCACCAAGCTGTTTCTCGCCTCCCAGATGCCCGGCAAGATATTTATGAATATTCAAATTTGTAACTTCTTCTACCAGTCTTCCTGTCGTAGCCGTCGCATAAATATCATGTTTGCATAATATTCCACGGTACGCAATACAGAAATTCTGCATCAAGATTTTCTTTGAATCATGGGCAATCAATCCAATGTTCATGTATATTCCTCCTTAGAAGTATCATTTTTTCCAAGATAAATTGTTTTCCAATGCCAGACTTTCAACAAAACTGCTGCTATTTCCACGTGTCGGCTGAATCTGAATATTGATCAATATTCCAATCGCCATCGCATTGCTTAACATGGACGACAATCCATTGCTCAAAAACGGAAGCGGAAGTCCTGTATTGGGCAGTAACGATGTCACTACGCATATATTAAAAAATGTTTGAAAGCAGAAAAGGGAGCCAATTCCAAGAGCAATCATCATTCCGAGATAATCTCTCGCATGTTTGGCTGCGATAAAGCATTTAATAATAATGATCGACAACAAACCTAATATGATCAGGCAGCCGATAAAACCAAATTCCTCGCTAATCGGAGCCCACACAAAGTCACTTTCGATAACATCAACTGAATTATAGTTTCGGTTTTCGCTGAGACCATCCATCAGCAGTTTTCCATACAATTTTCCTGAGGCAATCGATAATACCGAGTTGTTTTGCTGGTACATAATACCAAGTGCCTCTGTTTCCGGATGCAGCCATCCGGTAATACGTCGCAGCTGATAATCATGAAGCAGCTTCTGCCCCGGCTGCTGGATATACCATATCAAAAATCCGGCAATTGGAATCAATACAGCTACCACCGGACCAATGATCTTTTTACTCATGCCCGAACACAAAATCATCATCGCAAGTACAACCATAACAACAACGCCCGATGAAAGATCGGATTGTACCAAAATAAACGCTGTCGGCAGTAACGCAATCGCACTGGCCAGAAAAAATGTTTTAAATGAATCCAGCCGCTCACGATATGCCAGAAAGAAAGACGCCAGCGTCAATATCACAACGATTTTACATACCTCCGACGGCTGAAACATAACTACTTTAAAATCCAGCCAGCGGTAAGAATCCGTATGTGCATTAGAACCAAGGGGAGAAAAACGGGTTCCTGCAACCATCAGTGTCGTAATAATATACAAAATGGGAACATACATACATAATGTGTGGTAATCAATTAAGGAAAAAACAAGGATTACACAAAGCCCCATTCCAATTGTAAAAATTTGTCTTTTCGCGGACCCCACCTGTCCTGAGGACGGAATAATTGATAATATAAAGGAACTGATCAAAAATAAAATAAAAACTACCACTACTAAAAGAACGTCAAAGCGTTTGAAATTGTAATGTTTGGACAAAAACCAATTTGACACCCGTTCTTTTATATTTGTTATTGTTACCATGTCTGCCTGTCACCACCATTACTTGGTTTGTTTAATACTCAAAATCGGAATATTTGCAAAAATTGCATTATTCCCCTCGGATTCATTTTGTTCGATTTTTATATCAAGACCACTCTGGTCAATTTCAACATACTTGGAAAGAACATTAATAATGTCTTTCTGAATCTGCTCCATAATGTCCGGAGAACAATTCGCACGATCGGAAACTAAGACCAGCTTCAGTCTGTCTTTTGCTACATTTCCGGAAGATTTTTTCCGGAAAAAATCTGCAAATTTCATAATTTTCATCTCCTTTTAGTTGTTTTTAAATTTACTCTTTATCTTTGAGAAAAATCCTGTTCCTTTTGAGAGATCCAATAACGGAACTTCTTCCCCCATAATGCGTTTGCATATATTTTCATAAGCTTGTCCTGCAAGGGATTTGCTTCCAACAAGAGGTTCTCCCTGGTTTGTTGAAACAACGATGTTTTCATCATCCGGAACAACTCCGAGTAAATCAACTGCAAGGATTTCCACAACATCATCACTAGACATCATGTCACCGCGTTTTACCATGTCATAACGAAGACGGTTTACAACCAATTCTGTTTTCTTAATCTCATTGGCATTGAGAAGTCCGATAATACGATCGGCATCTCTTACCGCAGATACTTCCGGTGTTGTCACTACGATCGCACGGCTGGCACCTGCGATGGCATTCATAAATCCCTGTTCAATTCCTGCCGGGCAGTCAAGAAGTATGTAATCAAATTCATCCTTTAACTGATCTGTCAATTTGGACATCTGCTCCGGTGATACCGCTGTCTTATCTCTCGTCTGCGCCGATGGCAGAAGATATAATGTCGGATATCTCTTGTCCTTGATCAATGCCTGATTAATACGGCAATTTCCTTCAATGACATCTACCAGATTATATACAATACGGTTTTCCAATCCCATAACCACATCCAGATTACGAAGTCCTATATCTGTATCGATCAAAACAACTTTCTTTCCTTCTTTTGCCAGTCCTGTTCCTACGTTTGCTGTCGTCGTTGTCTTACCAACTCCACCTTTTCCCGATGTAATAACTATTACTTCACTCATCGTATTTACCTGTCCTTTCCTTCATTAACTCTCTATCATAATATTTTACTTGAATTGACTGGAAATTGCAATCTTTTTTATATCGAAATCCCATCTAATACTTTTCGATTTAATGGTTCAATATAAATATTGCCATCTTCTGCAAATGCAATCTTTGTCTCCAATTTTGCTTCTGTTTTTTCATCCGGACTCCGCGCAATAATATCTGCGATACGAATCTGGGTCGGATTCATCTGCAGGGCAACGACAAAACTGTTTTCTTTTCCTGAAGCACCGGCATATACCGTTCCGAGAAGTTTTCCCAGAATGACAACATTTCCCGCGGAAACTACCTGGGCTCCGACATTGACATCTCCAAGAATAACAATGCTTGTCTCAAATTCGAGAACCTGTCCCGAACGAAGAGTTCCTTTATAAAACTGACCCGTGTTTGATTTTAACTCCGTCAGTTTTTCTTCCAGACTCTGGGCAAAGCGGGCTTCCCTTTTCTCGTCATCATCAATCAGACAGACAATATCCAGTTTGGAATGTTCACGAACACATTCCATCAGTTCATATTTCTGTTCTTCGGATAATTTGCGTCCTTCGAAGGATAATGCAATCTGCGCCGCTCCTAAAAAATCAGAAGAGGAAGCGAATTTTTCTTCCACCTTTTCTTTTAATTCGGGAAATTCCATCTTGTCATCCAAATGAACGATAAGACCTGATTTATTTCCTTTGATCACTACCGGTTGATTCATAGTTCTCCTCACTTTCTCTCCACTGATCAGTCTGCCACTCTTCCGGAATTGCTGACCGGATTTGTTGCAGATTTCTTCAACAACTTCTTTCTTGCCTTTTCATCAAAGTAATATTGGTACACATTGCTCGCCAGAGATGCCGCATTGCTTGAAGTAAATGCATTTGGCATAACAACGGCAACCGAAATCTTTGGCGAATCATACGGTGCATATGAAACGAACAATGCATGGTTTGGTTCATTTGCACTAATCTGTGCCGTACCCGTCTTACCGGCTACTTTTACCGGCACTTTCTGGAACACACTCTTTAAGCTTCCGTTGTTTACAACCATGTACATTCCGCTTCGGATTGCATTCAATGTCGAACTCTTGATATCAAGTTCGTTACGCACTGTAGCTTTGTTGTTCTTTACCTTATTATTCTGTGCCGGATCTGCCACTTTATCCACCAAAGTAAGATCATAGCAGGTTCCGCCATTTGAAATTGTCGATACATAACGTGACAATTGAACCGGTGTATAGCTGTTTGTACCCTGTCCGATTGCCGAACGCACCGCATCGCTGTCTGACACATGTGGCTGTGCCTCTGTCAATTCCACACCGGAAAGGTCAGTCAGACCATATTTATCTGCATATTTTTCCAGTTTTTTCAATCCCCGCTCATTGTTTACTGCTGTTCCTGTCAATCCACTCAGACGATATCCCATTTCATAAAAGAAATAGTTACAGGAATGCTGAATTGCCTGTGACACATTGATAGTTCCGTGGCTGTACGTACTCCAGCACTTTGGTGACGGATTAATCTTATCAAACACTACGCGGTCCGTTACTGTCGAATGGGGATCGATAACCCCTTCTTCGAGCGCTGCTGTCGCAGATACCATCTTATAGGTTGATCCGGGTGCCGTCTTTTGTTGTGTTGCTCGATTCAAAAACGGCGAAGCAGAATTGGAATTGATTTTTGCAAAATATTCACTATCGACCGAGTTGGCAAATTTATTGTTGTCATAACTTGGATAGGATACCATGGCTTTTACTTTTCCGGTATTGGGATCCGTAATAACAACCGATGCAGCGCAAGGAGTAAGTCCCAGTTCGCCCGGCGTAATCTCCAACGATTTAATCTTTGATTTCAAAAACTGAAATGGCGAGATCATACCTGTGCGGAGTTTCGCAAGCATCGTTTTGTTTTTCTTTAAATACCCCTGTTCATACAAAAGCATACATACCTGTCTTCCACTGATCTGATCGTTATAGATCAGCGTGTGATATACCTTTTTATCGTATGAACTGTCATCGTTCAATTCCTCAAGAATGTACTCAACAATCTTCGAATAAATTTCCTCTGTGCTGTAATAATCATCTCCGACATTAAGCATTTCCAGATCAATCCAGTTGTGAGAGATTGCATAGATCAAAAACTCACTCAGACTAATCTTCTCATTGGCATATTGATTGTACATATCATCGGATTTATCCATTTTATCTGTTGCAATGACTTCATTTTTTCGAAGCATCGAATAAATGTAATCCATATATTCTGCATTCGTATCGGACATCTTCTTTGTCGTCGTTTTATTGTTATAAGACAAATATCTTTTTACCGCTTTTAAGGAATTCTTTTTCTCCCGCGTAAATGTCTGATATACACTTTTTTCCAAATTTGACGCATCCGGATTAGAAAATTTTGTAATGTCCACCAAACTGTTTTCAATGATGGCACAATACACATCATAGATCGGCACACGGATATTTTTTGCATCTTTTCCTTTGGAGCCGGCACTTTTACTATTGTTCAGTTTAGAGATCAACACTCCCGCAATAGCTTTTTCCGTCAACTGATAAACAGCACTCTGCAGGTCTGCGTCAATCGTAAGATATATGTCTTTTCCTGCGGTCGCATCTTTGTGGTCCTTCGTCTCTACAACACGGGAACTGCTGTCAATGACAAGTGTCTCGCTTCCCTTTTTCCCACGCAGCTGCTCTTCAAATGTACTTTCAATACCGGATTTACCAATCTGATCAGCAGCCGTATACGTATTATCCCCGTTCTCCTTCATCGACGCCAGCGTATCCGAAGAAATCAACCCCGTATAACCGATGATGTGTGAAAAATAGGTACTGTCATAATACACACGTTTTGCCTCTTCACTGACATCTATGCCAATAAGACTAGCAGAATTTTCCTTTATCGCTGCCACCGTATTTAATGAAACATCGGAACTGATCGTAATTGGCTCATACTTTTGATATGTGTTCATCATCAGCGCATAACGAATCGCCATGATCTTAAGAGCCGTCGCATCGTCATAATTCTGCTCATATTTTTCCTTCGCATCTGCTTCATTTTTATTTTTTTCCGTCAGCGGATCAAAAAAATGAATGGCATTGACCGCTGTCGATGTTCGAATATAACGGAAACATTCTTCTGCCGTCATATTTTTCTGTTCGTCAGTCAGCTCGTCCACCGATTTGCAAAAATAAATCTCTCTCTTAAATCGAAGCTGCGCATTTTTATCTACCGTAAATTTAAATCTTCCTTTTTTATCAATCGTAATCGGAAAATCTACGGTTACTTTATCTCCATTTTTTTCAATGAGATTAATACATTTTAATATCATCTCATTCATCTGTTTATTGGATTCAATCTCACCGGTATCTTCCAGTGTGATCGCATAGCTTTGTTCGTTTGACGCAAGAAGTTTCCCATTGCAGTCATAAATCTTACCACGGGAACTTTTTATCGTCTTCTGCTTTTCATTTTTTATCGTCGCCTGCTCATCATATGCTTCTCCCTGTACAATCTGCAGATAAAACAAACGTCCTACGAGAATACTAAATAGCACAACATAAACAACAATTAAAGTAAAAATACGTGAACGCATTAATGTTTTTAAGTAATCAATAATTGAAGAAAACATTGAACTACACTTCCTCCCTTCGTTCGGTTGATAAATACTTTTCCAGGCGGTTTAATACGCGGAACACAACCACAGAAATCACCAATGTATAAATCAATTCCGGTAAAATAATATGGGAAAAATAGAACGTAAAATGCAATTTTCCACGAACTAAAAATTCCGTGATATAATAATAAAAACCATAAACCAAATCGCTTAGTCCTACCAATACACAAGGCAGTATGTAATTATCCGTAAAATAAATCTTCTGACAATAACCACAAAGAAATCCAATCGTCATAAAAATAAAGGCATA
>OHZE01000619.1_pt1 | contig 10836 bp, 10 predicted proteins | sample 1580371 | NCBI WGS metagenome assembly OHZE01 (sample SAMEA3882527, study PRJEB24775) | human gut metagenome | biome: human-associated habitat; feature: intestine environment; material: feces | place: Netherlands | collected 2009/2010
ATTTTGGTAAATATCCTCTAAATAGTCATTTGCATTATGAAAGATACAAATATTTCATGAATAAAACAGGGTTGTTTGATTTATTGCAAAATCATAATATTAAAAATTTGGTTGATTATGTAACAGGTGTGGAAACAGGATTGGATTCTAACGGTAGAAAAAATCGTGGCGGTCATCTGATGGAAGATTTAGTAGAGAGTTTTATACAAAAAGCGGGATTTGTTAAAAATCTTAATTATTATAAGGAAATGTATATTAATGAAATAACAGATAGGTGGGGTATAGATTTATCGGCTATTTCTAATCAAGGAAAAACAGAAAAGCGTTTTGATTTTGTAATTAAGACTGAAAATATGATATATGGAATTGAAACGAATTTTTATAGCAGTGGTGGCAGTAAATTAAATGAAACTTCCCGTAGTTATAAAACCCTTGCACTTGAAACCGATACTATTGACGATTTTACATTTGTTTGGTTTACAGATGGCAAAGGCTGGACGAGCGCTCGCCATAATCTTGAAGAAACATTTGATATTATGGAACATATCTATAATATTAAAGATTTGGAAAGTGGAATAATAAAAAGAATTTTTGTATGAGGAGTAGTATAAATGCAAGGTGGGTTGTTTATAGCGTTATATGATGAGAAATCATTAAAACTTTATTTAAATAAAGGATTATATGGATTTTTAATGAAACCAATATTTTCTGATTCTCCCTCAAGTAGGAGTAAGCATTATGCTGTTTTAGCCGATTATGCATGTAGTAGAGAAGGAACTGATGTTTTTTTCTTTTTAAAGAGAAAATTAGTTTATGGTGGTAAAATATTTGGAAACAAAGACGCAGGTTCTTTTTATATAAATGGTGCTAATAGTCCATTAGGTAGAAAAGTAGGTGCAAACTTATTTTGGGATGAGTCATCTCGCTATATAGGTACTAATAAGGAAGGGGTATTTAAGGTAAATGGCTCAGATAAATCACAACCATTTATTTTTCAATTTGTTAAAAATGGAAATACTGGTAAATACATTTTATCTGATGAATTATATTTTGAACTTGGAAAATATCCGTATCCTTTGCCTTCAAACAGTATGCAAGGTATGGGATTTTGCACGCTTACTCCCGGAGAGGTTTCAACTCTTTATAAATTGATAGAAAATTCTGAAAGTATAATAGATTTTTCTGAGTGCGAAAATATCAATAAATCAGGTAAAGAACAGTTATTCGATTCTGATTTAGTTGATTTAAAAGATGATTTTATCAATGAGGCACAATTAGAATTTACGATTTTATCATCGTTAAAACCTTTTACTAACTTTTTATCTGGAGATTATATTTTGTGTAGGCAGGTACCAATTTCACCATTTAAACCAATGAATATGGATAGGGCGGATATTTGTCTCTATAGTTTAAGTGATCCAATTAAAGATGGAACAATTCCAAATATCGTTATCGAATTAAAAAACAAGAGAACTAATTATCGTGCCTACGAACAAGTGACTAAATATTTGAAGTGGTTAAAATGTATTACTAATGAAGAAGAGTTTGATAAAATACAAGCTTTTGTTATTGCTAATTCGTTTTCAAAAATAAAGAGAGAGATGGTTGATACTACTTATGAAAATAAAATTAAGATTCTTTCATTAGATACATTTGAATTTGAAAAATTGGTTTAATTATTGGAGTTAGTTTATATGTCAGGCAAAATAACAAAATGGGAACCAGAAGATTTTGAATTGGAGATGACTACACATTGGTCATTTCCAAAACGAGGAAATTGGGCTACTCACGATGCAAAATGGCGAGGAAATTGGTCACCGTACATACCGAGAAATATCATATTAAGATATTCACAAGAAGATGATTTGGTTTTGGATCAATTTGCAGGCGGTGGAACAACTCTTGTAGAAGCAAAATTATTAAACCGTGATATTATTGGTGTAGATGTCAATGATGTCGCACTTGAAAGATGTAAAGAAAAAATATCATTTGAACATGAGGGTGCAAACGGAAAAGTGTATTTGCATAAGGGCGATGCAAGAAAACTTGATTTTATACCTGATGAAAGTATTGACTTGGTGTGTACGCATCCGCCATATGCCAATATAATAAAATATAGTGAGGATATACCTGAAGATTTATCTTTGCTTAAAGTTCAAGATTTTTTAAAAGAAATGGAAAAGGTAGCTACGGAGAGTTTTCGTGTCCTTAAACAAGGCAAATTTTGTGCAGTACTTATGGGAGATACCAGACAAAAAGGTCATATGGTTCCTATGAGTTTTGAAGTTATGAAGATTTTTCAAGATGCGGGTTTTACTTTGAAAGAGTTGATTATTAAGGAACAACACAATTGTAGAGCAACTGGCTATTGGAAAACTAATAGCGTGAAATATAATTTCCTTTTAATAGCACATGAATACTTATTTGTATTTCATAAAATATAACAACAGCCACAAGGCAACTTATCTGTCTTGTGGCTGTTTTGTGGTTTGTTGATTTTACAAAAATGCGGACATTTCTTTTATGTTTTCTTCTTCGGTTTCTAACATTCTTTTTGCGAGGAGGCTGACATGGGGGTCATTGCCGTTATATTCTCGGATTTTGCGTGACATTTTATTCACTCCCATTGTGTTGCCTTTTATCATCATTTCGGCAATATGCGAAGATGATGAGTCACGCTTTAAATCCCTTTGTGCGGCATAGCGTGTCATTGCCTTTGTCATATTACTCACTCTGTGTGGCTCTGCACCACGATTTTGCAACATTTTATTTGCACAATGATACAGCTTCCCGTATTTAATAAGATGTTCGCACAAAACACCGTCAACCTTGCTGTCCTTCAAACTTTTCCTCACGCTCGTAATTCCCTGACAGCCCATTTCGGCATTCTGCAAAACGCAGTTGAGCATTTCAATATCGTTAGTCATAACAAATCACCTCTGTAGATATTATTTACGGGAATTTTTGTATTTATACAACCGTAAAAAATTAGGTTGCAACACAGCCGTTTTTATGGTTTAATATCTATTAGATAATAAAAAATAGGTGATTTTATGGCTGACGCAAAGTTACATACAATAAAACTTCCGTATCCCGACAAGGGTGACAGAAATGTTTGTGTTTATGTTCCGTCACATTCATACGGCGAAAAACTGCCCGTTGTTTATATGACAGACGGACAGAATCTTTTTGACGATAATTCAACTCCGCACGGTTCGTGGGAGGTTGTAAAAGCTGTTGAAAATGAGCAGAAAAGCGGTGTAGGCAACGCTGTAATCGTAGGTATTGACAACGGTAATGCTTGGCGTGACAGCGAGCTTACACCGAAATCAATCGGTGAGGTTCAGCACCTTGAAATGCTCTGTGAGGATTTCAAACCCGAGGGCGAAATCTTTGACAATTTTCTTATGAATACCGTCATTCCGTATGTTGAAAATAATTTCCCCGTATGCACCGACAGACAGAATGTTGCCTTCTGCGGAAGCTCATCGGGCGGACTTATGTCATTCTTTTCAGCTGTTGAACACCCGGAAAAATTCGGCTATGCAGGTGTGTTTTCTCCTGCATTTCTCTGTTACACAAGAGAGGATTGGGCGAAATATCTTTCGACAAAAATTGTTGAAAATATGCCGTACCTCTACATCTATACGGGTAACGGTGACGAGCTTGAAGAGATGATTTTCGAAAGCACCGAAATGCTCTACGAACTTTTGGAAGAAAGCTTCTACCCGTATGACAGAATGAACGAGGTCATTCTTTTTGAAAACGCACACAACGAAAAATCTTGGCGAGAAATTTTCCCCGATTTTCTCCACACATTTTTGAGCAGACTTTGATAATATGAACAGCAAAATTGTTATAAAAATATGCACCATTGATATGCTGACGGACCTGCAATATCTTTGCAGAACAACTTTTTACGAAACTTTCTCCGATTCAACCGATGAGGAGGATATGCGAAAATTTCTTGCAGAAACCTATTCAGCGGAAAAGCTGTCAGCAGAACTTGCAAACTCCGAAAGTGTAACCTTTATAGCGTACAAAAACGGTACTCCTCTCGGATATTTAAAACTGAATGTCGGCAATGCGCAGACTGAAAAATGCCTTGACAATGCGCTTGAAATTCAACGCATCTATATTCTGAAAAGTGCCAAAGGACAGGGCATAGGCTCAGCCTTTATGCAGATTGCGGAGAATTTTGCAAGTGAGAAAAAACTTTCAACAATATGGCTCGGTGTGTGGGAACATAACGAGCCTGCAAAGAAATTCTACAAATCAAAAGGATATGAAAAATTTTCACATCACACATTTGTCATCGGTGACGATATGCAAACTGATTTCCTTTTGAAAAAAGAAATGAAAGGGTAAAATCAAAATGATTAAATGTAAAATTGATGTTGGTGAAGAGGAAAATAAAGTAATAAAAGAAATTTCATTAGATTGTCTGGGGAATAAAACGAAAAGATTAATTATTAGAATATGTCTTTTACTTATCGCAGTAATTATTGTACTTCAAATGATTTTTGACCCCCCAATGAATGGTGGTTCAATTGATATCATGGCATTTATTATTATAGCTCTGGATATTTTGTTAGCAATCTTTGCAAGAAAAATACATGAATTGATTTTCTATATAAGGTCAAGTAAAGCAGATCCTTCTGAAAAACAGGGGGTTAGAGAATATATGTTTTTTGAAGATGGTATTCAGATAATTTCACCGTGGGTAAAAGGAATGAACCAATGGAATATGTTTTATTTTTGGGGCAATTATAAAAATTATATCTACATTATCCATCGCTCAAACCATGTATTGTTGGTTGATCTCAGGAAGCTTTCCGTGAATGAAATAAATGATTTGACAAATCTTCTGAACAGACATCTTAGCTTTTGTCCCAACTGACTTGATTTTGGCAAAACAAAAAGGACAGCCTTTAAGACTGTCCCAAAAATGTGATTTGGTTTAAATCGAAATTATGCGATGATTTCGCCGTCAACCGTACCGCCAAGACCTGCGGCATTTGATTCGTCTGTATCAATGTGCATTGCAGGAGCGTAGTTTGCGTTTACTCTGATTACAACATCACCGAATGTTGTTGCTCTGCCTGTATTTTCGCCAACCTTAACCGAAACGAGCTGTTTGTCTTTAAGACCAAACTCCTCAGCAGTTTTCGGATCAAGGTGAATGTGTCTTTTAGCGGCAATTACACCGCATTCGATTTCAACTTCGCCCTCGGGACCGACAATCTTGCAACCGGGTGTGCCTGCAATATCGCCTGATTCTCTGACAGGAGCGGCAATGCCGAGCTTACGAGCGTCTGTAAGAGAGATTTCAACCTGATCTGCACTTCTTTCGGGACCGAGAATTGACATTTTCATTTCACTTTTCGGACCTACAACAGTTACCTTTTCAACACAGGCAAACTGTCCTGGCTGTGAAAGATTCTTTTTGTTTGTAAGAGTTGCGCCCTTGCCAAAGAGAGCCTCAAGAGTTTCTTTGGTAACATGAACATGATGCGCTGATGTTTCAACCATTACTTTCATTTTGTGTACCACCATTCAATTAGAATTCGCCGTACGGCTTCGTGTTTATTTTACTACTTTATTCTTGGAATTTCAACATTTTTGATAAATTTAAATCTTTATTTTGGGAGAGAAAATTATGTATAATACCTGGGAAGAATTAAAATCGGCTTGTGAAAACTGTCACAGGTGTGAACTCTGCGAAACTCGCACAAATGTTGTTGTGGGCGTCGGCAACGAAAATGCAGAGGTTATGTTCATCGGTGAAGGTCCTGGCGAAAACGAGGATCTTCAAGGCGAACCGTTTGTCGGCAGAGCAGGCAAACTGCTTGACAAAATGCTTGCGGCTGTTGACCTTGACAGAAACAAGAATATTTACATTGCCAATATGGTAAAGTGCCGTCCGCCGAAGAACCGTGATCCAAAGCCCGAAGAACAGGAAATGTGCATTGAGTGGCTCAGAACACAGGTGAGAATGATCAAGCCGAAAATTATTGTCTGTCTCGGCAGAATTGCGGCGGCAAGGCTTATTAAATCGGATATCAAAATCACAAAGGAACACGGTCAGTGGATTGAGAAAAACGGTGTGCTTATGATGGCAATGCTTCATCCTGCGGCAATTTTGCGTGATCCACGCAGAAAGCCCGACGCTTTTGACGATTTCTTAAAGCTCCGTGATAAAATCAACGAGGTTTGCAACCATACATATGAATAATTTTTTGCAGCGGAGGTTTAGTGTGACCTCTGCTGTTTTTATATGTATAATTTCAAAATATTGTACATACAGATGACGAATACGGTAAGATTTCTGTTGATATTGCGGCATTAATTTGGTATAATTAGTATACAAAGCACAGTGATTTTTTCTGTAAGAAACATATGAAAAGGGTGATTTTATGAGCCTTGTAGAATTTAATAATGTTTACAAAAGATACAAAACGGGTGAGATTGTCATCAATGCGGTTGACGGCATTTCGTTCAAGGTTGAGGAGGGCGAGTTTGCAATTGTAGTCGGTGCGTCCGGTGCAGGCAAAACAACCGTTCTGAATATTCTCGGCGGAATGGACAGCTGTTCCGAGGGCGAAATCATTGTCGGCGGAAAGGATATAAGCAAATTTAAGGACAAACAGCTTATTGAGTACAGACGGCACGACATAGGCTTTGTGTTCCAGTTCTACAACCTTGTTCATAACCTAACGGCAAAGGAAAATGTTGAGCTTGCCGCTCAGATTTGCAGTAATCCTCTTGACAGTGAAACTGCTCTTGACAGCGTGGGCTTGCTTGAAAGGGCAAACAACTTCCCTGCACAGCTTTCGGGCGGTGAACAGCAGAGAGTTTCAATCGCAAGAGCACTTGCCAAAAGACCGAAGCTTTTGCTTTGTGACGAACCGACAGGTGCGCTTGACTACAACACGGGCAGACAGATTCTGAAATTGTTGCAGGAAACCTGCCGTAAAGACAAAATGACCGTTGTTCTCATCACTCACAACGGAGCAATAACGCCGATGGCGGATCACATTATAAGAATGAAAAGCGGAAAAATTGTTGAAGATATTTACAATGAAAATCCGAAAAATGTTGAAGAAATTGAGTGGTAAAAAATGAAAAGGAGGTGTCACAATGACTAAATCCTTGATAAAAAACACATTCAGAGAAATTAAAAATACAAAAGCAAGATTCATCTCAATTATGGCGATTATCGCCCTCGGAGTAGGATTTTTTGCCGGAATAAAGGCAACAGTTCCGTCAATGTACAATCTTGCAAGAACCTACACGGACGAGCAGGAGCTTATGGATTACCGACTTGTGTCAACGGTCGGATTTGATGAGGACGACATAAAGGCGGTAAAAAATACGGACGGAGTAACCTCTGTTATGCCGTCATATTTCTGCGATGTTCAGACCGATGCCGACAGCGGCGGCAGGACTATGAGAGTCATTGCGCTTCCCGAAAAATACGGTGATAATTCCGTTCAGAACAAGCTTGTTTTGACGGAAGGCAGACTTCCCGAAAAGTCGGGTGAAATTGCAGCCGATTCAAGCTCGTTCACGGCAGAGGGTTATAAAATCGGCGACAAAATCAGATTTGCAAAACAGACGGGCGATACAGATACTTCAACCGAACTTAAAACCCTTGAATACACGGTGGTCGGTCTTGTGCAGTCACCTCTTTACATAGCATATCAGCGAGGAACTACGACGGTCGGCAACGGAAAAATCTCGGATTATTTCTACATTTGCCCCGAAGATTTCGCCTTTGAACGCTACACGGAGCTTTATGTAAAAACCGATATTTCGGATAAATTCTTGGCATACACGGACGATTACGATAATGCCATAGAGGATAAAGCCGCCGATTTTGAAAAGGTGGGAGAGAACAGGAGCAACAGCTTTACGGTTGAGGTTATCGACAAGGCTAAGAGCGACCTTGCAGATGCAAAACAGGAGTATTCGGACAATAAAGAAAAAACCGAAAAGAAGCTTGCCGATGCAAAGACGGCGATTGATGACGGCAAAAAAGAGCTGAAAACCAAGACCGATGACGCACAGAAAAAACTTGATTCGGCAAAACAGCAGATTGAGGACGGCAAGACACAGCTTGAAAATTCACGCAATGAATACAACACAAAAATTGCCGATGCACAGGCTCAGATTGCCGAAAAGGAAAGTAAGCTTAATTCTGCCGAAAAACAATATAATTTTTCAAAAGCAGAATTTGATAAAGAAATTTCAAAATCACAGGCTGAAATAGAAAATGCGGAATATCAGTTGCAGTCGGCAAAGGATACATTTCAAACCGAACAGGAACCACAGCTTTTGACAGGAATAAGTCAGGCTGAGGACGCTGTTTCGGCTTTGCAGTATCAAATCAGTCAGACAACCGATGAAGAAACGCTTGCTGTTTTGAACGCACAGCTTGAACAGGCTCAGCAGACGCTTGATGAACTCAACGCAACATACGATTCCGCAAAGGCACAGCTTGAAAAAAGCGAAAATCAGCTTGCCGAAAACAAGGCACTTTTTGAACAGAAAAAGAGTGAGGGACAGGCTCAGCTTGACTACGCATATTCACAGATTTCAAGCGGAAGAACACAGCTTGATGCCGCAAAAGCAGAACTTGCACAACAGTCGGCAGACGGTCAGGCTCAGCTTGATTCGGCAGAAAGCAAGCTGAATGACGCTCAGAGCGAGTATGACAGCGGTGTTGCAAAGCTTGCCGAGGAAAAGAAAAACGGCGAGAAAAAACTTTCCGATGCACAGACAGAATACGATGACGGTGTTAAAAAAGCCGCTGAAGAATTCAAAAAGGCAGAGGATAAAATCAAAGATGCAGAGGAAGAAATTAATTCTCTTACAGAACCAAAGTGGTATGTCTTCGACAGAAGCGACAACCCGGGTTACTCAACATTTTCTTCAAATGCAGACAGACTCGGGGCTGTTGCAACGGTATTTCCAGTATTCTTCCTGCTCGTAGCGGTGCTTGTCTGCGTAACCACAATGACAAGACTTATTGAAGAAAAGCGTACCGAAATCGGAACGCTGAAAGCACTCGGCTACAGCAACACAAGCATTATAATGAAGTTTGTAATCTACTCGTTGCTTGCGGCTGTTATCGGAAGTGTAATCGGTATTTTAATCGGCATTTTCACCTTGCCGTTTGTAATTTATGATGCTTACAAAATTATGTACTACATCGGCGATATAACGCTGATACCCGACTATACAAGCATAATTTTCGGAATTGTTGCCGCAGTTGTCTGCACGGTTGTTGTGTCGGTTGTAGTGTGTGCTAAATCTCTGCACGAAAAGCCTGCGGCTGTTATGCGGCCGAAAGCACCAAAGGCGGGCAAGAGAATTTTGCTTGAACGCATAAAACCGTTGTGGTCACATATGAGCTTTAACTCAAAGCTGACCGCAAGAAATCTGTTCAGATACAAGGTAAGACTTTGTATGACTGTTATCGGTGTGGCAGGCTGTACGGCTCTGATTGTTGCCGCATTCGGTTTGCTCAACAGCTTTGAACCGATGACACACGATCAGTTTGAAACAATCTATAAATACGATGCCGTTGTTGTTCCGAAAGACAGCGGAAGTGCCGACAATCTTTCGTTTTTGACAGATACACTTGATAAAAACAGCAATGTCAAACACTCAATGCTTGTTTCACAGCAGGAATGTACGGTAACACACGGCAGTAAGGTTAAGGACAGCGACACAAATCTTGTTGTACCGCAGAACCCCGAAAAGTTTGACGAAATTGTTTCTCTGCATACAAGAAAGGGCAAAGAAGAACTCAAGCTTTCGGACAGCGGAGTAATGCTCAGTGAAAAAATGTGCAGTGAGCTTGGAATAAAAACGGGCGACAAAATCACACTGAATGTTGACGGCAAAAAGGCAGAGGTCAAGGTCTGCGGAATTTTTGAACAGTACATTTACAATTTTGTTTATATGACGCCAACCGCCTATAAGAGCTTGTTCGGCAGTGACTGCACCTATAATATGGCTGATGTCGCACTCAAAGATACCTCGGATTCCGCCTGCGACAAATTCGGTTCACAGGTTTTATCAGATGATAAAATTGCGGCGGTAAGCTACATTGCATCAAGCTTGAACGAATTTAAAAATATGCTCAACTCGCTTGATATGGTTGTTACGGTTATGATAATCTGCGCAGCGGCACTTGCCTTTGTTGTACTCTACAACCTGACTAATATCAACATTGCCGAGCGTGTCCGTGAAATTGCAACCTTTAAGGTTCTCGGATTCTACAACCGTGAAACCTCATCCTTCATTTACAAAGAGAACATAATTTTGACTATCCTCGGAATTTTCTTAGGTCTGTTCCTCGGAAACCTTTTGACAGGCTTCATCATTCAGACGGTTGAGGTTGACAACGTTATGTTCGGAAGAGATATTTATTTCACTTCATACCTCTATGCGGCAGGGCTGACATTCCTGTTTTCAATTCTTGTAAATGCGGTTATGAGCTTTAAGATTAAAGCCGTTAATATGGTTGAAAGTCTTAAAAGCGTTGAATAACGGAATATTTTGCCGTATGCTTAAAAAATCTTTTGTAAAATATTGATTGAATACAGCAATTGTGTTATAATACAGAAGAATAGGCTAAATAAATAGGCTGACAGGCAAAATATCTGTGAAAGGATAGTTACAGTAATGATAAAAGCTAATGAATACCGCACAGTCACCTGCGGTGAGTTAAGAGAAGAAAATATCGGACAGCAGGTCAGAGTTGCGGGTTGGGTTGAAAATATCCGTGACCACGGCGGTGTATCATTTGTTGACCTTAGGGATATG
>OHZE01000635.1_pt1 | contig 10695 bp, 9 predicted proteins | sample 1580371 | NCBI WGS metagenome assembly OHZE01 (sample SAMEA3882527, study PRJEB24775) | human gut metagenome | biome: human-associated habitat; feature: intestine environment; material: feces | place: Netherlands | collected 2009/2010
AGAGAGGAGTAGAGTATGATTTTTGGATTGATTTTATTAGCGATTATTATCTGCGTGGTGATTTCCTGTGTAAAGATAGTCAGACAGGCGCAGGCATTGGTTATTGAAAGACTGGGGGCATATCAGGCAACATGGGGAACCGGACTTCACTTTAAGATTCCGATTTTTGACCGTGTGGCAAGAAGAGTGGATCTGAAAGAGCAGGTAGTGGATTTTGCACCGCAGCCGGTTATCACAAAAGATAACGTAACGATGAGAATTGATACCGTTGTATTTTATCAGATCACGGATCCGAAGATGTTCTGTTATGGTGTGGCGAATCCGATCATGGCGATCGAGAACCTGACAGCTACGACACTTCGTAACATCATCGGTGATCTCGAGCTTGACCAGACACTTACATCAAGAGAGACCATCAACACCAAGATGAGAGCAACACTTGACGAGGCTACTGATCCTTGGGGAATCAAGGTCAACAGAGTAGAGCTCAAGAACATCATCCCTCCTGCAGCTATTCAGGATGCCATGGAGAAGCAGATGAAGGCAGAGCGTGAGAGACGTGAGCAGATCCTCCGTGCTGAAGGTGAGAAGAAGTCAGCCATCCTCATCGCAGAAGGTAACAAGCAGTCAGTCATCCTTGAGGCCGAGGCTGAGAAGGCTTCTCAGATTCTCCGTGCTGAGGCTAAGAAGGAAGCAACTATCAAGGAAGCCGAAGGTCAGGCACAGGCTATCCTCGCTGTACAGCAGGCAAATGCAGATGGTATCAGAGCACTGAATGAGTCAATGCCTACAAATCAGGTCATCACTCTCAAGAGCCTGGAAGCATTTACAAAGGCTGCAGACGGCAAGGCTACCAAGATCATCATCCCATCAGAGATACAGGGAATCGCAGGTCTCACCTCTTCTATTGTAGAGGTTGCCAAGAGCACTGAAGCTGCTGCCATATCAAAGCAGTAACATATCAGACTATTACAAATAAATAAGACAGATATTAAAAGACGTGCATGAAAGTTCTTTTTGAAGAATCTTTCGTGCACGTCTTTGTAATTACTATTTGTATTTTTCTGTCATCATGATCACTGCGGAAGTTCTATCCACACAGATTTGATATTCTCTCCTGACTCAACATCATTCAACTGATATACGATCTGCACCTTTCCAGTCCTGCCCTTTTCTACCGATACGATCATATAGCTGTTCACCATAGACATTGGAGCCAGCGAGCCCTCGCAGTTTCCACCTTCTGTATGTACCCTCCATCCTCAACTGAATATACCTCATCAGTCATTCTTGCTCACATTGTTATACTGGAAGAAATCAATCCTGTGATCCTTGAAATAATATTTTGCATCACGCTCATTCACTTCCCTGAGTACCTTACACGGATTACCCACAGCTACAACATTCGATGGGATATCTGTGGCAACCATACTTCCAGCTCCTATGACGGTGTTATCACCTATAGTTACCCCCGGAAGTATCGTAACTCCTGCACCTATCCAGCAGTTCTTGCCTATTGTTATAGGTGCATTGTACTGATAGCCCTGTTTTCTGAGCTCAGGATTTATTGGATGTCCCGCTGTTGCCAGAGTTACATTTGGTCCAAACATGGTGTAGTCACCAACGTAAATATGTGTGTCATCCACCATTGTAAGGTTGAAATTCGCATATATATTGCTGCCCCAGTGAACAAATTTGCCGCCCCAGTTTGCATGGAGTGGTGGCTCTATATAGCAGTTGTCTCCTATCTCCTCAAACATCTCCTTGAGCATCTGCTGACGCTTGACCATCTCTGTTGGTCTGGTCATATTGAAGTCATATAATCTGTCCAGACACTTTATCTGCTCTCTGGCGATATCCTCATCGCCCGGAAGATAAAGCTCACATGTGTGCATCTTTTCCAGCTCTGATTTTCCCATTGTAAATACCTCCTGTATTTTATTTTTGTCTTCATAAACCCGCCATGTTGTAAATCCGTTTCTTTTTGACATCGTGGATTATCACATCATGATCACACTGGCTATATGAAAGCAACAGGCACCACCAAGCCGCACTAAAGCGCCCATGATGATGCCTGTTATATCGTCGTATATACATTATATTCAAATGTACATACATGGCGCACTCGGCACCATATATATCATTTAGTTGTACTTGTAGTAATTGATGAGGCAGCCATCTGTTATGATCTGTCTCTCATCGTCTGTGAGTTCTCCAAGTCTCAGCTCTATCTCAGCAAAATCCTTGTTCACAACATATGCCTTGATGACCTCTGTCTTGTTCTTCACCGCATCCTTGATTCCCGGGATGAATACATAGTCGTCATTGTCAAAGTCAAAATCCTTATCGATGACAAATGGAAGCATACCCCAGTTGATAAGGTTTGATCTGTATCTCTTTGTAGCGTACTCCTTTGCAATGTTTGCCCATCCACCAAGAACCTTCTGGCATGATGCAGCCTGCTCACGGGCTGAACCGTCACCTGGCTTAACAGCATAAATGGTACTTCCAACACCTGTGTTGCTTCCGCATACGTCCTCAAACTTCTCCTTGATGGCATGCATAACTTCCTTGACCTCTGGGAATGCCTTACCCATGCACTCACCTGCCTCACGAACCTTCTCTACAGCCTGGATAGCCTTCGCTCTTCCAACGTACTCAGGATCCTTTCTTGACAGAGTGAACTCTGCAAGTCCAAGAGGATTTGATCTGTATGATGAAGTCTCTCCTGATGGGATAAGCTCATCTGTTGTTGTTACAGGATCATGTATAACTGATGCCACCTTGAGGAGAAGGTTGTCTGTAAGAGGAACCATCTCAGGCCAGTCCTTGATGTTTGGACCAAACTTGATCTCAACCGAAGGATCAGCCTTTCCAACACCGTTGTAAACTCTTCTGTCGTATATAGCCTTGTCGAAGAAATACTTTGGATGTGTGTACTCTATATCTGCAAGGTCTGTTGCTGATGTCAGATAGCCCTTGTTGGCTGCAGTTGCTGCGATAGAACGCGCATCCATAAGCGCAACAGATGAGATCTGACCATTCTGTATCTTTGAACCCTCTCTGTTAGGGAAGTTTCTTGTTGAATGTCTGATGGAGAATGCATTGTTGGCAGGTGTATCACCGGCACCAAAGCAAGGTCCACAAAATGCTGTCTTAACGATAGAACCTGTCTCGATGAGATCAGCCAGGACACCGTTCTTTGCGAGCTGCATATATATAGGTGTACTTGCAGGATATACTGACAGTGTGAACTCGTCAGCGCCTATGCTCTTGCCTCTGAGGATATCAGCCGCATCGCAGATATTCTCATATCCACCACCGGCACATCCGGCGATGATTCCCTGCTCAACATACAGCTTGCCATCTCTTACCTTATCCTTGAGTGTGAAGTCGACCTTGCCGTCAAGGCTTACAAGTGCACGCTTCTCAACATCATCAAGGATATCCATGAGGTTGGCATTCAGCTCGTCGATGGTGTATGTGTTGCTTGGGTGGAATGGCATAGCTATCATTGGCTTAACTGTTGACAGATCTACATATACGACTCCGTCATAGTAAGCCACATCGCCAGGATTCATCTCCTTGTATGCCTCACTTCTTCCGTGAATGTCATACCAATCCTTTATCTTGTCATCTGTCTTCCATATTGATGACAGACATGTTGTCTCTGTTGTCATAACATCAATACCGATACGGAAATCTGCTGAGAGCTTGTCAACACCAGGACCAACGAACTCCATGACCTTATTCTTGACATATCCGCAGCCAAATGTTGCTCCGATGATGGCAAGTGCCACATCCTGAGGACCAACCCCCTTCTGTACCTCTCCGTCGAGATAGATTGCGATAACGCCCGGCTTTGCAACATCGTATGTCTTACACAGGAGCTGCTTTGCGAGCTCACCGCCGCCCTCTCCAATAGCCATAGTACCAAGAGCACCGTAACGTGTATGTGAGTCTGATCCAAGTATCATGGCGCCACACTCTGCCAGCATCTCTCTTGCAAACTGATGGATGACCGCCTGATGAGGTGGTACATACACGCCGCCATACTTCTTCGCACATGAGAGGCCAAACATATGGTCATCCTCATTGATGGTTCCACCTACGGCACACAGTGAGTTGTGACAGTTTGTAAGTACATATGGTATAGGGAACTCCTTAAGACCTGATGCTCTTGCTGTCTGGATGATTCCTACAAATGTTATATCATGTGAAGTCATCTTATCGAATTTGATCTTAAGATTCTCCATATTGTCAGATGTGTTATGCTTAGCCAATATTCCGTAAGCAAGTGTGTTCTTTGATGCCTCTTCCTTTGATGGAGCACTGCCAAGCTTTGATGCGAGAACCGCACCTGCCTCAGCATTATCCTCAACCAGCTCTGTACCATGTAACAGATAAGCACCGTTGTCAAATAATTTAATCATACTCTTCCTCCTGGTAATAGCTTTTTGTCATTTATGGAATTGCACACAGATGTATACAAAACCCCATGTTTCTCTACATCATACCATATTATTTTCAAATTTTAAATAGTATTATATTACAGCTTAACGCAAAAAATCTGCCATACATGCTCAGGCACATATGGCAGATCCTATGCATCAAATTGAATATACTGTACAGATACCCTTAACCGAAATACCTGTACCTGATACATCCTATCTGACACTATATAATCAATCTCCCCTCAGAGTTAATTATCCTCTGTTACATACACTATACTATTTGTATAATTTTTCCAATAGTTTTGGCAAAAATCGACACAAACGACGCGTATAACAACCTGAACGACATAAATTTTCGTGTACAACACACATATACTTTAATTATACCTATTGTAGAAATTCCCATTTGTATGATAGAATGTTCCTGATATGTTAATAATTTAAGAGTTTTGTTTATCTATCAATTTTTCACAGGAGTGTTTGATTATGAATTTTCTGATTGTTGAGGATGACAATATCCAGCTTACCGGCTTAAAACATATAATTGAAGAAGAGTACGCAGACGCTGTTGTCAACACTGCATCAACTTACAACGATGCCATAACAATAATAGATTCATTTGATATTGATATCTTTTTACTGGACATTGATCTCGGTGGAGAAAAGACCGGATTGGATGTATGTGGTTATCTCCGAAGAATTCCCAAATACAATGACACACCTGTCATCTTCATCACCGACATCACCGTTCCAAACCTTGATGTCATCAACAAGTATCATTGCCAGTATTATTTCTCAAAGCCTTATGACAGAATCGATGTCGTAGGAGGGATCAACTCGGTGCTCACACAGCCTGACGACCAGACATCAAGGATCCGCGTAAAGGATATCCAGGGAATACTTTTCCATATAAGCATGGATGAAATAATTTATGTATGTGCATCCGGCCACCACAAGCACATTTTCACATCCGACGGCGATTTTATCGTCACCAACCCGACCTTCGAGTCAATTTTGCAGGCTGCTGGTGATGTACCTCTGGTCAGATGCCACAAAAGCTATTACTTCAATCCCGACTACATACAGAGCTACGACAGATCCAATTCACTTATAACGCTGAAACTGGCTCAAGAATCCATACCGGTCGGGCGCAAATACAAAACTATTATAGAAACTTACCAGGAGAACAGATAATGGCTGCATATTTTGATTTTCTTTCCAAGATACTGTTTGATACCTTTGTATTTTTAGTATTCTTGATGGCGATATATAATGTAAAATTTTCCCAGATAGCAAAGAGACTTCCACCTTTGCTTCTGCTGACTTTACCAGTCTCTCTGATTGCCACAGTTACAGACTCCATGTTAATATTCACACTGATAACATACATATACTGCTTTGTATTCTACTCTCTGGTATTCCGATATCCGCCGATGAAGATCATAACGGGATACGCAATTACACTTATCATCATGACTATACTGAACCTCATCCAGATGGTTGTCATCATGCAGTTTACGGACAATCCATTCACCAACACTTCAACATATATAACCGAAGCCATGGCTTTCATCATAGCTATACTTTTATACAAATTCGGACATATGGATAAGCTGTACGATGCTCTTATAGTGAAAAATCAGGTATCCAGGAATATAATACTCGCAGTATTTGCCCTCATGGTATCTATGGTTTTATACCAGCGTATATCCCCTAAGGACTTCATGAATATATTTATGACTTTCCTGTTTATAGTCATACTTATCCTCATTTTATACTCGGGAATGTACAAGAACTATATGAGCCTCAGAGAATCCCGGAAGCAGCTACAGTCATATGAACAGTATCTTCCTATTATAGAGGATCTGATAGATCAGGTGCGCATGAGACAGCATGACTACAACAATGAGCTTCAGGCCATCAGCATGCTGCCGATCAGTTACACTGATTATGATTCCCTCGCTGCTGCCCTTTCAAATGAGCTGGATACCTCCTGCAATGACCATGTCATCAAGAATTCGTATCTTCTGAGGATCAACATGAAACTGATCGCAGGTTTTCTGTTCAGCAAGATGAACCTTGCGCAGGAGCATAATATCAATCTGGATATAGATGTCAAAAATTCCACACTCACATCCAAGGCAGCGGAATTTGAGCTTCTGGATGTCATGAGCATTCTGGTGGACAATGCATTTGACGCAACTGAAGACGGAGGTATGATAAAAGTCATCATAGACTCTGACGGCAAGACTACCACCGTGGAAACCTTCAATGCCGGATTGCAGCTCACCGCGGAAATGCGCAAGAACTTCTTCGCAAAGGGCTACTCGACCAAGCCTCTGAAGGATGGAGCTTATTCCAGAGGTATCGGACTTTACAAGCTGAAACAGCTCACATCCAAGTACCATGGTGAAATACTGTTGGACAATCAGACGGTGGATGGACAGAACTGTATCCACTTTGTCGTCAGCATATAATAAATTTTATGATTCCAAATGCTTTTTTATAGTTTTCAGATAACTTATCCCATCGTTAAATCCAACATTTTTAGGTATTTCTGTTATCCGCGTTAAATTTTTTTGTTTTTCGACTTATTTCCTTAATTTTATTCTTTACTTATTATCTATAAATGGTATAATCAAAAGGATTATTTTTCCTAATAAACGGAACTTAATGAGAAATTTTTGACAGGAGATGTGAAAGTGAAAGATACTATCGAAATCAGATGGCACGGACGTGGTGGTCAGGGTGCCAAGACTGCTGCCCTGCTCCTCGCAGATGTGGCATTCAAAACAGGTAAATATGTTCAGGGATTCCCTGAGTATGGTCCAGAGAGAATGGGTGCACCTATCACTGCTTACAACAGGATCAGCAGTGAACCTATCAGAGTACATTCCAACATTTACGAGCCACAGTATGTGGTTGTAGTTGACGAATCTCTGATCGAACCTGTACATGTGACTGCAGGTCTCGCCGAGGATGGCGCCATCATTATAAATACACCTAAGACTCCGGACGAGGTCCGTCCACTGCTCAAGGGTTACAAGGGCAGGGTATACACACTTGATGCCAAGGAGATCTCCATGAAGACTCTCGGCAAGAATTTCCCTAACTCTCCTATGCTTGCAGCCATCGTTGCTGTCAGTGGAATCATGGAGGAGGGACCTTTCCTCGAAGATATGAGACAGTCATATCAGCACAAATTTGCCAAGAAACCAGAGGTTATCGAGGGCAACATGGAAGCATTAAAGCTCGCCTTCAGGGAGGTAATGAAGTAATGAGAACAGATATAAGCAAGATACATGACAATAGCAAATGGACAGAGCTCACACCTGGAAACCACGTATACGGCGGTGGCACATCCAAGGCATTTAACACAGGTGAGTGGAGGACTTCAACACCTGTCCTAGACGAGAGCAAATGCGTACACTGTCTTCTGTGCGCACCTGTCTGTCCGGATTCATGCATTCCGGTCGTATCAGGCAAGCGTCTCGCATTTGACCTGGAGCACTGCAAGGGCTGCGGTATATGCGCATACCAGTGCAAATTCGGAGCAATCACTATGAAGGAGGGCAAATAAATGGCTATAAGAGAACGTCTTTCAGGAAATGAGGCTGTGGCACATGCTATAAAGCAGATCAATCCGGATGTTATGCCTGCATTTCCTATAACACCTTCAACTGAGATACCTCAGTTCGTTTCAACATTTATCTCCAATGGAGAGATCGATACAGAATTTATACCGGTAGAGAGTGAGCACAGTGCCATGAGTGCAGCGATCGGCGCAGAGGCTGCCGGCTGCCGTACACTCACAGCCACATCATCATGTGGTATGGCTCTCATGTGGGAGGAGCTCTACGTGGCAGCGTCCAATCGTCTTCCACTTGCCCTCGCACTTGTAAACAGAGCACTCTCCGGCCCTATCAACATCAACTGTGACCACTCAGACAGTATGGGCGCACGTGATACAGGCTGGCTTCAGATATACGCAGAGAACAACCAGGAGGCATATGACAACTTTGTTCAGGCATACAGAATATCTGAGCACAAGGATGTCAGACTTCCTATCATGATATGTCAGGATGGTTTCATCACAAGCCATGCCGTTGAAAACATCACCCTCATCGAGGATGATCTCGTAAAGAAGTTTGTAGGTGAATACACCCCTGAGCAGTATCTGTTAAATCCTGAGATGCCTATGGCTGTCGGTCCTTACGCCACATCTCCTTACTATATGGAGACTAAGATGGCTCAGAACACTGCCATGAAGAATGCAAAGCAGGTTATTCTTGACGTTGCAAAGGAATTCGAGGAGATGACAGGCCGTCACTACGGATTCTTTGAGGAGTACAGACTTGACGACGCTGACTACGCCATCGTTATGATCGGTTCTGCTGCCGGAACAACAAAGGAAGCTATAGATGAGCTGAGAAACGAAGGCAAGAAGGTCGGACTCTTGAAGATCAGAGTGTTCAGACCATTCCCTGGTGAGGAGATTGCAAAGGCTCTCGCCCACACCAAGGCTGTGGCAATCCTTGACAGATCGGAAGGATTCAGAGCAGGCGGCGGGCCTCTCTCAGCAGAGGTCAAGGAGCACCTGTATGACATTCAGGCAACCACAAAGGCTGTCAGCTACATCTACGGTCTCGGCGGACGTGACTACACTGTGGACAGCGCCAAGGGCGTATTTGCACAGCTTGAAGACATGATAGAGAACGGTGCTGAGATTCCTCAGTATCAGTACATAGGACTTAGACAGTAGGAGGTAAGATGAAATGGCATATAATTTTAAAGAAATAATGAACAAGCCTGAGCGTCTTGCTCCAGGTCATAGAATGTGTGCAGGCTGCGGTGGTACGATCACTGTCAGAACTGTACTCCGCGCCCTTCACGAAGGCGACAAGGCGGTCATCGGTAACGCCACAGGATGTCTTGAGGTTTCAACCTTCATGTATCCTTACACAGCTTACGAGGACAGCTACATACACAACGCATTTGAGAACGCAGGCGCAACCCTCTCCGGTGTTGAGACAGCGTACAACGTTCTGAAGAAAAAAGGCAAGATAGATGACACATACAAATTCATCACATTTGGCGGTGATGGCGGAACTTATGACATCGGACTTCAGTCACTGTCAGGTGCCATGGAGCGTGGACATGACATGGTATATGTGTGCTATGACAACGGAGCATACATGAACACCGGTATCCAGCGTTCATCAGCTACTCCTATGTATGCTGACACCACAACCACACCAGTAGGCTCACAGTCAAATGGTAAGATGCAGAACAGAAAGGATCTCGCACAGGTCATGGCTGCCCACGACATCCCATATGTTGGACAGTCTACTCTTCTCGGCAACATGCGTGATCTCTATGAGAAGGCTGAGAAGGCCATATACACACCTGGCGCAGCTTTCCTCAACGTCATGTCACCATGTCCTAGAGGATGGAGATACCCTACAGAGAAGATCATGGACATCTGCAAGCTGGCAGTCGAGACATGTTACTGGCCTCTGTTCGAGGTTATCGAGGGCAAATGGATCCTCTCCTACTCTCCTAAGAAGAAGCTTCCTATCGAGGACTTCCTGAGAACGCAGGGCAGGTTCAAGCACCTGTTCAAGCCTGAGAACGAGCACCTTCTCGTTCAGTATCAGCAGGAGGTTGACCGCCGTTGGGAGGATCTGCTGTATAGATGTTCTAAGAATTAAGTTGTATGACGGACGAAAATCCGTATAGTGCATATGCACAATCACGTTTGATTGCTCTCATTTCGACTAAGGTCACATAAGCATGGGGCTCCGACCGCGATAAGGGCGGTGCGGATCTCCGCCCCAGCTTGTGACCGTCGAAAATCGGCAATCTGCACTACCGATTGTTGCATATTGCAATATACGGATTTTCTGTTGTTATAGATAATTAAAACTAATTTCTTAGAACATCCTATCTTATTATTATTTTTAGTTCTAAACTGCTTATTGTTGCATATTGCGCCATATGTATTTTCTGGTTGTATACACAAAAGGAAAATATCAGTTAAATGGCATCTCGTAGAAATCATTGAGAGTGTATTGCACATCCTCACCATCTTCGGTTGTTGTTTTCCAGAACAGCAGGCTGTCTACCTGGCTTACATCCAATATGCGGTCTGTGGTAAACAGAAGTTCATATTCGCCAGATGTGTTTGTATTTTCGTTTCCCGATTCAACAATATCTGTAAGCATTGTTCCGTCTTTCAGCT
>OHZE01000642.1_pt1 | contig 10616 bp, 7 predicted proteins | sample 1580371 | NCBI WGS metagenome assembly OHZE01 (sample SAMEA3882527, study PRJEB24775) | human gut metagenome | biome: human-associated habitat; feature: intestine environment; material: feces | place: Netherlands | collected 2009/2010
CAGGTGGCAGTGTCATTAGGCATCAGCCGCGCTGCGCTTTACAGACGTTTGGAAAAATATAATATTCAAGTCCCGTGCGCATAAAATTCTTTTTCTTCATACTTGTCCTTTTTCTGCTCGGTCTGGGTGGAATGCTGGTATATCTGCTGAGTGGAAAGCCTTCTTTGTATCTGTACGTGTTGGAGGGGCTCATCGGGTTTATCCTTATCTATCTGATAGTATTCTATAATAAGATAGTGAAGCCGATGAACACCATAGGCAGCGGTATGGAGTTGCTGCGCGAGCAGGATTTCAGTAGTCGTCTCAGCCGGGTAGGGCAGTACGAAGCAGACCGCATTGTGAATATCTTTAACCGAATGATGGAGCAGCTCAAGAATGAACGGTTGCGCATGCGCGAGCAGAATCACTTCTTGGATTTGCTGATTCAGGCATCTCCAATGGGGGTTATTATCCTGACAATGGACGATGAAGTGTCGCAACTGAATCCGATGGCGGTAAAGATGCTCGGTGTCCGTATGGAGGAGGCGATGGCAAAGCGGCTGGACCACTCCCCGTTGGCTGCCGAACTTTCGTCCATTCCCAAAGACGAGACGGCAGTGGTCCGTCTCAATGACGCGAATATTTATAAATGCACCCATTCTTCTTTTATTGACAGAGGGTTCAAACATCCTTTTTTCTTGATAGAGCGTATGACGGAAGAAGTGATGCGTGCCGAGAAACGTGCCTATGAAAAGGTAATCCGCATGATAGCTCATGAAGTGAACAATACCACTGCGGGCATCACTTCCACACTCGATACAGTGGAGCAGGCACTTTCTACAGAAGATGATATGGAGGACATCTGCGACGTGATGCGCGTTTGTACGGAGCGTTGTTTCTCGATGAGCCGTTTCATTACCCGTTTTGCAGATGTGGTAAAGATACCCGAACCTACCCTGGCACCCGTCCAGCTGAATGAGTTGGTGTCCATGTGCAAGCGTTTCATGGAAGGAATGTGCAATGACCGCAATATAGAGCTACGTCTGGAATGCGACCCGGAGGTGGGAATGGTGCGTATGGATGCTTCTCTTTTTGAGCAGGTGCTTGTGAATATCATCAAGAATGCCGCCGAAAGTATAGAGGGGGACGCCGGAGAAAACGGACAGCAAGGTGAGATAATAGTAAGGACCACTGCCCCCGCTTCTGTCGAAGTCGTTGACAATGGTCCGGGGATAAGTAAAGAGACCGAAGCTAAACTCTTCAGTCCCTTCTTTTCCACCAAGCCGAACGGGCAGGGAATTGGCCTGGTGTTTATCCGGGAAGTTTTGAGCCGTCATGGTTGCACGTTCTCCCTACGTACCTACAACGATGGATTGACCCGCTTCCGTATACTATTTAATTGAAATTTGAAAGTTTTACCTTTCACCTTTCAATTTTCAATTTTTACCTTTCGCCTTTCCATTTTTAAAGAATTCTTTTGCATACTCCTCCAGTATCTTTTTGATGCCTTGGCCGATGGTTGCATAGTCTTTCTCGTCCAGATTGGCGAGTGAGGCGCGCACGCTCCATTCGGGGCCGTCAAAACCACCGCCGTTCAGCAGCACCAGAGAGGTTTCTTTGGCAAGGCGGAAGACTACGTTCAGCGGGCTGTAGGTGCGTTTCAGATATTCTACAAAGTCGTCCCCATAGAACTTCTTTGCCCAAACCAGCATGTCGATTTCTGTATAATAACCTACGCGCAACGGGTCTTCCGTCAGCGTGAAACCGGTATTCTCCCAAAGGGCATGCAATCGGCGGCGGATAATCTCCTGCATCTTTTGCTTGTATTTGTTTTCCTTGTCCAGCAGGGCAAAGGCGGCGAAAAGGCCCATCTGCATCTGTTGTGGCAATGACAGTCCGGCGGTATGGTTCAGTGCCACCTGACGGCTGTCGGCAACCATACGGTCGATAAACTTCAGTTTTTCAGGTTCCAGAGTGAGGGTGGAGTAGCGGTGGTGCAGAATCTCCCGTTTCTCTTTCGGCAGTTTGGCTATCAGCTTGTCGAACAGGTTGAATTCGTGCAGGGTAATGACCGCATTGCGCCATCCGGTGGCACCGAAGTATTTGGAGAATGAATAGACGCAAAGCGTATTGTAGGGAATTTCTGCCATGAACGAACGGAAATGTGGACTGAATGTACCGTATACGTCGTCTGTAATAATCATCAGATTAGGGTTGTCATTTCTGACGATGCTCACGATGCGCGCCATTGTATCCGGACTGAGTGTGTAGCTGGGCGGATTACTGGGATTGGTGACAAAGAGGGCCTTGATTTTAGGGCTTTTCAAGCGGTCTATGTCTTCGTCGCTGTACTGCCAGAGGTGCATCCCTTCGTTATTCATGCGGTTGGCATGTATTTTGGTCACTCGAAACTGGTAGCGGCTGAGTTGTGGGATTTCAATATAGGGGGTAAAGGCAGGAACCATGAGGACGATGCCGTCCCCTTTGTTCAGCAGGAAGTTTTCCTGCAGGGAGTCGAAGATGTAGCACATGGCGGCTGTTCCACCTTCGGTGGCAAACAGGTCATAGGCACCCCGGGGAGGACGGTTGTCGCACATCTCTTGCGAAAGGTAATCTTGCACAAGGATTTCCGTAAAATGAAGGATGCGGTCGGGCACGGGATACTGGTCGCCTACAATGCTTTCGGCCCATTCGTGTACAAGGCTGTCGGGGTCGGCGGCATGCTGCATCAGCAGGTAGTTGTAGGTTTGTTCCAGCAATTTGGCGCCCGGTACGTTATTGTTCTTTTTCAGGAAGGCTTCGAAGCGGGAGGCAATGCCTTTTTTTTCGGGGATGCCTGCAATGCCCTCGGGCAAATCCATGATGCGGCGGCACTCTTCCAGGCCGAAGCTTCCCAACAGGAAGAAGGCTTCGCGTGGAGCGGTTGCAATCCAGTTGGGGTTGCCGCGCCCTGCGTTCAGCATGGTACGGGCGGTTTTCTTCAGACTCTCGTCTGCCATGTCTATCAGGCGGTTCTTCAGTTCGAAAGGACTGATAGATTCCATTTTCTTTTCTAAAAGTTTTGTATCCATAAGCTCAAGTTTAGGTTCGTTATTTATTGTTTTCAGTCATTCGGCGAATAATCTCTGTTCATGCGGTATACTATTTCTTTCCTTGCTTGAAATTAATCGTCCGATATATGTTTCCTTTTCGTCCGACAGTTGTTGAATCATCGTCCGACAACTGTTGAATTATCGTCCGACAGCTGTCGGACGAATAGCTATTAGTGAATGGGTATATAGTCGCTTGCATTTCCGGCAATAATTCTTTGAATGCTCCGGATTAGTAAGCATTGGTACAGAATCGTCTTATATTAGCAAAACGATGACTACACCCCATATTATTAATAAGGTATTGCCCACGGCATAGGTCACGGTGTATCCCAGAGCAGGTGTCTCACTCTCAACGGCATCCTGCACCGCGCCTAAAGCGGCCGTAGTGGTACGTGCCCCCGCGCAGACGCCCAAAGCCAGTGCCGGATGGAACTTGAAAACATACCTTGCCAGCAGCAAGCCGATAATCAGCGGCAGGGTGGTGGCGGCTGCTCCCACCAGGAACAGGCTGATACCTACGTCGTGGAAGCCCTGCACGAAACTGGGACCTGCCGAAATGCCCACTACCGCGATGAACATGTTCAGACCGACATTGTTCAACACCCATTGCGAAGGTTCGGGAATGCGCCCGAAGGTGGGGTGCTTACTGCGGAGCCAGCCGAAGAACAAGCCCGCAATCAATGCGCCGCCGCTTGTGCTCAAGCTGATGGGGATGCCGCCGATATGGACGGAAAGTGCTCCGAACAAACCTCCGACAAGGATACCCAGGCCTACGAATATCATGTCCGTCTGGTTGGTAGGGCGGTCTATATACCCCAGACGTTTGGCTGCTGCTTCCACTTCCTGCCTGGTACCTACCACTTCGATGACGTCGCCGGCATCTACTACCGTTTGTGCCAGCACGGGAATGGATATTCCGGCGCGCTTGATGCTCCGGATACTGACACCGTGCATGAACTTTTCCCTTCGGATAACTGCAACCGTCTTGCCGGCAACCGTCTTGCGTGTGATTGTAACCGGTAACTTTTCGGCAGGAAAATCCAGGAGCTGGGCATCTTGTACTTCCGGCCCTATCCAGCTTTCTTCGCCTATGATGTATTCGCGGCGTCCGCTTAGCACTACTTCGTCTCCCGGCTCTATCTGTATGTTCATGCTGACTTCCACCACAACTCCGGATTTGCGGAGGCGTTCCACAAATAGACGTTTGTCGTGCTGCCGGAAGTAGACTTCCAGGTCAATCACCCGCTTTCCATTCTTGAACCATTCGTTTTCGACCCGGTAGGCACGGAAAGTGACGGGGCGTGCCGCCGGCATGAATCCCGGTTCGTCAGCCAGAGAGCTGCCCATCTTCGCCTCCAGTTCCTTGCAGGCGGCTTTCACCTTTTCCAGCCCGCCTAGCATCTTGGGACCAATGGATGATAGGACCCATGCCGAGCCTGCCGTACCGAAAATGTAGGTGACGGCGTAGGATACGGGAATGATGTTGACGTAACTTTGTCGTTGGGCCTCGTCCAGTCCCATATTGGCCATGGTGTCTTCTGCCACTCCGATGACGGCGGAGATGGTTTGCGAACCGGCCAGCAGTCCGGCAGCTTCACCGGCATTGTAGCCCATCATCAGGGCCAGCAGCCAGGTCACTAACAGTACGGATACACACATCAGTACGGCAAAGCCTACTTGGGGTAATCCGTCCTTTTTCAGTCCGCGGAAGAACTGGGGACCCACTTTATAGCCCACGGCAAAAAGGAAAAGCAGAAAAAATACCGACTTTATCGGACCCGGTACGGCTATATTCAGTTGCCCTACCAGTACGCCTACAAGCAGTACACTGGTCACTGTGCCCAGCGTAAACTTACCGATACGCAGTTTCCCCAGCCAGAATCCCAGGAATATAGTGAGGAAAATGGCAAGTTCGGGGCGTTCCCTGAGCTGGTTGAAAATCCATTCCATAATCAAGTTGTTTAGGTTATATATTGGTTGTTCCGATGCTTTCTGGAGCGTCGTTTCGCTATACAACGGCTTTTAACGGGAAGTGTTTTGTACAAAAGGAGTTTTTTAGAACATTTATTCCGTAAAACCGAACTTTAAGAAAAAGTTTTCTTCCGTACCTTTGCCATCCAAATTAGGTAAAACAAGGTATGAAGTTGTTTTTTAGGGTATTTCTGCTTATCCAGCTGGTTACTCTTCCATTGAGAGCACAATATATGGTGCAAGGCGTTGTCACCGATTCGTTGACGAAGGAGCCGTTGCCTTATACGTCAGTTTATCTGAAAGGAACTACGGAGGGAGGGATGACGGACAATAACGGCCGTTTTTCCTTCAAGACCTATCGCCCGGAGGCCACGCTGGTCATTTCGGCCGTGGGATATAATGAATATGTCCGGCTGATTCATCCTGCAAAGTCTTCTAAGTTCAATATTGCCCTTTCGCCAGCCACTTATGCACTGGATGAGGTGGTGGTGAAGCCGAAACGTGAACGGTATAAGAAAAAGGATAATCCCGCAGTGGAGTTTGTACGCAAGATGATAGAGCATCGGGATGACTACTCGCCCGACGAACGCGACTTCTGGAAACGTGACCGCTATGAAAAGATGACTTTTGCCATCAATAACTTCGACAGCTTGAAGCAACAGAAGTGGCTTTACCGTAAGTTCAAGTTTCTGACGGATTATGTCGATACCTCTGCCGTTACCGGCAGGCCGGTACTGGCCATCTCCAACCGTGAGTTACTTGCCACAGACTATTACCGCAAGTCTCCGCATAGCCGGAAACAGTGGGTCACCGCCCGCAGGCAGGCAGGAGTGGACGAGATGCTTTCCCAGCAGGGTATGGAGCAGGCTATCAGTGTCACCATGACCGATGTAGACCTTTATGAGAACAACATCACCTTGTTCACCAATAAGTTTGTCAGTCCGCTTTCCTCCCTTGGGCCGTCTTTCTACAAATATTATCTGATGGATACGCTTACCGTTGCCGGAAAGCCTTGTGTTGACTTGACATTTGTCCCTTTCAACTCCGAGTCGTTCGGTTTTACGGGACATTTATACGTCATGCTGGACAGTACCTATTTTGTAAAGCGTGCCGTCATGAACTTTCCTCAGAAAATAAATCTGAACTTTGTGGACTACATGAAGATTGAACAGAATTTTGACCGCGCGGAGGACGGTACGAGGCAGTTGCTCAATGAGAGTATCACTACGGAATTCAAGTTGGTGGACAATAGTGACGGTATTTATGCCAAGCGGGATGTGTATTACAGAAACTATCAGTATGAACCGGATGACAAGGCTCTGCAGGCTTTCCGAAAACCGGAAAAGGTGATTGAAGAGACATCGGCTTCCGGCTATTCGGAAGCATATTGGGATGCCAACCGCCAGGTGGAGGTCAGCAAGAAAGAGACTTCGGTGGACAAGATGATGGCCCAGTTGCGCAGCTATCCCGTTTATTTCTGGACGGAGAAAGTGTTGAAGGTGCTGTTCACGGGGTATATTCCCGCTCCGAAGGAAAAAGAACCTTTGTTCTATATCGGTATGATGAATACCACTATCAGCGGAAATACACTGGAAGGGGTGCGCTTGCGTGCCGGCGGTATGACGACGGCATGGCTCAATCCGCATTTGTTCGGCAGGGGCTATATGGCATACGGTTTTCGCGACCATCGTGTAAAGGGACTCGCCGAACTGGAATATTCTTTTCATAGGAAGAAGGAATATGCCAATGAATTTCCTATACATTCGTTGAAGCTCCGTTACTTGTCAGACGTCAATCAATATGGACAACACTATCTTTATACCAGTCAGGATAATGTTTTTCTTGCCTTGAAACGTCAGAAGGATGACCGTATCGGTTATCAGCGGAAGGCGGAACTGACCTATACCAATGAGTTCCATTCCGGCTTTTCCGTACAGATGACGACGCGTCTGCGTAAAGATGAATCATCCCATCTGATTCCTTTCGTCAAGCAGGACGACCATAATACGTATGTAAAAAGTATTTCGACCAGTGAACTGGAATTGAAGCTGCGCTATGCTCCCAACGAGAAATTCTTCCAGACCCAATGGAACCGTTTCCCCGTTTCGCTGGATGCTCCGGTCTTTTCGCTTACACATACCATGGCTGCCAAAGGGGTACTGGGAGGAGACTATACCTATCACTATACGGAAGCGGGTTTTCAAAAGCGTTTCTGGTTCTCGGCATTCGGTTATACGGACGTTATCCTGAAGGCCGGGAAAGTATGGAACAAGGTTCCTTTCCCTTTGCTCGTCATTCCCAACGCGAACTTGTCCTATACCATACAGCCCGAGTCCTATTCACTGATGAATGCCATGGAATTCATGAACGATGAATACGCTTCCTGGGATGTGACCTATTACTTGAACGGCTGGCTCTTCAACCGTATTCCTTTGTTGAAAAAGTTGAAATGGCGTGAAGTGCTTTCCTGTCGCGGCTTGTATGGGAATTTGAGTGATAAGAATAATCCGGCTTTTCAGCAGGATTTGTTCCGTTTTCCTGCCGGCAGCACTACAATGGGGCATACGCCATACGTAGAGGCAGGTGTAGGTGTTGAAAATATTTTCAAAGTATTGCGTGTCGATTATGTATGGCGTTTGACTTACCGAAATTTACCAAATATCGACAAATCCGGGCTCAGAATCAGTCTACACATGACATTTTAACTTAAATCTTACTAATAGGACATTAAATCGGATAAAATGACTAATCCCAATTGAGTAAAATACCCTAAATTTGAGCAATTTTTTAAACTCTAAATAATACAATGGCAATGAAAGAAAACATTAAGCCGGCAACCGGACGCCTGGGCGTGCTGGTAGTCGGAGTAGGTGGTGCGGTTGCAACCACCATGATTACCGGTACATTAGCTGCTCGCAAGGGCTTGGCAAAAGCTATAGGCTCAATCACACAAATGGCTGCTATGCGCATGCAGGATGGCAAAGAGAAACTTATCAAAGACATAGTGCCTTTGGCTGATTTGAATGATATCGTTTTCGGCGGTTGGGACATTTTCCCGGACAACGCCTACGAAGCTGCTATGTATGCCGAGGTTTTGAAAGAGAAAGACTTGAATTTGGTAAAAGACGAACTGCAAGCCATCAAGCCGATGCCTGCTGCATTCGACCACAATTTTGCAAAACGTTTGAACGGTACGCATATTAAGAAGGCTGCTACTCGCTGGGAAATGACAGAGCAGTTGCGTGAGGATATCCGTAACTTCAAGGCAGCCAATAACTGCGAGCGTATTGCTGTGCTGTGGGCTGCAAGTACCGAAATATATATTCCTCTGTCCAAGGAGCACGAATCTCTCGCTGCTTTGGAACAGGCAATGAAGGAAAACAATACTGAAGTAATCTCTCCGAGTATGTGCTATGCATATGCTGCCATTGCAGAAGGCGCTCCGTTTATTATGGGTGCTCCTAATCTGTGTGTGGATACTCCAGCCATGTGGGAATTCTCCAAGAAAATGAATGTGCCCATTTCCGGTAAGGACTTCAAGAGTGGCCAAACTTTGATGAAGACGGTGCTTGCTCCGATGTTCAAGACCCGTATGTTGGGTGTAAGCGGCTGGTTCTCTACGAATATTCTGGGTAACCGTGACGGCGAGGTACTCGACCAACCGGAGAACTTCAAGACAAAAGAGGTCAGCAAGCTGTCTGTTATCGACAATATCTTCGAACCGGAGAAATATCCTGACTTGTACGGTGATGTTTATCATAAGGTACGCATTAACTACTATCCTCCTCGTAAGGATAACAAGGAAGCATGGGACAACATCGATATTTTCGGCTGGATGGGCTATCCGATGGAAATCAAGGTTAACTTCCTGTGCCGTGACTCCATTCTTGCTGCTCCCATCGCGCTCGACTTGGTTATTTTCAGTGATTTGGCATTGCGTGCAGGTATGTGCGGCATCCAGACGTGGCTGTCCTTCTTCTGCAAGAGCCCGATGCACGATTTCGAGCATGAGCCGGTACACGATTTGTTCCAGCAATGGCGCATGGTGAAAGAGACTCTCCGTAACATGGTGGGTGAAACAGCACCGAGTTATCTGGATTAAAAAAACAGTGATAAGGTGATAAAAATAAGGTGGTAAGGTGATAGAGTGATAGCACTTTACCACTTTATCACTTTTATTACTTTATTGCATTTATCACTTTACCGTTTTTATCGCATTTATCACCTCATTACTTTTTTGATGAAGAAACCCTCCCTCCTCCCAGTCATTATCGGTACGGGCTTTGGCTCGGGCTTTTCTCCTTTTGCACCCGGCACTGCGGGAGCTTTGCTGGCTACGCTTATCTGGTTCGGGTTGTCTTATCTGGTTTCAAGTGCCTGCCTTTTGTGGCTGACAGTAGCATTGATTTTGGTATTTACACTTGCCGGTATCTGGGCTGCTAACCGCCTGGAGGCATCTTGGGGCGAAGACCCTTCGCGCGTGGTGGTCGATGAAATGGTCGGTGTGTGGATTGCCTTGCTTGCGGCGCCCGCCGGACATGTATGGTATGCATTGGGAGCATTTGTCTTGTTCCGTTTGTTTGATATATTCAAGCCCTTGGGCATTCGCCGTATGGAAAGTCTGCCGGGTGGAATCGGGGTAATGATGGACGATATTCTGTCCGGAGTCTACGGATTTATAATTTTGATTGTGGCAAGATGGATAATCAGTTGAAATCAAATGGCAAAGGTGTGTCGTGGCGCCATTCTGTCTGGATCTTCTTCAAGGCCCAGATTTCTGCGCAATTCGCAAGCTTTGTCGATTTTCTGGTGACTATCCTTCTGGTAAAGGCTTTTGCTGTTTTTTATCTTTATGCCACATTCACGGGTTCCGTGGTAGGAGGCATTGTAAACTGTGCCATTAATTACGGATGGGTGTTCCATGCCGAAGACTGTAAGAAAACGCATGTTGCCGTGAAATATCTCTTTGTCTGGGGAGGCAGCATTATACTGAATACCTGGGGCACTTTTGCACTGACCGAGTGGCTTACGGGCATGACATGGGTCAATGGGCTGTTGGGATATTATATAGACAATGTATTTATTCTGTCAAAGATAATAGTCGCAGTGCTGGTAGCTTTTTTTTGGAACTACCATCTGCAACGTTTTTTCGTTTATCGTAATCACAATATAAAAGGCTTTCTGAAACATTATTTAGAGAACAAAAAAGACGAATATGAATTATAGAGATTGGTTGCAGCAGGTGATATACAAGATTATCAATCCTGTGGTGCATGGTATGATTAGAATTGGCATTACGCCTAACTTTATTACGACTACGGGGCTGGTGCTGAATATCGTGGCGGCTGCCTTGTTTGTGTATGCCGGGGTGTACAAGAGTGGTGAACTGGCCTATGTAGGCTGGGGAGGCGGTATTGTGCTCTTTGCCGGGTTGTTTGACATGATGGACGGACGTGTGGCACGCGTGGGTAAAATGAGTTCTACTTTCGGTGCGCTCTACGACTCCGTACTCGACCGTTACAGCGAGCTCGTGACATTGTTCGGCATCTTCTATTACCTGATGCTGCAAGGCTA
>OHZE01000646.1_pt1 | contig 10596 bp, 5 predicted proteins | sample 1580371 | NCBI WGS metagenome assembly OHZE01 (sample SAMEA3882527, study PRJEB24775) | human gut metagenome | biome: human-associated habitat; feature: intestine environment; material: feces | place: Netherlands | collected 2009/2010
GATCGCTTTCATCAAAGCCCCCTCAAAGTTCGTACAGATACTCATAACCTCTCCGGTCGCTTTCATCTGGGTTGTCAATGTACGTTTCGCCTTAATAAATTTATCAAATGGCAGGCGCGGGATCTTGACTACACAATAATCCAGTGCCGGCTCAAAACTTGCATAGGTCTTTCCGGTGATCGCATTTGGAATTTCATCCAATGTATAGCCGAGTGCAATCTTTGCTGCCACCTTGGCGATCGGATATCCTGTCGCCTTCGATGCCAGTGCGGAAGAACGGCTGACACGAGGGTTTACCTCGATAACACAATATTCAAATGATTCCGGATGCAGGGCAAATTGCACGTTACATCCACCGGTAATATTCAATTCTGTAATAATGTTCAAAGCAGAAGAACGGAGCATCTGATACTCTTTATCTGCCAATGTCTGAGACGGTGCTACGACGATGCTGTCTCCGGTATGTACACCAACCGGATCCAGGTTTTCCATATTACATACCGTAATACAGTTTCCGTTGCTGTCTCGCATCACTTCGTACTCGATTTCTTTCCAGCCGGCGATACAGCGCTCGACCAGACACTGTCCCACACGGGAAAGACGAAGTCCGTTTGAACAGATGTCACGCAGTTCCTGCTCGTCGTGTGCGATTCCGCCGCCGCTTCCTCCTAACGTATACGCAGGACGGATAACGACCGGATACCCGATCGTATTCGTAAAGGCAACCGCATCTTCTACATTTTCAACGACTTCGCTGGCGGCAATCGGTTCTCCAATTTTTTCCATTGTCTTCTTGAATTCAAGACGGTCTTCGGCTTTTTTGATTGTCAGAGAAGTGGTACCGATCAGACGGACATTCTGCTCTTTCAAAAATCCACATTCTTCCAGTTCCATCGCAATATTCAATGCAGCCTGTCCTCCCAAAGTAGGAAGTACACTGTCCGGTTTCTCTTTTTTGATCAGGTTTTCCACCACTTCTACCGTAAGCGGCTCGATGTAAACCTTATCTGCGATATCTTTATCTGTCATGATGGTAGCCGGATTGGAGTTGATCAATACTACTTCCATTCCTTCTTCTTTCAGCGAACGACAGGCCTGTGTTCCCGCATAGTCAAATTCTGCCGCCTGTCCGATTACGATCGGACCGGATCCGATCACAAGTACTTTTTTAATTCCATCTATTTTTGGCATAGTTCAAATCCTCCTCTACTGTTCCATCATCTGCATAAATCGGTCAAATAATACTTCCGAATCTTTCGGGCCGGCACAAGCTTCCGGATGGAACTGCACCGTAAAGATCTTTTTATTTTTATACCGCAGACCTTCCACTGTGCCATCGTTGACATTGACGAAAGCAACTTCTGCCACATCCGCAGGGATCGTATCTTCTTTTACAACATATCCATGGTTCTGGGAGGAAATGTAAACTCTTCCTGTCTCCAGATCCTTAACCGGATGATTGGCACCGCGGTGTCCGTATTTCATTTTCTCTGTGTCCGCTCCATTGGCAAGTGCCATGAGCTGGTGTCCAAGGCAAATGGCAAAAATCGGAATATCCGAAGCATACAGTGTTTTGAGGTTCTCAATAACTTCTGTACACTCTTTCGGATCCCCCGGACCATTTGTCAGCATAATGCCATCCGGATTTTCTTTTAAGATCAGTTCCGGATTGGTTCTTGCCGGATAAATCGTCACCTCGCAGCCGCGTTTCAAAAGACAGCGGGCGATGTTAAATTTTGTTCCAACGTCAAGAATAGCAACCTTCTTTGTTGCCGGAATGTTGCTATCTGTATCTAAATCTCCCGGCTTATAAGAAACAACTTCTCTTGTCGTCACTTTATCAACGACACCGGAAACACTATATTCTTTACATTTTTTCTTTACTTCTTCGAGATCATAATCGGCATTGGTTGTAATCATGCCATTCATGGTACCTTTTTCACGAAGAATTTTCGTGAGGGCACGTGTATCGATACCTTGGATACCAGGGATGTTTTGCTCTACGAGAAAATCCTGAATGCTCTGCTCATTACGGAAATTGCTGCCCAGACGAGATAACTCACGTACGATAAATCCATCTACATTGGACAACTTGGATTCCATATCCTTGCGGCAGATTCCATAATTACCAATAAGAGGATAGGTCATAACGACTGCCTGTCCTGCATAACTCGGATCCGTCAGTACTTCCAGATATCCTGTCATTGACGTATTAAATACAATTTCGCTGATAACTTCTCTTGTGCTTCCGATGCTTTCCCCGGTAAACACGGTTCCGTCTTCCAGAATTAAATAAGCTTTCATAATTACCTCCATGTTCTTTTATTCAAAAGTCAAAATCATCTCGGCAGTTTCCACTAAATTGTTTCCACTGTCCATGCTGAGTTTTTGAATGTATTTGTGTGCATCATTTTCTGTCATCTGATTTCGCTCCATCAAAAGAGCCTTTGCTTTATTGATGATCTTTTCTTCCTCGGCAGTACGGCGCTTGGGTTGTGTTTTCTTTCTTCGTTTCAGTTCCCGTGCGATGTCCATCGTCATCATCTGCACCGTGCTTACAAATTCACGGCTATGGATGGGCATGGACAAACAAACAATATCTGAGCTGATACAATCTTCCAGTCTCGAAGGACTGGCGACAAGCAACATCGAAAATTCTCTCGGAAGATAACCATACAATTCGCTGTAATGCATATCCGGCAGCTTGTAGCCGCATACAACCACGCCGCCATCGGAATCATTTGCCGCTCCGATCGTCTGAGCTGCATTATTATATGCCATTGTATCATCAAATCCGTTTCGAATCAAAACATTTCTCAGATTTTTTGCATCTTCTAATTTGGGAAATGCCACAATAATCCGCATTGTTTTTTTGCCTCCTTATCGAATGTTGGGTCTTTACAACAAACATTTTTTAACGAAGCAATTTCTCAGACACGGTCAAGGTATTTTTCCACTTCCCAGGCAGTTACCTGTCGTGAAAATTCTTCCCATTCATCTGTTTTTTCGTTGATAATGATCTGGGAAAGTGTCTTCCCGATCACCTGCTGCAAAAATTCATCTTCTTCAAAAGCGCGTATTGCCTCTCTCAGATTTCGCGGCAAAATGTCAAATTTTACCTTATCTTCTTCGGATACATCATCCATACATACCGGCGGCTCGAGTTCCTTTCGGATTCCATCCAATCCCGCCGCGAGACATCCTGCCAGCACCAGATACGGATTGCTTGCTCCGTCCGGGCTTCGTAAGATGACACGGGATCCGATCGTTCCGACATTGGTCAGACGAATCAGCGGTGTACGGTTTGTCCGCGACCACGTAATGTCCACCGGTGCATTGTAACCGGGAACCAGTCTCTTGTAGGAATTGATGATCGGATTATTGATCAATGTCAATCCTTTGATGTGCTGAATGATTCCTGCCATAAAATGGTAAGCCTCTTTACTCAGTCCATCTTCTGCCGAAGTATCGGTAAATATATTTTTTCCATCTTTACATAAAAACATATTCAAACTCATCGCCGATCCCTTTAAGCCGTATTTTGGTTTCGGCATAAAGGTCGCATGCAGTCCATGGCGTTTTGCCACTGTGCGGACCGTAAGTTTAAATGTCATAATGTTATCTGCCGTACGAAGTCCCTCATCAAACATAAAATCGATATGATGCTGTGCCACTTCATTGGAGTGGTAGGAACTTTCCATGACAAATCCCATTTCCTCTAAAGAAAGGACCATGTCACGTCTTGCATTTTCCCCGGAATCCAGCGGCCCAATGTCAAAAAATCCACCTTTTTCATTGGAATTTGTCGTCGGCTGCCCATCTTCATCCGTATCAAATAAAAAGAATTCGTTTTCCGGTCCTACATTAAAAGTATATCCCTCTTTTTCTGCTTGTTCAAGTACATTTTTTAAAATTCGTCTCGGATCTGCCTCATATGGCGTTCCATCCGGGTTCAGCACGTCACAGATAAATCGTGCCACACGGCCTCTTTGCGGACGCCACGGGAAAATGGTAAATGTGTCAAGATCCGGTGCCAGGATAAACTCTGACAAATCTTTAGTATCATATCCCTGAATGGCAGCTCCATCAAATACGACGCGGTTTTCCAAGATCCGATCCAGATGATTCGCCGTCATCGCGATATTTTTCAATGCTCCAAAACTGTCTACAAACTGAAGTCTGATAAATTCTACATCTTCCTCTTCTACTAAACGGTAGATATCCTGCTTTGTATAATTTGCCATAGTAATCCTCATTTCTGCATATTATTTTGCGCTTTTTTCGCACGATAGGGACTGACATCTCTTGTACTCGGTGCCAGCCCCTAATTTCCTATTTGCCTTCTCTATTATCCGAGGTTTGAATACCCCATCAAATCCTGATCCACTGCTTTGGCAACTTCGCGTCCTTCGCGGATTGCCCATACGACAAGAGACTGTCCACGGTGCATATCTCCTGCTACAAACACACGGTCAGCGCTTGTTTTATACTGTCCCGGCTTCGTCGCTACATTGGTACGCTCCGTCAGTTTCAGTTCAAAATCTTTGGCGATATAATCCTGTGTTCCAAGGAACCCTGCTGCGATAAATACCAGATCCACATCCAGTACATATTCGCTTCCGGCAATCTCACTCATCTTCATGCGGCCTGTCTTCTCGTCCTTTTCCCAGGCAAGTTTTACACATTTTACCTGTTTAAGAACGCCCTTGTCATCTTTGATAAACTCTTTGACCGTCGTCTCATAGATTCGAGGATCTTTTCCAAACACAGCGATTGCTTCCTGCTGACCGTAATCGGTCTTTAAGACTTTCGGCCACTCCGGCCACGGATTGCTCTCCGTACGTTCTTTCGGCGGCTGTGGCATCATCTCTAACTGGACAACACTCTTTGCGCCCTGACGGATGGAAGATCCGACACAATCGTTTCCGGTATCTCCTCCACCGATAACCAGAACATTTTTCCCTTTGGCATCTACAAAATCCGTAAATTCCGGATTTAATACGTGTTTGGTAACACGAGTAAGATAATCTACTGCAAAATAAATTCCTTTGGCTTCTCTGCCGGGTGCTTTGATATCACGAGGATTGGATGCACCACATGTCAAGATCACGCGGTCAAATTCCTCCAACAGCTGTTTGGCTTTGACATCCACACCGACATTCACACCGGTCTTAAATACGACGCCTTCTTCAGTCAGCACGTTTACTTTTCTTTTAATGACAGTTTTTTCCAATTTCATATTTGGGATACCATACATCAAAAGTCCGCCCGGACGGTCGGAACGCTCAAACACAGTAACACTGTGTCCACGTTTGTTGAGCTGGTCAGCCGCTGCCAGTCCCGAAGGACCGGAACCAATGATCGCTACTTTTTTACCCGTCCGTACTTTCGGAGGTTTTGCCTCCATCAAGCCGTTGGCATAGCCGTATTCAATGATTGCATTTTCATTTTCCTTAATTGTGACCGGACTGTCATTCAAACCACAGGTACATGCAGCTTCACAAGGTGCCGGGCACACGCGGGAAGTAAATTCAGGAAAATTGTTTGTTTTCAGAAGTCTTCCCAATGCTTCTTCGTAATTATCCAGATACAAAAGATCATTCCATTCCGGACACATATTGTTCAATGGACATCCCGAAGCCATTCCTCCGATCATCATGCCGGATTGACAAAACGGAACACCACAATCCATACATCTGGCTGCCTGTTCCTTTCTCTCCTCGTGGGACATCGGAACGTGAAATTCATTGAAGTTCTTTATTCTCTCAAGTGGTGTGATCTCTTTGTTTCCTTTACGTTCATATTCTAAAAATCCGGTTGGTTTACCCATTTCATCTCAACCCTTTCTATTATAAATTATTTGAAGTGATATTGCAACTATTTTTACGCATTTTGCTTCTGCGTCGCATAAAACGCTTCGATCAATGCCTGCTCATTGCTGAGACCTTTTTCTTCCATGATCGCGATCTGCTGCATCATGTTTTTGTAATCATGTGGAATGATCTTTTTGAACTTCGGAAGGTAATCTTTGAAGTTCTCCAAAATCTCTTTTCCTTTTTCTGAGCCGGTTGCTTTCACATGGGCTTCGATCATATCTTTCAGCTGCATAACGTCATATTTGTTGGAAACGGCTTCGGAAGAAACCAGTGTCTTGTTCAGTTTCAGATACAGATCACTGTTTTCGTCCAAAACATAAGCGATTCCACCACTCATACCAGCGGCAAAGTTTTTACCGGTCGGTCCGAGGATAACCACGCATCCACCTGTCATATATTCACATCCGTGGTCACCCACTCCTTCGACAACAGCGTGTACACCGGAGTTTCTTACACAGAAACGCTCGCCTGCCACACCGTTGATATAAGCGGTACCACTTGTCGCACCATACAATGCCACGTTTCCGATGACAATGTTGTCTTCCGCTTTATACTGGACATGAGAAGGTGGGAATACGATCAATTTACCACCGGACAAGCCTTTTCCGAAGTAATCGTTGCTGTCTCCTTCGAGCTGCAATGTCAGCCCTTTTGGAATAAATGCTCCAAAGCTCTGTCCACCGCTTCCCTGACACTCGATCACAAACGTATCTTCTTCGACATTGTCGCCGAGCTGCTTTGTGATCTCGGATCCAAGGATCGTTCCCAGCGAACGGTCGGTATTGGTTACTTTTGCCTGAATGGTCTTTGGTTCGCCACTCTTTAAGTTCTCTGCAAATTTCTTTAAGAAAACTTTTTCATCAATCGTTTTATTTAATTTAAAATCATAAATGTCTTTGCGGTTAAATTTGTTTTTCTTTTCTTTTATAAATGGGTTGTTGATGATCGCCGACAGATCCAATTTGCCGGCACGTTCCATATCAAGGTCATCTCTTACCTTCAAAAGATCGGTACGTCCTACCAGTTCATCCAGTGTCTGTACTCCAAATTTTGCCATCAACTCACGAACTTCTTCTGCGATAAACTTCATGAAGTTCTCTACGTATTCCGGTTTTCCTCGGAAACGCTTCCGAAGTTCCGGATTCTGTGTTGCCACACCAACCGGACAGGTATCGAGGTTGCATACACGCATCATAACGCATCCCATTGTAACAAGCGGTGCTGTCGCGAAACCAAATTCTTCAGCACCAAGAAGGGCTGCTACCATGACATCGCGGCCGGTCATCAATTTTCCGTCTGTCTCGATTACTACTTTCGAACGAAGTCCGTTCATCAAAAGAGTCTGATGTGTCTCTGCCAGACCCAGTTCCCAAGGAAGTCCGGCATTGTGGATGGAACTTCCCGGAGCAGCTCCGGTACCGCCGTCGTATCCGGAGATCAGTACAACTTCGGCTCCTGCTTTTGCTACACCGGCAGCGACGGTACCTACGCCTGCTTCCGATACCAGTTTCACGGAAATTCTTGCATCCTGGTTTGAATTCTTTAAATCATAGATCAACTGTGCCAAATCCTCGATCGAATAAATATCATGATGAGGTGGCGGCGAGATCAGGGACACACCCGGTGTCGAATGTCTCGTCTTCGCGATCCATGGATATACTTTTTTGCCCGGAAGATGTCCACCTTCGCCCGGTTTTGCTCCCTGCGCCATCTTGATCTGAATCTCTTTGGCACTTACGAGATATCTGGAAGTTACACCAAAACGTCCGGAAGCTACCTGTTTGATCGCGGAGCAGCGGTTTACGCCATCTTTGCCGATGGTAAGTCGTTCCAAACTCTCTCCACCTTCACCACTATTGGATTTTCCATGGAGATGGTTCATTGCGATCGCCAGTGTCTCGTGGGCTTCCTGTGAAATGGAACCATAAGACATCGCACCGGTTTTAAATCGTTTGACGATCTCATCTACACTTTCTACTTTTGAAAGCGGAATTCCCTTTTTCGGGAAGTTAAATGTGAGAAGACTTCGAAGGTTCATATACAGATCCTCTCTGTCAATCTCATCGGAATATTCTTTAAACATCTGATAGTTGCCGGTTCTTGTGGCTTCTTGCAGCAGATGAATGGTTTTCGGATTATACAAATGTTCTTCTTTTCCGCTGCGGCTCTTGTGGTTTCCAATACTATCAAGCGTAATATCCGTACCAAGTTCCAATGGATCAAATGCTTTATCATGAAGCATTTCTACCTGGTTCTGGATATCTTCGATACCAAGTCCACCGATTCTGGAAACCGTTCCGGTAAAATATTTATCAATAAAATCTTTCGACAATCCGATGGCTTCAAAGATTTTTGCTCCCTGATATGACTGAATCGTAGAAATTCCCATCTTGGAGGCAATCTTTACGATACCATGCAGGATTGCTGAGTTATAATCGTCTACGGCGGCATAATAATCTTTGTCAAGCATGCCATTGTCGATGAGTGTATTGATCGTATCCAATGCAAGATATGGGTTGACGGCTGTCGCACCAAATCCGAGAAGCGTTGCAAAATGATGAACTTCTCTCGGCTCTGCACTCTCTAAGATCATGGAAAGTGAAGTTCTCTTTTTCGTAGTGACAAGGTGCTGCTGCATCGCTGATACGGCAAGCAGTGCCGGGATTGCCACATGATTTTCATCCACACCGCGGTCGGACAGGATCAGCACATTGGCTCCCTCTTTGTAAGCACGATCCGCTTCCAGATACAAGTGGTCGATGGCTTTTTTCAAAGACGTGTTTTTATAATACGTAATCGGAATGACAGCGACTTTGAATCCTTCCACTTTCATGGATTTGATCTTCAAAAGGTCAGTATTTGTCAAAATCGGATTCTCAATCTTTAACGCATGGCAGTTTTCTGCTTTTTCTTCCAGCAGGTTGCCGGCGTCTCCGATATATACGGTGGTCGAAGTAACGACTTCCTCACGTATCGCATCGATTGGCGGGTTGGTTACCTGTGCAAACAGCTGTTTAAAGTAGTTATATAATGGCTGTGGCTGTTTGCTGAGTGCAGCAAGCGGCGTATCATGTCCCATTGCGGAGATTGGCTCTGTTCCATTTTTTGCCATTGGAAGGATTTCATTTTTCACTTCCTCGTACGTATAACCAAACGCCTTGCGCAGGCGAAGACTTTCTTCATGGTTATAAGAATCTACTCGTTTATTTGGAATCGTAAGATCTTTCAAGCGAACCAGATTCGTGTCTAACCACTCTCCATATGGCTGGCTGGATGCATATTTTTCTTTTAATTCGTCATCATCGATCAGTTTTCCTTTGACCGTATCGACAAGAAGCATTTTTCCCGGACGAAGACGGTCTTTTTTAACAACGTGTTCTTCGCTGATCGGCATTACTCCAACCTCGGAAGAAAGAATCAACTGATCGTCATCTGTAATATAGTATCTGGATGGTCGAAGACCATTTCTGTCAAGCACGGCACCCATAATGTCTCCGTCGGAGAAAAGAATCGAAGCTGGTCCGTCCCATGGCTCCATCATGGTTGCATAATATTGGTAAAAGTCTTTTTTCTTTTCACTGATATAACGGTTATTTGCCCATGGTTCCGGAATGGTTATCATGACCGCAAGCGGAAGTTCCATGCCACTCATCACCAAAAATTCCAGCGTATTGTCTAACATTGCGGAGTCCGATCCCTCAGTATTAACAACCGGAAGGACTTTGTGAAGTTCTCCTCTCAGATGATCGGATTCCATCGTCTCTTCACGGGCAAGCATCTTATCGGCATTACCGCGGATCGTATTGATTTCTCCGTTGTGTACGATAAAGCGGTTTGGATGGGCACGCTGCCAGCTTGGCTGTGTGTTTGTACTAAATCTGGAATGTACCATAGCGATCGCCGATTCATAATCCACATCCTGCAGATCATCAAAGAACAATCGAAGCTGGGATACCAGAAACATTCCTTTGTATACGATCGTGCGGCTCGAAAGGGATACTACATACGTATTTTCATTGGACTGTTCAAATACTCTTCGTGCAATATATAATTTGCGGTCAAATTCCAGTCCTTTTTCTACCTGCTCCGGTTTCTTAATGAAACACTGCATGATGTAAGGCATACATTCTACCGCTGTTTTTCCTAAAATCGAAGGAGCAATCGGTACTTTTCTCCATCCTAAAAATTCAAGACCTTCTTTATCTACAATTGTCTCAAACATTTTCTTTGCCTGATTTCTGCGAAGTTCATCCTGTGGGAAGAAGAACATTCCTACCGCATACTCTCTTTCTTCGCCAATCTCTATTCCCATCTGGGTGGCAATCTTTTTGAAGAATTTATGTGAGATCTGAAGCATGATTCCTACTCCGTCTCCTGTCTTTCCTTCGCCATCTTTTCCTGCTCGATGCTCAAGATGTGCTACGATTTCCAATGCATTCTTAACGGTATCGTGTGTTTTCTTTCCCTTTATATTTACAATCGCTCCGATACCGCAATTGTCATGTTCAAATCTCGGGTGATACATACCGAGCGCTTTTCGTTTTGACTCTTCTACATATTGACCACTCATAGTAATCCTCCATTCTTGACATTAGTTTGCCGCTCTAAAGCGACTTGTTTGTAAAAAAAAGAAGACGCCAAAGAAAATGTGCAATTTAGGGCACATCTCCCTTTGACGTCTTTGTCTAAAGACATTATATAATATTTATTCTCAATAATC
>OHZE01000648.1_pt1 | contig 10583 bp, 8 predicted proteins | sample 1580371 | NCBI WGS metagenome assembly OHZE01 (sample SAMEA3882527, study PRJEB24775) | human gut metagenome | biome: human-associated habitat; feature: intestine environment; material: feces | place: Netherlands | collected 2009/2010
GGATACGAAGGCTTCTGTCTGCTGGATAACCAGAAATCCGCCACTGTTCAGCCAGACTTTCTCATGCTGGATTTCTTCTAAGACAGTTTCCAGGCGATAAAGTTTGTAAAGAGGGAGAAGTTTATCATCATAAAACCGCAGCTTCTCTTTTTCCTCCGGGCTGTTACTGTTAAGATAGTCAGAAATCTGTCGGAATATCTCAGGGATATCTGTTATGATCTCTTCCAGGTTCCGGCTGTTGGCGTCGCGGACTGCAGAGATATAAAAAGGCTCTGTTCTATATACGCAGCTGAAACAGGTACGGGATCTTCCGTCTACAGCAGCCTTATGATACAGGCCCTTCAGGTATTCCAGTTCTTTCAGTATTTCTTCTTTTGATGCATCTGCTGCATTTGTACGAACGATGATACCAAACTCTTTATCCGGACGGTTAACTTCTGCTTCCATCCACTTACTGATACGGCTTCTGTCATCATTGGAAAGTTTGGAAGACAGACCAAATTTCTTATCGCCGGTTGTAAGAACCAGATATTTGCCTGTAAAATTCAGATTCGTGGTTACAGCCGGTAGTTTTCCCTTCATTGCTTCCCGGCTGATCTGCACAAGGATTTCATCTCCTGCCTTTAATGGGCGGTCACCTTTTTTTACAGAAGCATAAATCGCATTTGGAGCATCGGAAAGCTGCAGGTAGCATTTTTCCCCGGCAGAAATCTGTACGAATGCAGCACCGATATTGGCAGCTATATTCTCTATCTGTCCAACATAAATATTTCCAAGAGAAGATTTCTCCCCAACAGGTTCGAAGCGCAGTTCCATTACTTTACCGTCTTCTTCATACGCACATACATAGCATGGAATCTGCCGGATATTCATTTGGGTAATAATCAGTTTACTCAACTTCTTCACCCAGTGCTTCCAGAGTTACAAATTTATGTTCTTCCTCTGTTCCTTTATCTGCGTATACTTCCAGACGTTTGATGGAATAAGCAAATTCCGGAAGTTCTATGCCAAGCCATGAGAAGAATGTATCTGTTACCAGTTCCGGTTTTGTGTAATTGGCACTTGCGGAAGCAAGCATCATAAAGATCTTGTCTCCCTGAAGTTCCATCTTATAGATAAACGGGCGAATATCAATTTCCTTTTCGCTTCGTTTGGTCTTTTTCATTACCTTAATCTCCGGCTGCGCCAGGAAATCACTGATTTTATCTTTCCAGGAAATTTCAGGCTCTTTTCCCGGACGAAATTCTACATAATAATCGGCTGCTGCCACCAGTGACATTGCCTTACCCGCCTTTCCGTCCTCAACCTGACGGGTACTGAGTACATGTACCCCTTCTACCATCACTGCATCCAGACGTCTTGTGATCTCTGAAGTAGGAACTGTCTCTGCCAGCTCCAGATCGAAGTACTCTCCCAGACTTTCCGTACCAACTCCTAATGGTGCGGCAAAAGACATGATCATATGCGGACTGTATCCACCGGAAAAAGCAACCGGAAGATTGGCTCTGCGGATAGCCTTCTGGAAATAACGCATGGTATCCAGATGTCCCACAAATTTCACAGGACCCTCTTTGCTGAATTTAATTCTTACCTTCATAACATACACCTCCGCCATAACGCATAGCACCACAGCCGGAACATTTCTGACGGCAGTTTGGTGTTACGGTTTCTTTCTTTGCCTGTTCCCATTCGTGGATCAGGAACTTCTTGGTCACTCCTGCATCAATGAAATCCCATGGAAGGATCTCATCTGTGGAACGTTCTCTGAGAGTATAGAAATCAATATCTGTGTTGGTTTCCGCAAAAGATTCTTTCCATATATTATAGTCAAAACTCTCTGACCATGCATCGTAGATCGCACCTTTTTCATATGCTCTAAGGATAACTTTTGAACAACGGCGGTCACCTCTTGCAAGGAAACCTTCAAGAATCGTTACATCCGGCTCATGCCAGCTGTAGCGGATACTTCTCTGGTTTAACTGTGCGCGGATCTCGCTTTTTACGACCTTTGCTTTCTCCACGAAATCTTCCTCTCTGTACATACCTGCCCACTGGAATGGGGTAAATGGTTTCGGTACAAAGAAAGAGGTACTTACATTGACCTGAACCTTGCCATTACGTTTTTCTTTCGGCACTTCTTCATAATAAGTTTCTGCAATTTTCTGAGCAAGATGAGCAATACCTTTCATATCATCTTCTGTTTCAGTTGGAAGTCCGAGCATGAAGTAAAGCTTTACCTGATTCCATCCACCTTTGAATGCTTCACCTGCACCATGAAGAATATTCTCTTCAGTCAGACCTTTGTTGATAACATTACGCAGACGCTGGGAGCCTGCTTCCGGTGCGAAAGTAAGGCTGCTCTTCTTTACATCCTGTACCTTGCTCATAACATCCAGGGCAAAAGCATCGATACGCAGGGATGGCAGAGAGATATTGACAGCATTGCCATGAAATTCTTCGATCAGGAAGTTTACCAGTTCCTTCAGCTCAGAATAATCACTGGAGCTTAGAGAACTTAAGGAAATCTCCTCATGTCCTGTATTCTGAAGCATTTCTCTGGCACTTGCCTTTAAATCCTCCACATTGCGCTCTCTGGTAGGACGGTAGATCATACCTGCCTGACAGAAACGGCATCCGCGGATACAGCCACGCTGGATCTCCAGGGTAACACGATCCTGAGTAGCTTTAATAAATGGAACTACAGGAGCTTTGATCGCGCGGTAGTCTTTAGTGACATCGGTGATCAGCTGTTTACAGACTTTCTCAGGTACGCCCTCTTTTGCAGGTGTAAAGGAAGCAATGGTGCCGTCTTCTTTGTAGGTTACATTGTATAAAGAGGGAACATAAATTCCGGGAATCTGGGAAGCTGCAAACAGGAAGTCTGCTCTGGAGCCGCCTGCTGCCTTGTTTGCCTTATATGCATCAAACAGAGCATCATAGACAGTCTCACCCTCGCCAATATAAAACATATCAAAAAATTCTGCGATCGGTTCCGGATTATATGCACATGCACCGCCGCCGATGACGATAGGGTCATCTTCCTTACGATCCTTTGCCAGAAGTGAAACATGGCTCAGGTCAAGTACCTGAAGCACATTGGTATAGCACATCTCATATCCAAGGGTAATACCAAGGAAATCAAACTCCTTTACAGGCTCCTGGGATTCCAGGGCAAAGAGAGGAATATGTTCCTCACGCATAATTTTATCCAGATCCATCCACGGAGAAAAGACACGCTCACACCAGACATCCTCACGTTCATTGAACATGTTATAGAGGATCATCATGCCCAGATTGGACATACCGATTTCATAAACATCCGGGAAGCACATGGCAAAGCGGATATCTACGTCATTCTTATCTTTCATTACAGAGTTGACTTCACCACCGATGTAACGGGCAGCCTTGTCAACTTTCATTAAAATTTCATCGCTTAAAGCTAGAGTTCTCATAGTATTCCTTTCAGAGGTTATTGTATCAACATTGTGTTAAGCAGGGAAAATCCCCCACAATATTCCTATTATATACGGAATGGTGGGGGATTTCAAGGGAGAGTCGGATAGTTTGCAGTTTTTATCTGACAGTATCAGGCTGTAAAAGCGTGAGTAATGTTTCGTATACATATGTATTTTCTCTAACAATTATAGAAAGTTCCTCTTTGGCCTGATTCAGCTGGTGAAATAAATTACGGACATCAGATCTGCCTTCTTTGAAATGTTTTGAACGCAGATATCTGTTCTGATCATAGTAATATCGTTCGTCCAATATGATAACAAGACGTTTTATGTCTCTCACGGCAGTAATCTCATATTCATAACCCTGATGTATATAATCTTCCAGTAAGGCAGCAGTCTCCTCTTCATTATTTGCATATACAACAGAAACATGCGGATAGGGTTTTGAGGTTTTTCTGTCTGTAAGGTGTATCATATTCTGGATAAATGAGGAAAGTTCCGCATTGGTACGGATGCGGTTGGTTAAGTGAAACATCTGGATTTCCGGCAGGTTTTCTATGAGTTTTAATGTATTTACCCCTAATTCTTCAGGACATATGGCATCTTCGGAATCGCTGGAAAATATTACAGGAAACTCCCCCTCCGATTGCGTTAACAGAATCTGCAGTTTTTCTGAAGAAAGCAAATGTGCTTCGTCTACCAGAACTGCACTGTAATGTTTCAGCTCTGTATTTTCGGTCAGCTGATTGTCCGAAAGAAAAGCAATACGTTGTAAACGTTTATGCAGTATTTTCCATTCTTTTCCGGCATTGCCGCAGTGAATCATGCATATCTGCTGACGCCTGGACAGTTTCATGGCGATATCATAGAGAAGCAATGTTTTTCCTGTTCCGGGAAGTCCGGTAAAACAGAAATATTCGAACCGGCTGATACGGAGTTTCTTTAAGATCTGGCGCTGGATATCCCGCTGCTGGGAAGTCAGGAAGTATTCTTTTTTCAGGAAACGGGCCGGTTCTGTGATGGGGGAAATCAGATATAGTTCGGCCTGAAACAGATCGTCAATATTCCCCTGATAATCACTGCTCTCCTTTTGCAGTGATCCGCACAGTTCTGTCCAGTCGGCTTCTGCAATATGATCATGATTGGTAAGCCTGACAAGGCGATTCTGACTGCTGATATACGTATAAGACTGTATGGAGCGTCCGAGAACGGAAAGATAATAACGGTTCTGCATAAGCTGTTTACGAATTGCCTCCTCAGATACAGCTCCGCTTTTCAGTTCAATATTTATGATCTGGTCGTCTTTGATCTGGAGAAGATCAAATTCTTTCCCGAGTTTTGGAATCTGGTAGGAATAGAAAAAGCGCAGGGAACAGACTTTAGTCATATGCGATTCTAACTGGCGTACCAGTGCTTTCATACTCTGAAGTTCCCATTCCCGTATTTTGAGGAAATATTCCCGACCGGATAACTGACGTTCCAGTTTTGACAGAGAATCTGTATTCTGATTTCTCGTAAGTGCATATATGGATATTGATCTCATAACTTTTACCTTTCATTTTGCCGGAATTCTTTTATACTATTATAGCAAATATCAGCAATTGCAGGTAGCCTGAAAACCAAAAACAGCCAGGTGGATTTTTCCCTGGCTGTTTTCCCCATCTGAATCAGATTCAGAAATTGTTTTGAAATATCTATTATATTGTGGTTTGGCTGAATTACTCAGCTACAGCGATAGCTTCCACTTCGCAGAGTACGTTCTTCGGAAGCTGTTTTACAGCAACGCAGGAGCGGGCCGGTTTGCTTGTGAAGTATTTCTCATACACAGCGTTGAATGCAGCGAAATCTGCCATATCAGCAAGGAAGCATGTTGTCTTTACAACGTTGTCAAATGTGAGACCAGCTTCTTCGAGGATTGCTCCAACGTTCTTGCAGGACTGCTCTGCCTGTGTTTCGATTTTATCGCCTGCAACTTCACCTGTAGCCGGGTCTACCGGAATCTGACCGGATGCAAATAAGAAGTTTCCTGTCATTTTTGCCTGAGAATATGGTCCGATTGCTGCTGGTGCTTTTTTTGTTTCAAGTGTTTTCATGAGTGAATTCCTCCCGTACGATTGATTGTCTGTATCTGTATCCATATCTTACCACCAAAAAAATATTTAGTCAACGGCAAAAAAATTGTCACATGGAGATTTCCTCTTTTATTACTGAAAGAAAAGAGGAAAAATACTGACGATAATCTGATCAGTGGAAGCTCTTGAGCCAGTTTACCAGAGAATCATGCCAGATATTATCATATACTGTTTTCTTCATCTGGTCTGTGACAGGACCATTGCCTGCCATTTTGGCAAGGATTGCCTGCTGTAATTCATCTACAGTCATGTCTTCCGGAGATTTATTCAGATCTACAATTACTGTCTTTTCCTTTTCAACAGCGGCTTCCGTATTTTCCGGAAAACTGTTTTCTGCTGATGTAGCTGAAGTATCGGCAGTTTTTTCAGGCTGAATATCTTCTGCTTTTGCTGCTGCGGTTTCTTCTGCTGCGGTTATTGTTTTCTGTGCAGGAGACTCAGTCTGAGTGGAAGTTGTTTCTTCTGTTTCTTCCTGTACTTTTTTGATATCTGCAGTTTCTGTTTTTACTGATATATATTCTGGCATTTCACCCGCCGGAACCCAGATTTCACCGCTGTTTGCGGCTACTGTTACATTGATACGTCCATCCTGAACAGGTACTTTACGGCCCGTGAGGGTTCCGATATATTCTGCGCAATTTCCTGCCGGAAGGCTCATATCTGCTGCATTATCATCGTTATTTACGGTAACGATCACACGTATTCCGTCAAGGTCACGGGCAAATGCAAACTGGCGGTTGGTAAGCTGAAGTTCAGCGTAGCTTCCGTAGCTTAATGCAGGTGTATGCTGTCGTATCTTTCCAAGAGCTGCGATCAGGGCTGTACATGGATTCTTCTGTACTGCATCTGCATAGTCTTTAATATCCAGAGCCGGTCTGAGGCTGTCATCGGAGAATTTCTCTTTCTTTCCTTCAATACCGAACTCAGAACCGTAATAGATACTTGGTACACCCGGAAGTGTATAGAGTAAGACATGAACAGGTGCAAAATGTGCTTTATTTGAAAGCTTGGTATAAATACGTTCTACATCATGGTTGTCCACAAAGTTGTAGAGATCAAGATTTCCCATATTCTGGAGATATTTTACAGTATGTGCGATTTCGAAATAGTTGTGATCGTTATGTCCGCTGTAGAGTGCTTTATGCAGGGCATAGTTTGTTACACTGTGGAGCGTTTCTCCATTTACCCATCTGCTGTAATCGCCATGGATCACTTCGCCCATAAGCCAGAAATCTTCCTTTACTTCTGCTGCTGTACGGCGCAGGGCACGCATGAAATCAAAATCAAGGACATCTGCCGCATCCAGACGGATTCCATCTACATCAAATTCTGATACCCAGAAACGGATCACATCACAGATGTAATTCTGTACTTCCGGGTTTCTTTGGTTTAATTTTACCAGAAGGTTGTATCCACCCCAGTTTTCGTAGGAGAAGCCGTCATTGTATTCCGTATTCCCTCCGAAGTTCACATTGCAGTACCAGTTGAGATATCTGGAATGTTCGCGGTTTTGCTGAATATCTTTAAATGCAAAGAAATCACGGCCTGTATGATTGAATACACCATCGAAAATAACTTTGATCTCTTTTTCATGACAGGCTGCCACGAAGTTTTTAAGGTCTTCGTTGGTTCCGAGACGGGAATCCAGCTTTTTGTAATCTGTGGTTTCATAGCCATGTCCTACACTCTCGAATAAAGGTCCGATGTATAATGCTGTACATCCGATTTCTCTGATGTGGTCGATCCATGGAAGTAATGTGTAGTCATTGTGCTTCGGCGCACCGGTTAAACCCAGTGGATAGATGTGATAGAAAATTGCCTCATTATACCAGCTCATAAATGACACCTCTGTTTTTAAATTTATAATTTCAATTTTATGGGGATTTTTTTACCCTGATATCATACAGGAAAGAAAATAATTAGATAAACTGTATTATAGTTGAAATTATATTCATACGATTCTTATAATAACAGATTTTTCAGACAGAATCCAGTTTTTTTCTATTTTAATGAAATAAGGCAAGTCCTCAGTTACTGCATCAACTGCGGGTGGTTAAAATATAGGGTAAAGTTTTTGTCAGTTGAATAAAAGAAAAAAAGAGAGTACCAACATCTCTGTTATAATGGATTTGACGAGAATCTAAAATACAGACGATGGAGGCACTCTCATGAAAAACATTATAGCATATTCAATGGAAAAGCTGTACAAAGATTTGGAAGAAGCAGATGAACTTTTTCTCTCATCCGGGATGAAGGACATGGAATTGTACGAGAAGCAGCTTGCGGAGGCTGCAAGAAAGGCTGCGGCAGAGCACATGGCAGCCCTTTACAGCGACATGGATCGTATGCTGTGTGAGGATATTTCCAGAGCTGAAAAATATACCATCCAGAGGCATGATGAACGCCAGCTGCTGACTACAGTGGGACCGGTTTGCTTTACCCTGCCATTATCTTCTGGATGAATGGATGGAACTGGATGCCCATGAAAGACTGAGCAGCCGTGCGGAAGCTGAGGTGCTGGCCGAAGCGGTAAAGACCAGCTATGCCAGTGCTGCCAGGGTACTGGGAGAAGATTCGTTGATCAGCAAGACTGCCGTCATGGATAAGGTACACGGAATCCAGACAGAACTGCCCTTCCCGAAGCCGGAGAAGAAAAAGTGTGTGGAATACCTTTATGTTGAGGCAGACGAGGATCACATCCACAAGCAGGAGAAAAACGGAACAGAGAAGAAGGGCAGCATGATCGGGAAACTGCTGTATCTGTATGAAGGACAGGAAAAGAAAGACGGTCGGAAGGAACTGAAGAATGTCTTCTACCTGGGAGGTCTTTGCAGCGGGGGAGAAGCAAACAGACATCTGTTTGAACGGATGCAGGAATACATCGACACAAACTACGAGAGCCGGTATCTGAATGCGGTGTATATCAGTGGAGATGGAGGAGCATGGATCAAAGCAGGGGCGGAATATATTGAAAAGGGAGTTCCGGTACTGGATAAGTTCCACATGATGAAATATATCAACAAGGCGGCCAACCAGATGCTGGATGAGGCAGGGGAAGCCAAAGGACGGCTGTGGAAGACCCTGTATAAGGGCAAGAAGAAAAAGTTTGTAAAGGCTATAAAAGCTATCCGGAAATGTGCGCCGAACGAAAAAGCAGTGAATGACTGTGAGGAATACCTGCTGAACAACTGGGACAGCGCAGTGAGAAGAATGCAGGATAAGAATGTCTATGGATGCAGTGCAGAAGGTCATATCAGCCATGTTTTATCGGCAAGAGAGTCCAGCCGTCCAATGGGATGGAGCAAAAAGGGCGTAGATCGGATAAGCCGTCTGCGTGTGTTGACGAGAAATGGGCAAAAAATAATCGATCTGATGGAATATCAGGATAAAAAACAGAGAAAGAAAAACCGAATAGAATGTGAAGATGAATTGATACATGATGTACAAAAAAAGAAAAGCAGCAGAAATGAAGAAGTGTTAAGAAAAGCAATCCCGGGATCGGAAAAAAAGCAATTCTCATGGATGAGATCTATTATTAATGCCGGGGGAACTATTGCATAAGCATAGCGTGTAGAACAAAGGAATGAAAAAGTATAGAAATATAAGGAAAGATGTAGTATAATAAACTGAGTTGAAAATCTTAAAATTATCAAAGGGCTGGTCTGCTTACATTTTTCCGAAAAACAATTTACGCTATCCAAAAACGTCCACAGCCTTGAATTTTAAGTGTAAAACTGGTACAATGGAAATATAAGTTTTACGGATTCAGGTACTTTATATTGGCATTTGATAAGTTGATGTCTTGGACTGGAACCGGTAAGACGGATAAGATAAAAATGCGCGAAGATATTCTTGCAGCAATAGAAGATCACAGAATAGATTTGTCAAAGATCAAGAATCAGACGACAATGCAGTATTTGTCTGGATTCAAGAGATATTCTACAGAGCGAGTGATGAAATCGTTAGTAGGTGAATTGACACAAAACGAGAAGTGGTCTGTTAAGGGACCGCTTATGGGTGAATGCTGGTATAAGGATTGTTGTGTATCTGAACATCCGGATAGCCTTAGGTGTGGAAAGCCTGAAGTTGAAGGTGGAAGTGAGAAGATGCAGGAGTTGATACAGTCGGAGGAAGTACAGAAAAATTTATCGATTATTACAGGATAAAAGAAAGAGGGTGATAAACATGAACTTTACGCATTATGATTTAGGAAATATTGGTAAAGGAAGAATAGTAGAAATTATATTACAAGGAAATGCAGCAAATGTTCAGTTAATGGATTCATCAAATTTTAACAACTATAGAAATGGAAGACAATATCGTTACATTGGTGGCTTAGCAAAAAAATCTTCTGTACGTCTCCAAACGACACATTCAGGACATTGGCATGTGGCAATTGACTTACGTGGAATGCGGGGTAATGTTAGAAGTTCTGTGAGAGTTTTACCAGAAGCGTTGCCAGAAATTAGACAATTACCTCTAAATTCAGTACCTTCGTTGATACATAATCGAGGCCTTGGTATAGATTTTGATGTAGACACAACACCAGAATATGATGTTTTTATTTCGCATGCTTCTGAAGATAAAGACGAGGTAGTACGCCCGTTAGCAACTGCATTGAGAGATAAAGGTGTCAAAGTTTGGTATGATGAGTTTGAGATGAAAATTGGAGATAGTTTACGAAGAAAAATTGATAAAGGTTTGGCTAATAGTAAATTTGGAATAGTAGTTATTTCAAAATCTTTTATAAAAAAAGGTTGGACAAATTATGAGCTAGATGGAATAATTACAAAGGCTGTTTCAGGTGAGCAAATCATACTTCCGATATGGCACAATATTACAAAAAAAGAGGTGATAGAATTTAGTCCATCTTTAGCTGATAAGTTAGCCCGTAATACCGCTATTAATACGGTTGATGAAATCGCTGATGAGATTGCTGAATTGATTTTGGATGAATAGACTTGTATAGGCTATAGCTGTTATAATTCTATATTTT
>OHZE01000654.1_pt1 | contig 10518 bp, 7 predicted proteins | sample 1580371 | NCBI WGS metagenome assembly OHZE01 (sample SAMEA3882527, study PRJEB24775) | human gut metagenome | biome: human-associated habitat; feature: intestine environment; material: feces | place: Netherlands | collected 2009/2010
CCTCTAAAAGTCTCGCAAATCCGTAATTTTTCTTGCATTTCATAATCCCCGCGCGTATGGTCTCGCCCGGCAATACTTCCTTGACAAAAAGAGCATAGCCATCTACATGGCCTATGCCCTCTCCGTTATTTCCAAGATCGTCTATTTTTAAGATTACTTCTTGATTTTTCTTAAAATCCATCGATTATTCCTCCGGTGATGTCTGGCGCAGGTTGCTCTCAAACATGCGGTTGAATCCCAGCCACTCCATATTATCGCCTGCCTGATGGAATACTTCCGTCAATGTCTGCAATTTCGCATCTGCATTGTCCGCGAGATGAAGTGCCATTGCCTCCATCAATGCCGGTACTTTCGGGGAACCAAATTCCAATTTTCCATGATGTGCTAAAATGCAGTGAACCAGTTCATTTTCCAGTTTTTTCGGAAATCCGGGGATGCCGGCTGCTGCCGCAGAAATCTTCTGCGCGCCGATAAAAATATGGCCGAGAAGCTGTCCGTCATCGGTATAATCATTGCGTGGAAATGGCGCAATTTCGTCGATTTTCCCCATATCATGGAACAATGCCGCCGTGATCAAAAGGTCACGGTGAATGAGTGGGTAGGCGCCCGCAAAATATTCGCACATATTTGTCACACTCAAAGTATGTTCGAGAAGTCCTCCCATAAAGCCGTGATGTACACTTTTTGCCGCAGAATGTTTGCAAAATTCTTTGACAAATTCCTTATCTTCGACAAAAAACATTTTCAGCAATTTGGAAAGATATGGATTTTTAACACTATTCACATATGCCACTACTTTGGCATACATTTCTTTGATATCTTTGTCCGTCGTCGGAATGTAATCCGCCGGGTCATATTCGCCCTCTTCACTGCGGCGCACGCGTGAAATATTCATCTGAATATTTCCCTGAAAACTCGTCACGAGACCTTCGCAATAAATATAATCCATTGTCTCAAAATCTTCGATGCCGCGTCCAAGTTCCCAGATCTTGGCATCTGCCGTGCCGGTCTTGTCCTGCAGGATCAGCGAATAATACGTCTTTCCTGCCTTCGTCTTTAAGATTTGTTTGGACTTACAAAGATACGTTCCAACTAATTTTTGTCCTTCTCGATAATCGTTCAAATAATACATATTTTGCTCTCTTTCCTTATTTTGCTTTTGCTGTGACCGTCACAAATGGTCCGAAGATCTTTTTGCCCTTAATTGTCTTAAATGCACGCACGCGGTAACTGTATTTCATGCCGCGAACCAGCATTTTACAGCGGTATCCTGTCACTTTATTTTTCTTAATCGTTTTCACACGGTTAAACGAAGTCTTAAATCCTTTGACATGAACCTTCATAAATACCTGATAGCCGGTCACATTTTTATTGCGCGCCCAGCGGACCTGAATGCCTCCGCGGATGCCTTTTGCTTTCAGTTTTTTCACTTTTGCCGGCGTCAATGCGATAGCGGCTTCTTTCGAATCCACACCTTCGATGCTTTCGCCGTCAGCGGCCGTAAATACCGGGCGAATCTTATAAGTATAAGTAGCTCCTGCTGCCAATTTCTCATTGGTATATGTCAAGGCGTTTACATTTTTATACAGGGAATATTTTCCTTTTGCTTTTTTACGGTAAACATTGTATGAAGCTGCACCATTTACGGCAGTCCATGTCAATGTACCTTTTGTAAATGAAGCATCTTTCTTGCCTGTCAAGCTTGCCGTGCTGTCGAGCGGGTGAAATGTAAGGCCGTTCGTCTGTGCATAAGTCTGCGCTTTCGCACCGGATTTTGCCCAAACCTCTGTGCCTGCCGGAAAAGCACCGGCTGCAATGTCGATGTCATTTTTGATCACTACATTTTTCAAATATGGGCAGGCCGCAAATACATTTGCTGCGATCGCTGTCACTTCTTTGTCACCCATTTCCTTCGGAATATACAATGTCGTCACTGCCGCATTTCCTTTGTATCCGGAAATCGTGCACGTCTTTCCATCACTGCCGGCTGTCGTCGAAAATGCATCTTCTGCATCCACAACCACTTTCCCCTGCGATGGGATAACCGGTGTCGCCGTCGGTGCAACACTTGGTGTCGTGCTCGGCGCCGCACTGGCACTTGCTGACGGAGTTGCACTCGGGCTCTCACTTGGCGCTGCCGTCTCCGAAGATCCGGTCTCTGCCTGCGCTGTCATCGTTTCCTTCTCATTTATCGTCTGTATTGCTGCTTTTTTATCTTCCACAGTTTTCGCCTGCGCGTCCATCGGCACAATGCCGGCAATCAAAGACACGCTCAAAAGAATACTCACATACTTCTTAAACTTTGTCATTTTTACTCTTCCTTTCTGACAATGAAAAACTTCATTTTATATTGCATTCTTCATTGTACAGGCTTTTTGTGACAAAATCAAGGTTTTCTTTTAAATTGCATCACACCTCTTCCTCCTGAAAACTCTGCAAAAGCTGTTTGTCATAACGGTACTTTTCGTTGACAGCCGGCATATTACAAGCGATCAGAACTGCATTTGCCATATCCAAAAATACTTTTTGCGCCTCGCTCTGGCTGTAAGTTTCCACAGCGTCGGCAATTTGGGCACGGTACCGCTGCTGTGCCACATAACAGATCATTGGCAGGAGATCACTCCGTTTCACGATCAATCGGCGGCGCTTACCGTCATTATCAAATTCTTCCAACCACTCTTTCGCTTCGCCGACACTTTCGACCACCACTTTTCCTTTTCCAAACTGGTCAATCATTTCTGCGATATCCGGTGGACACGGCTCTTCATCGGCATATTTTTCAAGTTTTTGGATTGCCTGTCTGCTGCGGATATGCATTTCATTACGCTCCGGAATATGAAAAAGATCCGAAAGATATTTGTGCGTCATTGTGCTGGCTGGTGATTCAAATAATTCTGCCAACAGTTTCGTATTCTGGCCGGTCTCCGAATATGCCATTTTCGCAAGTTCCAAAATATTTTTTGCCAAATGTTCCGAAATGTCAGGATTTTTCGAGCGTTCATTGGAACGAATATACTTTTTGATCTGCTCAAGTTCATTTGCCGAGCTCCGATAAAAATGCCGTTTTTTCCACGTCTGAAATCCGCTTTCTGCCAAAAGAAAATTGAGATTGTTTTTTGCGTCATTCCGCATTCCTTCAAGGACGAGCTGACGGTATTTGGTAAGGAACTCCTGCGCGGTCTTGCTGTAGCCCTTGAAAATTCCGGAATGCTTCCACATCCAATACATAAACTGCTCTTCGTCCAAGGTCTTGACATACTCAAACTGCTGCATCAGCCATTGGGTATTGGTTTGATGCAGAATCTCCGTACCATCATCCAGGCCTCCTTCGTACTCCTCGACTATCTTCTGGTATTTTTCCCAATTCCATCCATTTTCAAGTGCATACATTGCGATCATTTCTGTGTAATCATTGATCTGAAACGACGGCTGCGATGCTCCCTCCACAAGATACTGATTTGTCTGCTCCACATTGCACCCAAGGGAAAAGGCAATGCGGAAAATCTGTTCACGCGCAGGCACAGCGACGCTTCGGATGCCAAACCACCGGCGTATGGTCGGAAATGATGCCGGCCGTTCGCCCCGGATTTTGTTCAAGAATGTATGATACGCCTCTTTCCGTATTTTTTCCTGTTGTTCCAATGTTCCGCTCAGCGAAAATCCCATCTGCGAAATAAGAAATGCATCAAATGTCCCAAATAAGACCTCTTTCTCCATAAATCGTACCCCTTTTATTATCTTTTGCCGGCAGCTTCCTGCTGCCGTTTTTATTTTATCAGAAAAGTGTCGAAATTTTTTTCCAAACTTTTCACTTTTTGGTAACTAATCAGGATCAATAGTTACTCTTTTATTGAATCACTCCTACAAAATCCCTTTTCTTTTTTTTACTTCTCTGTGTCGGTTTCACCGTAGCCGCGGGCTTTTTCTCCGCTTTTTTCTGTTTGCTCACTGTCAGTTTTACCGCCGTTCCACGCGCCACCTTTTTCCCTTTTGCGACACTCTGCGAAAGCACGGTATCTACCGCTTTACTGCTTTCTTCCCGTTGAATTTTATAAGTCAAATGTACCTTTTTCAATTTCTTTTTTGCCTGCTCCAGCGTCAATCCACGCAACTTCGGCACAACAGTCTTTCCCTGGCCTTTGCTTATCGTCAATACCAGTTTCTGGCCTGCGCTGACCCATTCTCCCGCCGAAACATTCTGTGAAATGACCATTCCTTTTTTCGCAGTGTCCGAATATTTTTGTTTCCATGTGATATCGACGATGCTTCCCCACTCTTTTTCTGCCTCAGCCATCGTTTTTCCTGTCACATTGGTCATCAAAATTTCCTTTTTCGGTGTTTTCGTGGCTTCCGGTGTTACGACCGGTGTCTCTACGGCAATGACCGGCTCCCGTTTTTCGTCTTTGGTTCCTGCATGCAGACATCCGATGGTAATGGCGGTTCCAAGCACAGCCGCACCCGCAATTCCCGCAATCCCTCTTCGTCTTCCGGAACCACTTGTGATGTTCTGCTCTTCTTCGTACATGGCATCGTACAATTCCCGGATACTCTGCCAGCGATTTTTGGCATTTACTGCCATTCCTTTCATAACCGCCTTCTTTTGCTTGGTAGAAATTTCCAGATCTTTCATATTCAAAAGTGACGGCATATCGTCTCCCAATGCCCGAATTACCGAATCGGTCGGTGCCTCTCCCGTCAACATATAATACATGGTCGCACTGATTGAATAAACATCGGTATACGCTCCCCACCGCCCCTTGTAGCGGTACTGCTCCTCCGGCGAAAATCCCCTTTTAAATAACACCGTCATTGTCTTTGTATTGTCAATATTCCGCATTCTCGCGGCTCCAAAATCGATCAGCACCAGACTTCCGTCTTTTCTTATCATAATATTGTCAGGGCTGATGTCTCGGTGCACAATCCCTGTCCGATGCACTTTTTCCAATGCCAGAAGCACTGGCCGCATCGCATTCAGCACTTTTTTGCCATCCATTTTTCCGTTTTTCTTAATGTACTCTTTTACACTGACCCCATCAATAAACTGCATGACAATGTACGCAGTTTCATTTTCATAAAAGAAATCAAGGACGGACACAATCCCTTCTACTTCATTGAATTTAGACAAACATTTTGCCTCATTCAAAAATTTCTTTATGTCCTCCTCATAATGATTCTTTTTGGCATTTTCATACAAGTATACTTTATTTCCATGTCCGCAGATGACATCCCGACTGACCATTTCGCTCGGAAAATATTCTTTGATCGCCACCGGAATCTGCAACCGGCTGTCCCAGCCAATATAGGTAATTCCGAAGCTTCCCTCGCCCAGCACTTTCCCCAGAATATACCGGTCCGCAAGCCGCGTCCCCGGCAAAAGACAGCGCGGGATCGGATTGTAATCTTCCTGTTTCATTCCACAAAAAGAACACCTCCCGGTCTGACCGAGCGGCTTCATGCATCCGATACAAAGATTTGATCCCTCTATATTCATCCAAATCTCCCCATTACTGTAATGTGCTAATCTTATGATAGCATATTTTTTTCATTTCTGCCAGAGTGATTTTGGGGATTTATGGGGACATGGGGAAGTGGGGTGGTTGGCGGCGAAGAAGTCGGCGGGGAGGCAGCGGATTTTGGCGACTTCCCCCATTTACGTTGCCTTTTTGCCCTGCTCCGCAGCGGGGAGGCAGCGAATTTCAACCACTTCCCCCATTTACGCTGCCTTTTAGGCTTCTTGCTGGCTTTAAAGGCAGCGGATTTTGGCGACTTCCCCCATTTGCGTTGCCTTTTTGCCCTGCTCCGCGGTGAAAAGGCAACGAATTTCAGCGCTTTCCCCCATTTACGTTGCCTTTTAGGCTTCTTGCCGGCTTTAAAGGCAACGGATTTCGCCGGGTTTCCCTTTTTGCGTTGCCTTTTTGCCCTGCTCCGCGGCGGGGAGGCAGCGAATTTCAGCCACTTCCCCCATTTACGTTGCCTTGACGCCCACGCCCCTAAAAACGAAATTTTTCGCCAAACCCATTGTAACCCCGCCCCTGGTATGGTACAATACAGGGTATCATCGTATTGTAATACAGGGTATCATCGTATGTTTTCAGGCATGCTTGCATGGCTGGGGAACATCGTTTGAGACACTCGTGCAAAGCACTGGAATGGAGATTTAATTGTGAATAAAAAAGTTTTAAAGACATTAGAATATGACAAAATTATAGATATGCTCGTAGAGGAAGCTGATTCTGCGCTTGGGAAGGACAGCGCGAGACGGCTGCGCCCGTCGTCAGACCACGGGGAAATTGTGGCGATGCAGGCGGAGACAAGCCATGCTTTGACAAGGCTCTTTCATCATGGGGCGCTGTCCTTTCATGGGTTGACCGACATCCGGCCGAGCCTCGTGCCGCTTGCCAAAGGCGGGACACTCGGGGCTGGCGAACTTCTGAGGATTGGGGCTCTTTTGGAGGCTGCCAAGCGGGCTGTTGAATTTGATAAAAAAGACGAAGAAACCGATTTTTTGTCCGGGCGTTTCGATGGACTTCAGACATTTCCGGAAATTCGCCGGGAGATCAGCCGCTGTATCTTGTCCGAGGATGAGATCAGCGACGATGCAAGCAGCGAATTGAAACGCATCCGCCGGGCGATTAAAACGACAAATGACAAAATCCGCGAGCAGCTGTCTGTGACGGTCAATTCGTCAGGAGATATGCTGCGCGACAATATCGTCACGATGCGAAATGGAAGATATTGTCTGCCGGTAAAACAAGAATACAAATCCGCATTTCAGGGAATGATCCACGATCAGAGTTCCACCGGTTCCACCTTTTTCATCGAACCGATGGCAATTGTCAAATTGAACAACGATCTCGCCGAACTTGCGATGAAAGAACAGGAAGAAATTGAGCGTATCCTTGCTTCCATCAGTAGTATTTGCGCGCCGGAAACCGAGGGACTTGAGCGCGATGTCATTTTGCTGTCGGAACTTGACTTCATCTTTGCAAAGGCAAAATTATCCAAAAAAATGCAGGGAAGCGAACCGATTTTCGACGACAATTATATAGAGATCAAAAAAGGACGGCATCCATTGATTCCGCGCGACCGCGTTGTGCCGATTGATGTCACATTGGGGAAAGATTACCGGCTTCTCATCATCACCGGCCCAAACACCGGCGGTAAGACCGTTTCGCTGAAAACCGTCGGCTTATTTACTTTGATGGGACAGGCGGGGCTCCACATCCCGGCCTTTGACGGCTCTCATCTGCGCGTATTTCACGAAGTGTACGCAGACATCGGGGATGAGCAGAGTATCGAGCAGAGCCTGAGTACCTTCTCCTCGCACATGACAAACACCGTTTCGATTCTGAAACGTGCGGATAAAAATACGCTTGCGCTTTTTGATGAACTTGGTGCCGGAACCGATCCGGTCGAAGGTGCGGCACTTGCTATCAGCATTCTTGACAATCTTTTACAGCGAAATGTGACCGCGATGGCGACGACACATTACAGCGAGCTGAAGATCTACGCCCTTTCGACAGATCACGTAGAAAATGCTTCGTGCGAATTTGACGTGGAATCCCTGCAGCCGACCTACCGTCTGCTCATCGGCGTTCCGGGAAAAAGTAACGCCTTTGCGATTTCCAGCAAACTGGGAATTTCTGACGAAATTATTGAGAAAGCAAAATCCCTTGTCGACGAAGATTCCAAATCCTTTGAGGACGTTGTGACCGGGCTCGAAAGTACACGGAAAGAATTGGAACAAGAACGTGCGAAAGCGGCTGCTTACCGCGAAGAAATCGAGCGGCAGAAGAAAAAACTGGCAGAGAAAAATGAACGAATTGATAAAGCAAAAGAAAAGATTTTGCGCCGTGCAAATGAAGAAGCCAATGAAATACTGCAGAAGGCCAAAGACATGGCAGACGATTCCATCCGCAAATACAATAAATGGATGGACGGCGGCAAAGGAAATGTCAGCGACATGGAGCGCCAGCGTTCTGCGATCCGCGAACAGCTTAAGAAAACCGGCGAAAAATTGGCGACAAAGCAAAAAGGAAACCGCCCAAAGACAGCGCCGGGAAAACTTTCCATTGGCGACCTTGTCATGGTGCATTCCATGGGCGTAAAAGGTACCGTAATGTCGCTGCCAAACACCAAAGGAAAATGCTTTGTGCAGATGGGAATCATGCGTTCCGAAGTCAATGCGGATGATCTGGAACTTCTCGAAGAAGAGACATTGCAGAACCGGAAAGAACAGCTTCGCGAACGTTCCGGTGCCGGAAAGATCAAAATGATGAAATCGCTGCACGTTTCTTCAAGCATTAATCTCATTGGAAAAACGGTTGACGAGGCAATTGCACTTTTAGATAAATACCTTGACGATGCGTATCTTGCCAAGCTGCACCAAATCACCATTATCCACGGTGTCGGAACCGGTGCTCTGCGAAATGCCGTGCAGGCGCATTTGAAAAAGAGTAAATACATCAAAACCTATCGTATGGGAGAATACGGTGAGGGCGGCTACGGTGTGACTGTGGCTGAGTTCAAATAAGAAAGGATGACTTCCATGGCAGAAAAACAAAAAATACTGATTGTTGATGACGACGCCAACATTGCAGAGTTGATCGAATTATACTTAACAAAAGAATGTTTCCAGTGTATGCAGGCACACGACGGCGAAGAGGCATTGAAGAAAAATGCTTCCTTTCAACCGGATCTGATCCTGCTCGATATCATGCTTCCGGGCATTGACGGATACGACGTTTGCCGCGAGATCCGCAAAACTTCCACGGTTCCGATCATCATGCTTTCGGCAAAAGGAGAAGTTTTTGACAAAGTGCTGGGACTGGAACTTGGTGCCGATGACTACATCATCAAACCTTTTGATTCAAAAGAACTGGTTGCCCGTGTCCGTGCAGTTCTACGCCGTTTCCAGCCCAAACAGGCTGCAGTTGTAAGTGATGAGAAATGTGCCACTTATCCGGATCTTATTGTCAACCTTACCAACTATTCCGTTACTTATATGGGAAAACAGGTAGACATGCCGCCTAAGGAGCTGGAGCTTCTCTATTTCCTTGCTTCCTCACCCAATCAGGTATTCACCAGAGAGCAGCTTCTGGACCACATCTGGGGCTACGAATATATTGGCGATACCAGAACTGTAGACGTTCACATTAAACGTCTGCGCGAAAAAATCAAAGATCATCCGAACTGGTCTATTTCTACAGTCTGGGGAATCGGATACAAGTTTGAGGTAAAAAGCGAATGAGAAAAACGGTTCACAGCAAACTGATCTGCAGTTACATTTTCATTGGAATTGTAGGCTTCCTTTTCGCTACAGCAGGTGGCTCTCATTTCGTGGAAACCTATCTGGAAGAAGAAGTTGGCGCAAGGCTGTATGACAGTGCTGTACGATTTGCTTCTGATGCTGTCACTGTACAGCAGGTTGCAGACAATGATAGCAAAGGACTGGAAAAGATTATGGATATTCTGGCTTCCGGAGAGGAAGCCGGGATACTGATCCTGGATAAAAATTTCCATGTGATCGTGCAGTCCTCAAATCTGGAATATAACGTCAGTTCTGCGAAATCCACTGCCGATTCTGAAGTTCAGACTTCAGAAACAGATAAAATCCCAGAGAATGGAACATCCTCTGAAAAATTCTCTGCTGCAAACACAATTTCCATCCCCTATTCTGATCTGGACTTCTGGCTTAATACCCAATATCAGATCAGTAATTTTTATGGCTATTTTTCCAGTCCCCATCTTAATGTGATGATATCGGTGGAAAATTCCGGTGTAACAGAAGGCTATGTTACCTACCATTATGACATGCAGCAGCTTTATCAGAAACGAAGCGGTCTTCTTGGAATTCTTCAGATGGTTTTTTTTGCCGTGTATGCCTTGTGCGGACTGCTCCTTCTCTGCTATCAGAAATGGATCCATACTCCAATGCAACAGATCATCAAGGGGGCTTCCGAATATGCCAACGGAGATCTGAGTTATCGCATTCCAGTGAAATCCGAGGACGAAATGGGCTATCTTGCCAAAACCCTGAACTACATGGCAGACAGGATCAACCAGAACGGAGAATACCAGCGCACCTTTATTGCCAATGTTTCCCACGATTTCCGCTCTCCTCTGACTTCCATCAAAGGATATGTGGAGGCAATTCTGGATGGCACCATCCCCCCGGAATTGCAGGACAAATATTTAAATATCATTTCCCATGAAGCTGACCGTCTGGAAAAACTGACGCGGAGCCTTCTGGTGCTGAATGATCTGGATGAACGGAAACGGATGATGAATATCCGCAAATTTGATATTAATGATGTGATCAAAAATACTGCCAATACGTTTGAGGTAATCTGTTCCAAAAAGAATATTGACCTGGAACTGCTGCTTTCCGGAAGAGAGCTGTTCGTAGAGGCAGATATGGAACAGATCCAGCAGGTACTGTACAATCTGATCGATAACGCCATCAAATTCAGTTCAGACAGCTCCATCATCAAGGCAGAAACTTCCGAACGTCATGGT
>OHZE01000667.1_pt1 | contig 10390 bp, 9 predicted proteins | sample 1580371 | NCBI WGS metagenome assembly OHZE01 (sample SAMEA3882527, study PRJEB24775) | human gut metagenome | biome: human-associated habitat; feature: intestine environment; material: feces | place: Netherlands | collected 2009/2010
GATATGCGCGTGGAGAGCACTCCGCAGACGGCTATGAATATCGGTTTGTCGTACCGCGGTCCTCATAACATCTACGCATCGATCGATCTGAACTATTACAACAATATGTATCTGTCGATGAACCCGCTTTACCGTACGGACGAGGTGTTGTTGCCTACGATGACGGACGAACAGATCCGGGAGCTGCGCAGTCAGGAGAAGTTCGATTCGGCCTACACCTTGAGTGCGAGCATCGGTAAGAATTTCTACATTCAGCGTCGTTATACGCTCGGCTTCAGTTTGCAGGTGAAGTGGTCGCTATCATTGCCGGACTTGCTGCTACGGAAGTAAACGGAGTTGCTTCCATGGCAGGCAATATCACAAACGAACTGGTAAGCAAACTTGGAATGAAGAATCTTTCCAGAGGTGTTAAGGTTACTGTACTCGAAGGAGTTGTGACAGTAGACCTGAACCTGAATATCGAATATGGTAAGAACATTCTTGAGACAAGTAAGAAAGTTCAGGAGAAAGTAAAATCATCCATAGAGAATATGACAGGTCTTGAGGTTGCAGATGTTAATATTCATATTGCCAGTGTAGATATGGAGAACGAAAAAGGAAAGTAACCCTTTCCTTTTTTGTGTACTTAAGAGATATTTAGAAAGGAAAGCTGTTTATACAGCAAAAATTATGCGAAGAAGAGAGCAGAGAGAACATATTTTTAAATTACTGTTCATGACAGAATTTAATTCAGAGGAAGAGATGAGTGAGCAGCTTTCACTTTATTTTGATACTCTGGAGGAACTTTCAGAGAAAGATCAGGAGTATATGAGCCGGAAATACCGCCATGTACTTGAAAAATTAGACGAGATCGATGCACTGTTAAATGAGACAAGCAATGGCTGGAAGACAAAGAGAATGAGCCGCGTTGACCTGACTGCCCTGCGTCTGGCAGTGTATGAACTGAAATATGACAAAGATGTACCTACAGGTGTAGCTATCAATGAGGCGGTAGAGCTTGCCAAACGTTTTGGCGGTGAGACTTCCGGTTCCTTTGTAAACGGTATCCTTGGCAAGATTGCCAACAGTGAAAGCGAAGAAAAATCAGAATGAAAAACACATATTCTGTAGGTCAGGTAAACCGTTATATCAAAAATATGTTTACCCAGGATTATTTACTGCAGAAGATTTATGTAAAAGGCGAGGTGTCCAATTGTAAATATCATACAAGCGGACACATCTATTTTTCCCTGAAAGATGAGACAGGAACATTGAATTGTGTGATGTTTGCCGGACACAGACGGGGACTTGCATTTGCCATGAAAAATGGCGATAAGGTGATCGTTGGCGGGAGTGTGGATGTATATGAACGCGACGGCCGCTATCAGATGTATGCAAAGGAGATTACCCTGGAAGGTGCAGGAACTCTGTATGAGAGATATCTTGCATTGAAGCAGGAACTGGAAGATATGGGAATGTTTGCACAGGAGTACAAACAGCCCATTCCGAGATTTATCAGACGTCTGGGTGTGGTAACTGCACCGACAGGTGCGGCTGTTCAGGATATCCGCAATATTTCCTATCGAAGAAATCCCTATTTACAGATTATTTTATATCCGGCTCTTGTACAGGGGGCGGGTGCGGCAGAAAGTATTGTAAAAGGAATACAGATGCTTGATAAGACAGATGTGGATGTGATCATTGTGGGAAGAGGAGGCGGCTCTATTGAAGATCTCTGGGCGTTTAATGAAGAAATCGTGGCCAGAGCTATTTTTGAGTGCAGTACACCCATTATTTCCGCAGTAGGTCATGAAACGGATTTTACAATTGCTGATTTCGCTGCTGATCTGCGAGCTCCTACTCCTTCTGCTGCGGCAGAGCTTGCGGTGGATGATTATAGAAGTGTGATTGAAGCAGTAAGTATTTACAGGCAGCGGTTATATCGTGCAATGAGTGGTAAAATGGATCTGTACCGCAGCAGACTGGAGCATTTTCAGACAAAATTTGCTTATCTGAGTCCGGAGAACAGGCTGCGGGAGCAGAGACAGCGTCTGGCAGATCTGGAGAATGCTGTACAAAATGGAATGAACAGGAAACTTCAGGATGAGAGACACAGATTGTCTGTTTATCTGGAACGTTTTGCAGGACTTTCCCCTTTAAAGAAACTGAATCAGGGATATTCTTATGTGGCAGATAAATATAAAAAGACATTGACAAGTGTAGAACAGGTACAAAATGGGGATACCATTTATATATCTGTGACAGACGGTACGATAGAAGCAGATGTTACAGGTACGGTGAAGGAGGAGAGAATCTATGGCGAAGAAAGAAAACTGTGAGCAGTTACAGGAGGAGAAACCTCTGGAAGAGATGTTTGCAGAACTGGATCTGCTGGCTGAAAAACTGGAAAACAGAGACACATCGCTGGAGGACTCTTTTATACTGTACAGACAGGGCATGGAACTTTTGAAACTTTGCAGCGGGAAGCTGGATACAGTGGAGAAGAAAATGCTGCAGCTTAATGAGGATGGTACATTTAGTGAATTTTCAAGATGAATTAGCAAAGAGAACGGAAGAAACAGAGAAGACGATCAGAAGTTATCTGCCGGCAGAAGAAGGATTTGCCAGAACAATGGCCCAGGCTATGAATTACAGTATGCTGGCAGGAGGCAAGCGCCTTCGGCCAATGTTGATCCGGGAGACATATTGCCTGTTTGATGGTAAGGAAGAAGTTGTAAAACCGTTTATGGCAGGAATGGAGATGATCCATACTCATTCCCTGATTCATGACGATCTTCCTGCACTTGATGATGATGATTACAGGCGCGGCAGACTGACTACACATAAGGTATATGGGGAAGCCATGGGAGTGTTAAGCGGTGTTGCGCTGCTTAATTACGCATACGAAACCATGTTTCAGGCATTTGCCCTGACAAAAGAGCAGGATCGGGTAATCCATGCGTTGAGAGTGGTCTCACAGAAAACAGGCATTCATGGAATGCTTGGAGGACAAAGTGTTGATGTGGAAAATGACGGAAAGCCCCTTGAAAAAGAGATGCTTGACTATATTTACAGAAATAAGACGTCAGCATTGATCGAAGCCTCCATGATGACAGGCGCAATTCTTGCAGGAGCAAATGAGCAGGAAGTATCTGCAGTGGAGAAAGCTGCCGGAAATATAGGACTGGCTTTCCAGATTCAGGATGATATTCTGGATGTGACCAGCACTGCAGAAGAACTGGGAAAACCTGTACACAGTGATGAGAAGAATAATAAAGTTACTTATGTGACTCTTTTTGGAACAGAGAAGGCTGCTGAACAGGTGGAAGAACTCTCAGAAAAGGCAATCGATCTGCTGAAGAGTCTGAATAAAAATAACGAGTTTCTGTATTTGTTAATTGAAAAATTAATAAACCGCAGAAAATAAAGGAAGGATACAAATGATTCTGGAAAAGATTAAGAAACCCAATGATATCCATAAGATACCATTGGAAGATTTCGAGCCTCTGGCAGCGGAGATCAGGGACTTTTTAATCCGGTCAGTAAGTCGGACAGGCGGACATCTTGCTTCAAATCTGGGAGTAGTGGAACTGACTCTGGCTCTTCATAATGTGCTGGATTTTCCGGAAGACAAACTAATCTGGGATGTAGGACATCAGGCATATACACATAAGATTCTTACCGGAAGAAAAGATGAATTTAAGAATCTGCGACAGGAAGGTGGATTAAGCGGTTTTCCTAAGAGAAGTGAGAGCCCCTGTGATGCATATGATGCAGGACACAGTTCCAATTCAATTTCGGCAGGACTGGGATATGTGCATGCCAGAGATATTCTGGGACAGAAGCATCATGTGGTTTCTGTGATCGGAGATGGTGCTCTCACCGGAGGAATGGCGTATGAGGCATTAAATAATGCTGCAGAGTTAAAGACAAATTTTATTATTATCATAAATGACAATAATATGTCCATTTCCAGAAATGTAGGAGGCATGTCCACTTATCTGAGTGCACTGAGAACTGCAGAAGCTTATACAGGAATGAAGATGGGTGTGACAAAGGCACTGAAGAAGGTTCCGAAGGTAGGGACTGCTCTGGTAGATACTATGAGAAAAACCAAAAGCAGTGTCAAGCAGCTTTTTATTCCGGGAATGCTGTTTGAAAATATGGGACTGACATATCTGGGACCTGTTGATGGTCATAATATGCGTCAGATGATGAAACTCTTTAATGAAGCAAAACGGGTAGAGGGACCGGTAGTTGTTCATGTCCTGACAAAGAAAGGCAGAGGATACGAACCTGCAAGTGCCCATCCGGACAGGTTTCATGGAACAGGTCCTTTTGATATTAAAACAGGCCGGGTACTTCAGAAGAAAACAGTGCCGGGTTATACAGATGTTTTTTCCAAAGCACTGGTCTCTCTTGGTGAGAAAAATAAAAAACTGACAGCTATTACCGCAGCCATGCCGGATGGAACCGGACTTGTGGAATTTTCCAGGAGATTTCCGGACAGATTTTTTGATGTGGGAATCGCAGAGGAACATGCGGTGAGTTTTGCGGCGGGTCTGGCTCTTGGCGGCCTGGTTCCTGTTGTTGCCATCTATTCATCTTTTCTGCAGCGTGCTGTAGATCAGATCCTGCATGATGTATGTATGCAGAAGCTTCATGTGATTTTTGCTGTTGACAGGGCAGGGCTTGTAGGCGCAGACGGGGAGACGCATCAGGGCTGCTTTGATCTGTCTTATTTGTCCATGATGCCGAATATGACTGTTCTGGCACCGAAGAATGACAGAGAACTGGAAGAGATGCTTGCATTTGCGGTAAGCTTTGACGGACCGATTGCAATCCGCTATCCGAGAGGCAGTGCGCATCAGGGGCTTCGGGAATATCAGGCACCTGTGGAATATGGCAGAAGTGAGATTATCCGCAAAGGAAAAAAAATCGCTGTGCTGGGAGTGGGAAGTATGATCCTGTCCTGCATGGAAATCTGTAAAGGACTGAAAGATGACGGCTATGATCCTACTTTTGTAAATGCCAGATTTGTGAAACCACTGGATGTGGATCTTCTTGATGAACTGGCAAAGGATCACAGTCTGTTTGTGACAGTAGAAGAGAATGTGAAAAGCGGCGGATACGGAGAGCATGTGTCTGCTTATATGGAAGCCTGTCATCCGGAAATAAGAGTGTTGTCGGCAGCTGTCTGGGATCGTTTCGTACCCCAGGGAAATGTAGAAAGCCTGCGCAGCCGGATTGGACTTGGAGTGGAAGACATCAGACAGGCAATAGAAGATAGTGAGGAATTAAGAGAGCAATGAAGAAACGTTTGGATATGCTTATGATGGAACGTGCCCTTGCACCATCCCGCGAGAAAGCAAAGGCATTCATCATGGCAGGCGATGTATATGTTGATGGTCAGAAAGAAGATAAGGCGGGAACCATGTTCCCGGAGACTGTAAAGATTGAGGTCAGAGGAAACACTCTTCCGTATGTAAGCCGCGGTGGGCTGAAACTTGAAAAAGCTATGAAAAACTTTGATGTCACATTGGATAGTAAGATCTGTATGGATGTAGGTGCGTCCACCGGAGGGTTTACAGATTGTATGTTACAGAACGGGGCAGTAAAAGTTTATTCCATTGATGTAGGATATGGACAGCTTGACTGGAAGCTTCGTAACGATCCGCGTGTAGTCTGTATGGAGAAAACCAATATCCGCTATGTGGTACCGGAGGATTTGGGAGAACCGGCAGATTTTTCATCAATTGATGTGTCCTTTATTTCTCTTACAAAAGTACTGCTTCCTGTAAGAAATCTCCTTACAGATGAGGGTGAGATCGTATGTCTGATCAAGCCGCAGTTTGAGGCGGGGAGAGAGAAAGTCGGAAAGAAGGGGGTTGTAAGAGATCCTGCTGTTCATCAGGAAGTGATCGAAAAAGTGCGCGATTATGCCATGAGTATTTTTATGGAGCCATGTCATCTTTCTTTTTCGCCAATTAAAGGACCGGAAGGAAATATCGAATATCTTCTTCATCTGAAAAAACATCCGGAAGGTACCAGGGTTACCGACAGCCTGAAGGTATCTGTAGAAGCTGTTGTGGCAGAGGCTCATGGACAGTTGGATTAAAAAGGCTGAGTCAGGAAGAAACTATGGACAGGTTTTATATTATTACAAACAGTGACAAGGATAAAAAACTTGAAATCACAGAAAAAATAGCAGATTATCTGAAAACACATCACAAAAACTGTGAAGTACAGCAGGCAGAAAGGAAACATGAGGGTTCCTTTCATTATACAGATCCTGATAAGGTTCCAGACGATACACAGTGTATTATTGTTCTGGGAGGAGATGGCACACTTCTTCAGGCAGCAAGGGATGTGGTGCATAAAGAAATTCCTCTTCTTGGAATCAATCTGGGAAATCTGGGTTTTCTTGCAGAAGTGAATCAGACCTCTCTGTACAGTGCTCTGGATCAGCTAATGGCGGATGATTACGAGGTAGAAGAACGCATGATGCTGGAAGGAAGGGTGTACCGTGGCAGAAAACTGATCGGACAGGATATTGCATTGAATGACATTGTGATTGGCAGAGACGGTCATCTCCGCGTGGTCCGGTTTAAGAATTATGTAAATGATGTTTATCTTAACTCTTATAATGCTGATGGAATTATTATTTCAACACCTACCGGATCTACCGGATACAGTCTGTCAGCGGGTGGTCCTATCGTATCACCCAACGCTGCGATGACGATCATGACTCCCATAGCACCACACACGCTGAATACAAGAAGCATTATTTTTCCTGCGCAGGATGTGATCACTGTAGAGATAGGAAAAGGAAGACACTGTGACTGTGAAAAGGGAATCGCATCTTTTGATGGAGATACATTTATCCCCATGGTCACCGGTGACTGCATTCAGATCCGGCAGGCAGATGTAAAGACAAAGATTCTGAAGCTGAACCATTTAAGTTTTGTTGAGGTATTGCGCCGGAAGATGAGAGACAGCTGATCAGCAGGAGGAAATAAGGTGAAAGTTGCGAGACATGAGAAAATTATTGAACTGATTCATCAGTATGATATTGATACACAGGAAGAGCTGGCCTCCAGACTTAATGAGGCAGGATTTAAGGTGACACAGGCGACTGTATCCAGAGATATTCGTGCTCTCAAGCTGACAAAAGTGGCAGGAAAGGACGGAAAGTCCCGTTATGCAATTATTAATAATGAATCAGGAAGTCTTGGAGAAAAATATACAAGAGTACTGGAAGATACCCTGCTTTCTATTGATGTGGGACAGAATATCATTGTGATCAAAACCGTTTCCGGAATGGCCATGGGCGTGGCAGCAGCCCTGGATGCGTTGAAATGGCCGGAAATACTGGGATGTATTGCAGGTGATGACACTATTATGTGTGTTGCAAAGACTGCAGACATGGCACTGGGAGCAGCAGAGAAACTGAGAAGTTTTGTCAGATTGAATAAGTGATCCCACGAGTAACTGCTCAATACCTTTGCAGTTACGATCCTGAACTTTTAACATTACAAATGACTTGATTATGGAGGCAATAAATGTTAGCTCATCTGCATGTGAAAAATCTTGCACTGATAGAAGAAATAGAAGTGGAATTTGGTCCCGGACTGAATATCCTGACAGGTGAGACAGGAGCAGGTAAATCTATCCTTCTGGGGTCTATGCAGCTGATCCTGGGTGCAAAAACTTCTAAAAATATGATAAGGGAAAATGCATCCTATGCACTTGTGGAGCTGCTTTTTCAGGTAGAAAACGAGAAAGCACTGGAGACACTGAAAGCACTGGATATCTGTCCGGAAGATGGACAGGTACTTCTGTCCAGAAAGATCATGGATGGAAGAAGCATCAACAAGATTAATGGAGAGACAAGTACTGTAGGTCAGATGAAGGCCGCTGCTGCATGCCTTTTGGATATCCATGGACAGCACGAGCATCAGTCACTTCTGTATCAGGATAAGCAGCTTGCAATCCTGGATGCATATGGAAAAGAAAAAATCCTTCCTGCAAAGGAGAAAGTATCTCTGGCATATAAAGAATACAGCAAATGCAAAACAGAACTTGGTTCCATGAATATGAATGAGGAGCAGAGGAATCGTGAGCTGGCTTTTCTGGAGTTTGAGATCAAAGAAATCGAGAAAGCAAATCTGCAGCCGGGAGAGGATGAGGAACTGGAAGCCCGGTACAGAAAAATGAGCAATGCAAAACTCATCGTTGACTCCCTGCAGCTTGTACATAATCTCACAGGCTATGAAAGCAAGGAAGGCGCCGGAGAGACTGTCGGAGAGGCATTAAAGGAATTCTCTCATGTAACACAGTATGATCCGGAGCTTACACCTCTTGCAGAGACACTTACTTCTGTAGACGGTCTTCTGAATGATTTTAACAGAGAATTATCCACTTATCTGGACGAGCTGACCTTTGATGAAGGAGAGTTTTATGAGACAGAGAGAAGACTGGATCTGATCAATGGACTGAAGGCAAAATATGGACGTACCATTGAGGAAATTTTCACATATCGCAAACTTCAGGAAGAAAAACTGGAAAAATTACATAAATATGAAGAAAATTTACAGGAATTAAAGGAGCGTCTCAGAGAACTGGAAAATATTCTTGAGAAAAAGTCGGATGAATTAGCAGAAATCCGTAAAGAATACAGTAAACAGCTTGAGCAGAAGATTATTCAGGGATTGAAGGATTTAAATTTCCTGGATGTGAATTTTGCCATTGATTTCCGGAAAAAGAAAAACTACACAGATAATGGAACCGATGATATCCAGTATCTCATTTCTACAAATCCCGGAGAAACTCTGAAGCCACTGGGACAGATCGTATCCGGCGGTGAGTTGTCTCGAATCATGCTTGCATTAAAGGCAATCCTTGCAGACAGAGATGAGATTGAGACATTGATCTTCGATGAGATCGATACTGGTATCAGTGGAAGAACTGCACAGAAAGTCTCTGAAAAGATGGCAGTGATCGGACAGCATCATCAGGTACTCTGCATCACGCATCTGCCGCAGATTGCAGCTATGGCAGACAGTCATTTTGAAATTGAAAAACATCTGCAGGGAACTGAGACTATTACCCAGATTCATGTGCTTAAAGAACATGATTCCATCCGCGAACTGGCAAGACTGTTAGGTGGTGCAGAAATTACACCTGCAGTTCTTGAGAATGCGAAAGAGATGAAAGAATTGGCACAGAAACAAAAAAATACAAGATTTAAATAAAATAATTGACCACATACTAAGAGAGGATAATCTTTGTGACGGATTGTTCTCTCTTATTTTTGTACCTTTCGGATTTGCTGTGATGGGAAGTGTTTTATGGCAATTTCACAGTTACAGAATTTCATAAATACAGAATGAAAGGATGTGCATAACAATGAACAAAAGAAAATACAGACTTTTTGTCATCTGTTGTCTTGTGCTGGATCTGTTGGTGATGCTGATATCAGGTTACAGATATCTGGACAGAAAGATACCTGACGAAATTCAGATTTCCAGAGGCAAAAAAACAGAAGATGTCACAGAAGTTTTGTCAACACCATTTGTTACATTTGAAGAAGCAGTTACTGTTTCGCAGGATGGAGGCTATATTCTGCCCTGTAAACTTTTGGGTTATATTCCATTTAAAGAAATAAAAGTAACACCTGCAGATGATCAGGAAATTTATGTCAGCGGAAGCACCATAGGAATTTATATGCAAACAGAAGGTGTTCTGGTGATTGATACCGGTGAGATTCAGAATCGGAATGGTGAGACAGAGGAGCCTGCTAGAAATATTATCAGACAGGGAGATTACATTATCTCATTTAACGGAGAAAAAATCTCTACAAAAAGAGAACTGATAGATGACATCTCAGAACTTGATGGCAGCGAAGTTACACTGGGGATAAGCCGCAAAGGAGAGAGTATTCCTGTATCTGTAACTCCTGTAAAAGACAAAAAAGGAGACTATAAACTTGGAATCTGGGTAAGAGATGACACGCAGGGGATAGGAACGCTTACCTACGTAGATCAGAATGGTAATTATGGTGCCCTTGGCCATGGAATCAGTGATATAGACACTGCCCAGCTTCTGAATATCCGAAACGGAGCTTTGTATAAAGCCCGGATTCTTGCGATTAACAAAGGAAGTAAAGGCAATCCCGGCGAACTTGCAGGATACATCTGCTATGATGACAGAAATATTCTTGGAACTATCGAAGCAAACAGCAGAAACGGAATTTATGGTCAGTTCACAGGGATTGCAGATGATGCGATCACTTTAAAGAAAATGCCGGCTGCGTATAAGCAGGAAGTGAAGATTGGAACAGCCACAATTCTCTGCAGTACAGATGGCGAGGTAAAAGAATATGGTGCAGAGATCAGAAAAATAGATTTGA
>OHZE01000672.1_pt1 | contig 10329 bp, 7 predicted proteins | sample 1580371 | NCBI WGS metagenome assembly OHZE01 (sample SAMEA3882527, study PRJEB24775) | human gut metagenome | biome: human-associated habitat; feature: intestine environment; material: feces | place: Netherlands | collected 2009/2010
ACTATACGGCAGGAGACTTCTTCTACCAGAAAGCCTGGTTCATCCGTCTGCAGAACATCAGCCTGGGATATACACTGCCCAAGTCTTTACTGGCAAAAACTAAGGTGCTGAGTAATGTACGTTTCCATGCTTCCGTCAACAACCTGTTTGTTATCACTCCCTATAAAGGCCTTGACCCCGAAACAGATGCTTATGCGGCAGCCTATCCCAATGCACGTACCTTCAGCTTCGGTGTAGATGTTTCATTCTAATCATTTATAAAAAGTATTCTTATGAAAAAGTACTGTAAACTATTTATATTGGCAGCAGCTCTGATGGGAGGCTTGTCTCTGAACAGCTGCATAGACCTTGACCCCATAGACTATTCCGACATCAATCCGTCCAATTTTCCACAAACGGAAACAGACGTTGAGTCGATGGTCAACTCATGCTACTACTCTGTACGCTCCAGCTGGTTCGACGGGCTCTTCTCAACCAGTGAACGCGGAGTAACCGTAGTAAACGACCTTACCACAGAAATTCTAACCTGCAAATCCGGTTTCCTGAAAGACGTATCCGACCTTAATTTTTTCCCAACCACCGCCGACCTTACCCGCTTCTACTACACAGATACAGATGCATACAGCGACGGTTGGCTCAATGACATCAGCCGCTGCACCTCCGTACTGGCACAGATTGAAGCATGCGACTTCCTGAGCACGGAGAAGAAACAACGCTACGCTGCGGAAATAAGATGTGCCCGCGGACTCATTTCCTATACCTTGTACGACATGTTCGGTCCACTGGTCATAGCTCCGCTGGAAGTACTGGAAAATCCCACAGTGGAAAAGCCGCTGGCACGCCTTTCCAAAGAGGAAATGGTAAAGTTCATAGAAGAAGACCTGATCTTTGCAGCTAGCTACCTGCCCACCCCAGCAGAAGCCGAATACGGCAGATTCAGCCAGGGACTTGCCAATATGCTCCTCATCAGGCTCTATCTGCACGAGAGCCCAGACGACAAGAGTTACTACACAAAAGTAGAAACGATTGCCCGCGAACTGATGAGTTCGTCTTACGGTTACCGCTTGTCTGCAGACTATACGAAGATGTTTGAGATAGGTGGACAAGGTAAGAGCAATACGGAAATAATATGGGCAATCCCCGTCAACACGGAAGCAGTAAGCTGGAATGACTGGCACATGTTCGTACTGCCCACCGACTTTGCAGACCATGGTATGGCAAGTGGATACGAATGCGTGAACAGCACCTGGTATTTCTATGACAGCTTTGAGGAAAATGACGTCCGTAAGACTTATCTGGTGGCTTCTTACCAGGCTCAAAACGGTGACATCGTAGATCGTGAGAACCCCAGTTCACACCTTGAGTTAGGTCCTATTCCATTGAAATACGGCTACGACACCAACGTCACTGGCAATGGAGGCAAAAGTTCTATCGACCCGATTATCTACCGTCTGGCAGATGTGTATCTGACACTGGCAGAAGCGCTCTATCTGAAACCCGGCTCATCTGCTGCGGATAAGGAAGAAGCGATGACCCACATCAACACCATCCGCAACAGAGCCGGACTGGATGGTATCAGCAACAGTGAGGTCAATACGGAAGAAAAGTTCGTGGAAATACTACTGAAGGAAAGAAGCCATGAACTATGGTGTGAGAACGGACAATACCGTGCCGACTTGATTCGCTTTAACAAGTTCGTGGAACATGCCGAAACGGTAAAAGGTACGGCCTATGCCAACAAGAACAAGGAATTATATCCGTTACCACTCTCGGCCATCAACGACGGTAAGGGATTGGTTACACAGAATCCCGGTTATTAATATCCATTGCTCCTCGTCCCCATTCAGGAGATTGGGGAATCATTTAAATACAATATCCTATGAAAACAAGATATACTTTTCACACAGTATTACTGATAGCCCTATTGCTTGGCGGCCTCTTCCATTTCTCCGCCTGCACCTCTGACTCAAAGAGAGCCGAAACACAGATAAGTGTCTCCACACCACCCCGCCCTGCCGGACAGACCGATGTAGTGGGGCTGACCTGCGAACCTATCGAAACCGTGCGCATCGGATTTATCGGTCTGGGCGCCCGGGGTACCGAAGCCATCCGCCGCTTCACCTATCAAAAAGGAATCCAGGTAAAGGCTCTGTGCGACTTGAACCAGTTCCGAGTGGACAGCTGCCAAAACATGCTGAGTCGCGCCAACATGCCCGAAGCAACCACCTACTACGGCAGTGAAGATGTCTGGAAACAAGTGTGCGAACGCGATGACATAGACCTTATCTATATAGCCACCGACTGGATACACCATGCTCCCATGATGATTTATGCTATGGAGCACGGAAAACACGTGGCTTGCGAAGTACCCGCCGCCATGACACTGGATGAAATTTGGAAAGTGATAGACACCGCAGAACGTACCCGCAAACACTGCATGATGCTGGAAAACTGTGTCTATGACTTCTTTGAGATTACCACCCTGAACATGGCGCAGCAGGGTCTTTTCGGAAATATCACCCATGTGAAAGGAGCATACAACCATTGTCTATACGATATCTGGCCGGACTATAATGCCGACTGGCGCATGCAGTACAACATGGCCCACCGGGGAGACGTATACCCCACTCATGGAATGGGTCCGGCATGCCAGTTGCTGGACATTCACCGGGGCGACCGTATGAAGTATCTGGTGGCCATGGACAGCGATCCCGTTTCCCTTCCCGATTACCTGGATAAGCACGGAAGGACCGAAGATGCCAAGAACTTCCAGAACGGAGAAGTCACACTTACCTTGATACGTACAGAAAAAGGTAAAACCATCCAGATTGAGCACAACGTGGCCTCCCCCCGCCCTTACAGCCGTTTGTACCAATTATCCGGAACACAAGGATTTGCCGATAAATATCCGATGGAAGGATATGCTCTGGAAAGTAAGAACCTTCCAGAAACCATCACCAGCGGGCAGACCTTCACTGCCCACGAATACATGCCCGAAGCTGCCAAAAGCAGACTGATGGAGCAATACAAGGACCCCATCATCAAGGACATGGAAGAAAGAGCTAAGGAAGTGGGTGGACATGGCGGAATGGACTTCATCATGGATTCACGCCTCATCTACTGCTTGCACAACGGTCTGCCGCTGGATATGGACGTCTACGACCTTGCCGAGTGGTGCTCACTCATCCCGCTGACCAAACTCTCCATCGAGAATGGTTCGGTTCCCGTAGAAGTGCCCGACTTCACACGGGGAGCATGGAACAAGATACAAGGCTATCGACACGCTTTCGCCCAATAAGAAAAAAGCCATTTTATGAAACCGACCTTTTTATCTCATTTCTTAACACCCATACTGTTGTTCTGCGGGGTAGCTACGCTACCCCTGCAGGCACAGTCCTATAAAGACCCCACACTCTCGCCCGAGGAACGTACCACCGACCTTCTCCGACGGATGACACTGGAAGAGAAAATCGCCCAAATACGCCACATTCACTCCTGGAATATCTTTGACGAGCAAGACCTCAACGAAACCAAGTTGCAAGAATTCGTAGGTGACTTGTGCTGGGGATTTGTAGAAGGATTCCCGCTGACTGGAGAAAGCTGCCACCGGCACATGCGGCGCATACAAGAATATATGGTGAAGCATACCCGGCTCGGAATTCCGGTCTTCACAGTTGCCGAAGCCTTGCACGGTTCGGTACACGAAGGCTCCACCATCTACCCGCAGAACATCGCACTGGCTTCCACTTTCAATCCGGAGCTGGCCTACCGTCGTGCCGCAGAGATATCCAAAGAACTGCATTATCAAGGCATCCGTCAGATTCTGGCACCATGCATAGACGTGGTGCGCGATTTAAGATGGGGGCGTGTAGAAGAGAGTTACGGCGAAGACCCTTTCCTGAATGGCATCTTCGCTTATGAAGAGGCAAAAGGCTATCTGGACAACGGAATATCCCCTATGCTGAAACATTATGGTCCGCATGGCAACCCGTTGGGAGGTCTCAACCTTGCCTCGGTCCATTGCGGTGTGGGAGAACTGCATGATGTCTATCTCCAACCGTTCAAACGGGTTGTCACCTCCCTGCCGATACACGCTGTGATGTCCACCTACAATTCATGGAACCGTGTCCCCAACTCCTCCTCACACTATCTGCTCACCGAGGTCCTGCGCAACCGCTGGGGCTTTCAAGGGTATATATATTCTGACTGGGGAGCCATGGACATGCTACACACCTTCCAGCGTACCGCCTCCAACCAAGCGGAAGCAGCGGTGCAAGCCATTGTTGCCGGATTGGACGTAGAAGCCTCCAGCGAATGTTTCCCACATCTGGCTGCACTGGTCAAGGAGAAAAAAGTAGATGAAGGGATTATCGACAAGGCAGTGAGCAGGGTTCTTCTTGCCAAATTCCGTATGGGATTGTTCGAGGACCCTTATGGAGACAGATTTGCAGGACACTCCTTGCACTCGCAGGAGAATATCCAGGTAGCGCGACAGATAGCCGATGAATCTACCGTCCTTTTGAAGAATGACAAGGACCTGCTACCGCTAAACCTATCTCAGTTGAAATCCATTGCTGTCATCGGACCGAACGCAGACCAGGTGCAGTTTGGAGATTATACTTGGAGCCGTACCAACCAAGATGGCATCACCCCGCTGGAAGGCATACGCAAGCAGGTGGAACCGGTCGGCATAAAGATACGTTATGCCAAAGGATGCAACATGATGTCCATGGATACCACGCAAATTGCGGCGGCTGTTGAAGCGGCACGGCAGAGCGATGCAGCTATTCTGTTCTGCGGCAGCGCTAGCGCCTCGCTGGCAAGGGATTACCACGAAACCAACTGCGGAGAGGGCTTCGACCTTACCGACCTTTCTCTGACAGGTGCCCAAGGGAAGTTGATACAAGCCGTCCATGCCACCGGGAAACCGGTCGTGCTGGTCTTGGTTACGGGAAAGCCTTTCGCCATCGCATGGGAGGAGCATATACCCGCCATCCTTGTACAATGGTATGCAGGAGAGCAGGAAGGCAGCTCCATCGCCGATATTCTGTTCGGAAAGACAAATCCTTCCGGCCATCTGACCGTCTCGTTCCCCAAAAGCAGCGGACATCTGCCTGCCTATTACAACCACTTGCCTACGGACCGGGGATTCTATCATAAACCGGGAAGTTATGAACAGCCCGGTCGGGACTATGTATTCTCCTCTCCCGGTCCCTTATGGGCCTTCGGGCACGGACTGACCTATACAACCTTTGAGTATGCGGATTTGCAGATAGAACAAACAACGGATTCGGTAAAAGTCCTTGTAACAGTGAAAAACACCGGAACACGGGCGGGTAAAGCCGTACCGCAACTCTACGTAAGGGATGTGTTTAGCTCCATATCCACCCCGGTCAGGCAGTTGAAAGCGTTTCAGAAAGTAGAGCTGAAACCCGATGAAGAAGTTCAAGTCCCCCTGCACTTTGCCATCGAAGATTTAGCCTTTACTAACGAAAACGGACAGACGGCAGTAGAACCTGGTAACTTTGAGATACAAATGGGAGATGCTTCAGACCATATCTTGTTGAAAGACATCATCAGTATAGGAAAGACCTCTGCCGATGGGCACCAAACAGAACAAAGACAAGCCGGAAAAGAAATAGGTAAAGGAACCATTATATCCATCAAAGGCATGGTGCGCGATGTGCAGGCCACTCCAGCAGACAGAGTGGAAATCTACTCTACCGCACAGCAACGGGTGGTGGGTGTCACTGATAAAAGCGGCAGATATACCATAGAGGTACCGGAAGATGATATACTTGTTTTCCGCAAATCCGGATATCTAAACGAGGAGGTCAACGTGGCTGGAAAGAGCAGCATTCTGATTACAATCAGAAACGGAACAGACCTTTAGCCGTGAACGTGAAAGAGTAAGGGAGAAGAATCAAAAGACAATAGGTATTCATGCACGAGATGTACATCTCATCCTGTACGAGATATACATCTCACGCAGCATAAGATGTGCATCTCGTACATGAAAAACAATAATGTTTCTATCGGGAAAGTATAGGTTCCCACCCATTATGGGATAAGGCTCTCCATTTCAGTCTATTCCGTCACCAACGGACGCTTACGCCAATCGTCCTTCACATAGCTGTCGGGGTAGACCGTCTTATCAATGATTTCACCACCTTTCAGACGAATCCAGGTGGTGAAAGTACGGGCGCCTTCCTTCATCACAATGACACGTGCACCGTTGGGAAGGTGGTTGTACTCAGTATTGCCACCTGTGAAACGGCCGTAGGCCAGAAGGATTCCTTTCCACATCACGGCATAGTCGTTGTCATGGTCGTGCCCGACAAACATACCCATCACATCACCGGCCTCTTTCATGGCAGTGAACATGCCCGTATTCAGTTCCGGAGCGCAAGCCTTTTCCATGCGGGTACCTATCAGTATGGCGTTCTCGTCAGAAGCGGCTTCATTATATTCCGGCAGAGGGATATGAAAGAATGCCAGTGCAGGCAAAGGTTGCCCACCGTTTTTTGCTTTATAAGCGGCACTCTGCTGGCGGTACCAGTTCACCTGGTCGAAAGTGAGCCAGTCGTACCCTTTTACATCGGGCAGTTTGGAGTAGGAATGGGAATCCAGACAGTAAAGCAGGGCTGCATCCTTCTTGCCGTCCGAGGATTTCAGTGTGAGGACATAGTCGGGGGATTCAACTCCGCCACGGTCGGGTTGGATATTGAAAGGCATGGAACGGATAACATCATAAAGTTCGGCACGTGTTTTTCCCTGCTCGTTGTCGTGGTTACCAAAGGTTACGACAAAAGGAATCTTACGGTCCGTAGCATAGGAAAGCACCTTGCGCATGGCCGTATCGGCAGGTGCGGCATAGACCACATCGCCGGTAAAGACTACTAAATCGGGGCGCTCAGCATCGAGCACCTCGCCAATACGCTTCAAAGCAATGTCTGAAGCCGGATTACCATACTTAAAGTGGATGTCTGTAAACTGGACGATTTTAAACTCTCCGTTCTTGTTGAACTGCAAAGGCGATACTTGTGCCGGGCAGAACAAGGAGGATAAAAGTGTCAGACAAAAGGCCAAAGAGATTTTCTTCATATAAGTGGATGATTAAATTGAGTTGATATTATTATTCCTTTACTATCAATACAGTGGCATAGGCGGATATACCTTCCTCTCTGCCCGTAAAGCCAAGTTTCTCCGTGGTGGTGGCCTTGATGGAGATGGCATCCTCATCTATTCCCATCACCGCGGCAAGCGTACGCTGCATTTCGGGAATATAGGCCTTCAACTTAGGCCGCTCAGCGCAGATGGTGGCATCAATGTTACCTACCGAATAGCCTTTGGTAGCTATCAATTCTATTGTTTTCTTTAGCAGAATCTTGCTGTCTATGTTCTTAAACTCACCGGCAGTATCAGGAAAATGATAGCCGATGTCACGCATATTCGCCGCTCCCAGCAATGCGTCACAGATAGTATGGATGAGCACGTCCGCATCCGAGTGCCCCAACAATCCCTTTTCATGTTCCAAGCGAATACCGCCTAGCCAAAGCTCGCGCCCTGCCACCAGCTGGTGGACGTCAAAGCCAAAACCTACACGTATCTTCATATCGTTGCTTCTTTAAGTTGACACGAAAGTACGGAATTTATATCTGAAAAGAAAAATTTTCATCTTCTTTTAAATGAAAAAAGGAACTGCCAAGCCATCCAAATGATATATTTCAGTTGAATAGCGTAAGCAATTCCTTTAAAAACAAATTATTCTTAAAATCTAATACCTATTGTTTTTTACCTACTTCTTTACGCTAAATTTATAAATACAAGTATGAGTATATTTTTCTTCCGGAGACAAATAAGTTGAAGGGAAATTCACATGATTAGGACTATCCGGGAACTTTTGGGTTTCCAAAGCTAAGGCCTCTCTATATTTTATAGTTTCACCATATTTACCTTTCACCTCACCATTAAAAAAATTCCCACTATAAAACTGTAACCCGGGCTGGTCAGTATACACCTCCATCAAACGCCCACTTTGCGGTTCGTACAAAGAAGCTATCAATCTTACTTTCGCCTCAGTTCTCTTCAGCACCCAATTATGATCATACCCCAAACCATTCCGTAACTGCTCATCCTCCATATTTATCCTGCTTCCTATCACTACTGGATTACGAAAATCAAACGGAGTTCCATCTACCGAGACAATCTCTCCTGTAGGAATCAATAAGCTATCAACCAAGGTTATGCTATCAGCATTAATGGTCAAGATATGGTCAGTAATCGTTCCACCAGACTCACCTTTCAAATTAAAAAAGGCATGATTAGACAAGTTTACAACCGTCGGCTTATCCGTAGTAGCTTCATATATAATTTTAAATTCATTTTCAGATGTCACAGAGTAACGAACCTTAATATTAAGCGTACCAGGAAATCCTTCCTCATTATCCGGTGAAACGTATGAAAAATCAATGGACTTATCAGAAATCCTATCAACATTCCATACTCTCATATCTAATCCTTTCAATCCTCCATGAAGGGTTTGTCCATTATTATTAAGAGGCAATTGATATTGTACACTGTCTATCATAAACCTTCCTTTTGAAATACGATTGGCATATCTTCCTACAATAGAACCCAAGAAACGTTCCCCTTCATTATTCAAATAGCGATCTATATTTTCATAACCTACAGCTACATCTGCATACTCTCCATCTTTATCAGCCGTCCAAATAGAAACAACCCGTAACCCCAAATTAGTGACTTGTACAACAAGTCCATTACCAGAGTCTATCGTATACAATGAAACAAGTTTACCATTCACCTCCTTTTCAAAAGCAGATGCGTTTAACAACGAAATTTTCCCACTGTCTTTTGGAACACATGAAAACAGAGACAGAAGCATTATAAAAGTAAACAAATATCCCTTCATATTCTTTCTTTGCTATAAATTTATTCAAATTCGCGACCCTACCTAAATAGAAGAGGCTCTAATTGCCTCCATAATATTGGCAGGAGGCCGTTTATTATTTAATTCGTTTTTCATGAAATTCATATACGGAGCCACATAATCAAAAAATTGATAATATCCTTTACATAAATAATTTAACCCAGACTCACCCAATTCAGTTTTACAAAACCGGTTCTTTGGACATTCACCATTACAAGCAAATAAGAATTTACAGTTTTTACATTGTCTTGGTAAAGACCTATAATTGTTTTGTCCAAATTCCAATTGCTTCTCTCCATAAAACATCTCTATCAATGTTTTTGAATAAATATTTCCTAATTTATACTGAGGGAACACAAAATGGTCACATGAATACACATCACCATTAAACTCCATTACCCCTGCATGCCCGCACGTTTTTCCCATTGTGCATATGCCTGGATTTTCACCGACCCAATTCGCCAAAGTTGCGTCAAATAACTGTATGTAATACTCACCGACATCATTATGCACCCATTCCTCAAAAATAGTACATAAGAAATTTCCCCATTGTTCAGGCGTAACAGAAAATTCCATCAATTCAGGAGTATCCTCTCCAATTGTAGCCAATAGGCGTCCGTCATTATGCCTAAAAATACGTTCGACAATAGGAGTAAACTGTCCTATCTCTTTAAAGAAATTATAAAACTCCAACGGATAGTCTGCGTTGAGATTATTAACAACAGCCATAGCATTCCAATCAACCCCATATTTATTCAATAAATGGATTCCCTTCATCACCTTCACAAAAGAGGGTTGTCCCTGCTTATTCCTTCGATATCTGTCATGAAACTCTTGAGGGCCATCAATAGACACCCCTACAAGCCAATCATTCTTTTTTAAAAATTCGCACCATTCGTCAGTCAACAATGTACCATTAGTCTGTATGCAATTGCTAATTGTTCTTCCGTGAGCATACTTCTGCTGCAACTCCATAGCCCTCTTATAAAAAGCAAGGGGACGCATCAATGTTTCTCCTCCATGCCACGTGAAAAGAATCTGAGGCATAGTTTGAGAATTGATATATTCCTCAATAAACTTCTCTAATAGCTTGTCATTCATTACATGTTTCGGCTCATCTTTATACAATTTAGACTTTTCCAAATAATAACAATAACTACAAGCTAGATTGCATACAGCACCAACCGGTTTAAGCATTACATACAACGGATGGGCAAATGGTGCGAAAATTGCCATATCTTCTACAACTAAAATAAAATATTACACAAATAAATATACAAGCTCAATGAAACAAATAATTGTGTTCATTTCTCCTAAAACGATAACGCTGGCGTGGTATTGGCAAAGGGTCATGCGTTGAAATATCCCATCTCAAAAGT
>OHZE01000678.1_pt1 | contig 10282 bp, 9 predicted proteins | sample 1580371 | NCBI WGS metagenome assembly OHZE01 (sample SAMEA3882527, study PRJEB24775) | human gut metagenome | biome: human-associated habitat; feature: intestine environment; material: feces | place: Netherlands | collected 2009/2010
GGGCCACGGCAGCCACCAGGGAATCCAATGCCTCTTCATCAAACTCCGGGTCGTAACCGCCTATCACATACATATCCCCCTGCAAGGTATCGCGCTCAATGGTTCCCTGATACCACACTTCCGTACGGAACGGCTCGTCGGCTTCGGGACGGGAAAGGGCGGTAATGGTGGTCAGCAGCTTCATGGTGGAAGCGGGACGGGAAAGCTTGTCCGCCTGATAGCCGTACAAGGGCTTTCCGGCAGTCAGGTCATAGACCGAAATGGCCACATTAGAGCCTGCGGGAAGTTTGTGTTCTATCAACGCATCAATCCGCGCAGAGAGCGGCTTCACCGGAGTTACCGTCTCTTGGGGCCATAATGGGAGCAGGCAGACGGATAAAATTAACAGCAACAATATCCTTTTCATAAATATATTTATCTTTAAAGGCAAAAGTACGACAATCTTACAAATGAACAACAACGAGGTAGTCTTTTCATAAATTATATCCAGCCATCCATCTTAATATTCCTTTAAAAATACTACTTTTGCATAGATTGCATAGGCAAAATCTCCCAGTTACTATCACTCTAAAATTGATGTACCATGAAACTACAACTTACAATTGCCAGCTTTACAATATGCCTCCTTTTCTCCCCCATGCTTCGGGCACAAGAATCTCCGCGCATTGTCAGTTATGACTTAACCGTACAGATTGATGTACCGAACCGACAAGTCGAAGTTGGCGGTTCGTTTGAAGTCGATTTCCATGACAGTGACTCAATCTCGTTGGTACTATGGCGCCATGCCCGTATCGACACACTACGCCACAGCAGCCGGGAGATAACCTACCGTTTCGATACGCTTGCCCCAGCACCTGCCCAATTCATTCCCGACGGACGGACCTTGACCCTCTACCGGCCGGCAGGAGCCGATGACCGCTGCCGCATAAATACCCGTTACACACTCTACATGCAGGAAGTGCAGGGCCCTGCAAAATCATTCAATGACCATTGGATTGAACTTGGTTACTATACGGGATGGTATCCTGTCTGCAACGGTAACCGGGCAGATTATTCGCACTTACGAATCGGCATCACTGACGGTTATACGGTGAGCGGCTCAGGTATTATTTCCCATACAGAAGAAGGGATATGGGAAATGGAGCAACCTTGGGAGAATTTCGACAATGTTATCCTGGCTTCACCCATGCTGAAAAGCCGCCGCATCAATGATAACGGAACTACCATTGAACTTATCTATACAGACTTCCCGGATGCCGGTGCAGACTCGGCACTTCAATGTTGCCACAATGCCTTGAAATTCTTCCGACGCCTTTATAAAATTGCGGGAGATGAGGATATTTACATGAAATTCCTGCTTTCAGCTTCCGGCACCTCAGGAGGGTACAGCCGTAAAAATTTCATTATGCTCAGTTCCCGAACATTCAATGAATATGTACTCAAGAACACCGCCCACGAAATCGGCCACTTCTGGTGGAACAAGGCTCCGGTGGAATCTTGGCACGACTGGCTGAACGAATCTTTTGCCGAATTCAGTGCTTTGCAATACATACGCCACGCCCGCGGCGAAAAAGCCTATGCCGCTTACATCGACGCCTACCGTAAGGAAACACGCCATATCCGTCCTATCTGGGGTATTGACCGCAACGACCGCGAAGCGCATCTTGCCCTCTATAGGAAAGGGTCAGTACTACTCGCCGACCTGCTTGTCCGAGTGGGTGAAGAACCTTTCTTCAACTTTCTGGCAGGTGTCATCCAAGCCTATATAACAGACACATCGGCTTTCCTGGATTTTGCGGAAAGCCGATTGGGACGTAAAAACCGGGACTGGATTGAAAAGCGGTTAAAAGAATAAACACCTGATTATTCTTCAACTGTTCCTTTCGCCACCGGCTTCTCAAAATGAGTGCCGCACTTCCTGCATACATACTCCCAATGCTCAGTGCCCGGAGGTGCGGCCGACAATGCCGCAATAACAGCAGCCACCACAGCACGCACCCGATGGCTCTTCTTCAGCACAAACTTAATCTCATCCGAACCGCAATGGGGGCAGTACCTCAACTGTTCCGGAATCATCTGGTTCCGTTCAAGCAGACGGAGGGCATTGTCATATTCGTCCTCATAGACAAATATATCCACTCCCGTGACATCACGGACATATCCGCGCATCACGGAAGACATGTTTTCATTATGCAAAACAGACGCAATGCCCTCATTCTTCAAGGCACCCTGAATAACATGTGCCTGAAAGGCATCGTCGCAGGTGATTAGCTTTACGGTTTTCATCTTTTATGTTTATATGAAACAATAGTCATGGGTTCTACAATGCCTCCTTGAATATCTCTCCCACCGTGGGGTGCGGAAAGACAATCTTCTTCCATTCATCGGCAGTAAGTTTCAGTTCAATAGCCATGCCTGCCAGCGTGATGATTTCCGAAGCGGGATTACCCAAGACATGTGCCCCCAATACGGTATCGTCACTGCCCAACAGTAACTTGCAGACGCCATTCACTCCTTCATTCTCTGCTACAAAGCGACCACTGTACGCCATCGGAAGCTTCACAGCACGATAGGCAACGCCTCTCTTCTGCAGGGATTCTTCTGTCTCGCCCACACCGGCTATTTCGGGATTAGTATATACCACGCCGGGGATGGCACGGTAGCTCATGGCATCCTTCTTGCCAATGATGGAATGTATGGCTACTTCCGCCTCGCGGACGGCTGTATGCGCCAGCAAGGAATATCCCGTCAAGTCGCCGCAAGCATATACTCCGGGAACTGAAGTCTGCATCTGTCCGTTGACAAAGACATTTCCGCGCTCCGTTCTTTCCAAGCCCAGATTCTCCAATCCGAAGCCTTTCATTACCGGACGGCGCCCGACACTTATCAGAAGCCGTTCGGCAACGACGGAACCGGGACCGTCGGCTGTTTCATAATTCACCTGGATAAGGGAAGAAGCTTCGGCAGTATCCGGCATGACAGACACTACTTTTGCACTCAGCATGAACTTGATTCCCCGCTTGGCGTACTCTGCACGGAGCATACCCGCCAGCTCTCGGTCCATACCGCCTCCCAGTATCTCGTCCAGCATCTCGACGACGGTTACCTGCACTCCCAGGCTGTTGAAGAAAGAAGCGAACTCCATACCGATGACACCGCCGCCGATGATGGCAAGCGAAGCGGGCAGTTCCTTGTTATCCAGTGCATCACGATGAGTCCAATAGGACACTTTGTCTATGCCGGGAATGGCAGGGACAAAGGTTTCGGAACCGGTGCAGAGCAGCAGGTTATCGCATTCGTAGGTTTCTCCGCCGCACTCCACATGATTCTTGTCCGTCACTGTGGCCCCTCCGCTGACAATCGTCACACCATGGGCAGTCAGCTTTCCTTTGACTCCCAATACCAGCTTGCGCACTACCTTCTGCTTGCGAGCAATAATCTTGGGCAAATCGAACGATACTTCGGGCACACTGACCGCATACTTTGCAGCATGGCGGGCTCCGTCATAGGTCTTGGCCGAATACAACAAGGTCTTGGTAGGGATACACCCTTCATTCAGGCACACTCCACCGAGACTCTGCTTCTCAAATAGTACGACACTCAATCCTGCTTTTCCGGCAGCTTCGGCAGCAGTATATCCCGCAGGACCTCCACCGATAATGGCAACTTGGTATTTCATGGAATTAATGGTTAGTGGTTAATGATTAGCGATAATTTGTGCGCAAGTTAATAAAACCCGTATTATCCGGCAAAAAAGAGTACTTCTTTCTTTCGGAGAATACAGCGTAAAGAGGAAATAATTATCTTTGTCGTGCAGCATTTACAAAGAATGCCACGTCCAATGGACATAATCAAATAATAACCAACATGAAAACGACTGACTTATTCCAATCCATCCTTTTGTTCGCTCTTTTCCTTTGCGGCCTGACGGCTTGCAATGATAGCGATGAAATCCGCCTCTCGCCCTTTCAGGAAACTACCGTGAAGGGCGAAGCCTCTACCCTGCAGATAGACCTAACACGCGGCGACTGGCGCATAACCTCCATCACCACCCCATGGGGAGACCTCATGATGGATGGCAACAAGCTCCCACAACTGGAAGGTACGGGAAGCCTGCATTATAAATGGTGGGACTTGGAACGGGACACCGACAGCCATCTCATCCTGCACTTTAAAGACAACTTTGACTTAGGTGAATCCCGTAGCCTCATCATCAACCTTGAGATGAAAACGGGACTCTACAAGGAACAAATCATCATACACCAAGAACCGTGCACTAACTTCTATCAGATAGAGTCCATCGAATACAGCGTGGAAGAAGGTGACGGAGTGAAAGAAGCCGGAACAGGACCTGATAAGAGTACCTATAAAAATGAAAATCTGGGAAACACAACCGACAAGCATGACTACTATCCATTCATCAATAAATGGACAGAATACGCATTCATACCCGATGGGCACTCTGACGAAACCTTCAAAAGCATAGACCCGGAGAAACGTAGCATCTATCTGCCCAACCACATAGAAGACGGAAAAATAATCATGGGACAACAACTGTTATTCTTCATCAACCAAGGCAAGTATTACAAAGAAGACGAACTGAGATATAAACATTTTGAAGTAGACATAGTAGGTATGAAATGGAACATATACACTTCAACCATCTACTACAAACGGCTTCAAGTGACATTCACCGCCACTCTTTCACGTCCCGGTAGCGATACAAAGAAGGTACTCAAGGGTAAATTCATGCAGAGATACCCTTATGACTGCTCGGAAATACATCACGAAGTAAAGGATTCTTTAGAAGATTAGAGTCCGGTGTCTGTCAGACAAGACTCCACCTCCTCCCTGCTCAATGCCGGAGCTTGCCCATCGGCAAGCTTACGGCATACCAACCGACCGGCCGCCAGCGCTTCCACCTTTGTTGCAAATGGCAGGCGACCGCTCAAAGCAGGTATAAAAGGTTGATATATCAGGGTATCGGCTCCATGCAGCACCACGTAGCCGTAACCGCCTTCCACCTCCATCACCCGGCATTTCAACTCATTGCCACCGCCGGCAGTATGACCCGAACAGCAAGAAAGGCATACCGCCATCACAGCCGGTACACCTATCTTTATCATAATAAACATCAGCTTCATAAGTTCCGTTCAATTATGGGGCGAATCAGACTTCCTCTTCCTCATCGGGTAGAAGTTCGTACACATCATCAAAGTAGCTGGTACCACTTGTTCCCGTCAGCACAAAACCACGTTCGCCGGTAGAGAAACCAACGGCAGCCCTGCGCGAAGAAGCACCGGAAGGATAATTATGTACATCTGTAATGGGGGTAAAGTCGTCATCGGAATCGCCGTACCATAAGTCTTTGTCAGGGTCGTACAGCCAGTAGTCGCTGCTCAGGGAAGTGCTGTTACGTATTCCCGTAGCCACAAATCCCCTTCCACCGATGACGAAGGATACGGCTTCGGACCGTGTGATGGCGTAGTCATCGTCATAGTCATTGTCGGAGTCCGTATCGGCAATGTCACGCAACTGGGTCCAGTTGCTTCCGTCGAACTTCCAGAAATCCACCAGGTCAGTACTGTTGTTTCGCCCGCAACAGATGTAGGCCACCTCATCGATGACGAATGCCGTACCGAAGTAGCGCTTCTCGCCTCCATACCCGCTCACCGCTTCCCATTGCGAACCTTCGGCGCCATTGGGGTTGAAACGGTAGAAGTCCATCTTGTAGGCACTCTCGCTGCCGGTAGCGTCGCTGTTGCAGCCCGTACCGACATAGCCATATCCGCCTATACTGAAAGCCAGGGCACCATCGCGTACTCCACCTTTGAAGTCGTCTTTCCGTGTCCAGGTATCCGTGGCAGGGTCATACTCCCAGGTATCTGCTACACAGTAGGACGAGGAGCCGTCCTTTACGGAACCGGTCGTAATGTATCCCTTGCCATTCACGGCAAAGCCCACGGCAGCCTTGCGCCCGGCAACGGGCATGTCGGCACACTGCGTCCAGCTGTTCCGGCTCATGTCATACTCCCAAAGGTCGTTCAGGTAATCCTTGTTCGCTCCGTAGAAGCCGCCACACAAATATCCATAATTGCCGATGGTGAAGCCGGAGGCATAAGCGCGGTACACACCGTTATAGCTGGCTTTCTTCATCCACTGCCCCTGAGTGTATTCATCCTCGTCCGTACAACTGCCGGCAATGCACACGATGGCCAGCAACATTATTCCTACCAATAGTCTGTTCATTGTTTATTGTTTTTTTAATGATTAAGCTTTATACTTCCCACTTTCCAAAACAAGAAGCTGCGGGAGGTCCTTTTTGTCTGTCCGCAAAAGTAAACCACCGCAACCACACCGACAAAAATAACCGACGAACAGTCCGAAATTCCCGTTAAACGCCTTTACCGATAAAAACCGTCCGAACGCCGATTTTTGTAGGAAGATATAAAAGTTTTGCCTTTCCTTTGCCGCCAACTAAAAGAACAGAAATGAAGAAGTCATTGTACAGCTTATTCGCAGTCCTCGCTATCTTCTGCGCCTGCCAGGACGAGAACTCGCAGCTTGGAAAGAGCCTCGTGGAAAGCTCCTTCTATAATGTATACGCAGACACCTGCTCGGTAGACATCAGCACCATCCTGCTAGACTCCATAGAGACCCGGGGCGACAGCATCTGCCAGCTGGGACATTACCGGAGCAGCTCTTGGGGAGATGTATCCGCCACCTACTATGCCGAATACTCCACGTCCCACTTCACCCCCAACACAGACTACACCTATACCCTCGACTCCCTCGTACTACGGATGATACCTTCGGGCCATTTCTGGGGAGATACCTTGACGCAACAGCGCATCTCCATCTACCGGCTGAAAAACCCCATCGTGCTGGACAACGACGAGGACCTTTACAACAGCACCGTACTCCCGACGGAAGATGCCCCACTCTTCAGCTTTACCTTCACCCCCTGCCCGGGGCGGAAGAAGGAAGTAAGCGTCCGCCTGCCCGACTCATGGGGACAACAACTGCTGAATGACCTCGTGGCCCAGGATGACTACTTCGATACCCAAGACAAGTTCAAGAAGAAATTCCCCGGACTGGTCTTTGTGCCCGAAAACGACGGGCAGTGTATCACCGGATTCATGGTGAACGATTCTGCCATGAGCATCAACCTCCACTACCAGGAAGTCTCCAACCAACGTACCGGACAAGTGCTGACTTTCAGCGTAAACACCGACTATGCCTATACCGGTATCCGGCACGACCCCACCGGCACCCACCTTGCCTCCCTGAAAAGCGGAATAGAGAACCTCGTCCACTCCGGCGACATGGGTTGCCTGGCCTATATGCAGGGATTGACGGGCTACTACAACCAACTGGAATTCCCCTACCTCAACAGCCTCGGAAGTGCCGGACAGATAGTCTCCATAGAGAGCGCCACACTCTACCTCTATCCGTTGGCCCGGAGCTACAACGAAGTGAGCCAGCTTCCCAATGACATCCGCCTTTATATCACGGACGAGAACAATGTGCTGGAGGACTACGTATACGGCAGTGACGGCGTAACCGTACAGACCGGCGACCTGACCATCGACGAGATGTACGGGAAAGAGACCTACTACTCCTTCGACCTCACCGAATTCATCCGCAACAACTACGGCACTTCGGGCATCAAGCGGCAGAAACTGCTGATGAGTCTGACAGACGAAGAAAGCACCACCACCTTCAACCAGGTAATCTTCACCAACGACCCCGAACAAGAGAGACAATGCAGATTAGACGTAAGATTCAAAATATACAACGAGCAATGAAACGCCATTACCGGATTCCCCTTCTGCTGTGCAGTCTGTGTACGGCAAGCCTCACCGCCGTGGCACAAAACACCACCCACCTGCCCACCTCCATGTACGGAGTGGGCGAACTGAGTGCCGGTGACGGCGGACGTTATGCCGGCATGGGCAACACGGGCATCGCCCTGAACCGTACCGGATTTCTGAACACGCTGAACCCCGCAGCCATCACCCGCATGGACACCGCCTGCTTCACGTTCGATGTGGGTGTATCTGCCTCATATGCCCGCTACTCCTTTCTGAGCGAACACAGCTCCAACTTCACCGGCAACCCCAACCGCATCAGCATGGGCTTCCGTGTCCTGCCGCGCTGGTATGCCCTTGTAGGTGCAGCACCATACAGCAGTGTGGGCTATGTCATCCAGACCGAAGAAGAGATAGAGGGAATGCCCGGCAACTACACCTACTCGCTCTTTGAGGGTACGGGCGGACTATACCGGTGCTACGTCACCAATGCCTTTGCACTGAGCAGGCAACTGTCGGTCGGCATCAACCTGGGGATGATAGCGGGCACAGTGACGCAAAGCGAAACGCAGGAAAGCGCCGTCGTAAAGTACGAATCTTCTAAACGGGCCTTTTATGCGGACTTCGGCATACATTACGAATGGGGTGCGACCGGACAACGGAAGTGGGCGGCAGGGCTGGTATTTGCTCCCTCCCTTCCCATCAGCCACGACAATACACTGACTTACAGCAACTCATCTACCAGCGAGAACCTCGATAAAGGATACCACAGCCGTACACAATATCTGCCCATGCACCTCGGCACCGGCCTCAGCATGGTCACCGAACGCTGGGTGCTGACCGCCGACTACAACTACCTGGACTGGAGCCGCAACTCCTCCTCCTACACTTCCATGAAATACGAGAACCAGCACAAAGTGAACCTGGGAGGCAGCTACATTACCAAGCCACGTCTGGCACGTTCCACCGAGCTGATGGGCGGAATAGGTTTCGGCAACTCCTATATCAACCTGAAAGGCGGGAAGATGCAGTATCTGGAAGCCAGTGTAGGGGCGAGCTTCCCCATCCGGTACTCCTATCTTTCGCTGGGCGCCACCTGGCGGAAACAACTGAACACACGCAGCAATCTGATGCAGGAAAGCCGATTCAGCCTGAATCTGAACTTGACGTTCGGGGAAAGGATTTCGAGAGCAAAACTAAAGTAATACAAGGTTCCGGTTCACCACAGATTACACGGATTTTACACCGAATGATTATCATTTGTTGAGGGTGTGTCGAAACTGGTATTCACCACAGCACGCTGGAACTATAGATCCAACAAACAAAGTATATAGTATCTGAAAACAGGGTATTACAACACTGCCAGCCTGGACACATACCCTTTCACCCTTTCGCGGTAAGCATCGCCAATGGGGACATCCTTCTGCTCTATGAGCAGTGTACTGCGCCCGATGGCGCTGATGCAGTCCATGCGGACAATAAAAGAACGGTGTACGCGGATAAATTCATCGGCCGGAAGTTTTTCTTCCATATACTTCATGCTACACAAGCTCAAGATAGGCTTAGGGGCATCTTTACAGAAAATCTTCACATAATCGCCCATACCTTCTATATAGTTTATCCGTTCCAGGTCGAGCCGCATGATGCGGTTGTCACACCGCATGTAAATCACCTTCGGAACCTCTTCCGGACCTTGCCTTTGCTTGGGGGCGGACGTACCTGCATCCTGCAAAGAGAACCAGCGTGCCGCTTTGCTGACAGACTGGAAAAACGTGGAGAAATTGAGCCCGTCCATCAGATAGTCCAACGCATCCAGACGGAAACATTCGGCAGCATAGCGGTCGGTGTCTGTAATGAAAATGACACGAGTAGACGAGGACAAGAGCCTGCAAAAATCCATTCCGTTGATTTCACCTTCTTCCACCGGATAGATGCCGACAAAATAAACTTCCACTTTTGTCTCATAATAATCCTTCAGCGCTTCAAGAGGATTGCCGTACTTTCCGTGCAAAGAGAGAAAAGGAACTTTGCCGATATACTCTTCCAATCTTCCGGCAATCTCCGGGTCCGCATGCAAAATGGCACAATTCAAGTTCATATCCGTTTCTTTTTTACATAATGGACGCTGCCACATCCAAAAAACTGCAAACAGAAGAGCTAAAATTAAGCTTTATTTATGATTCAAAAACAATCTGCCTCTACGGAAAGACTATATTATCAGGAAAATAAAGTGCTTATTATGAACAGTTTCAAAAAATAAACTTATCTTTGCATGTACATCCCCACAAAAAGTAAAGGCTATGAAACAACAGAAACTATTCCACCTCGTATTGTCCGCCATGCTGATTGTTTGCACGACCGGCTGTTATGATAAAGACGAAATTAAAGATGCTGAAAAATATCTGTTCAAAGATATTCAATACTCTTTTGAAGAAGGGGATGGATTTTACTACTAAAGAAATTGCACACAA
>OHZE01000680.1_pt1 | contig 10236 bp, 10 predicted proteins | sample 1580371 | NCBI WGS metagenome assembly OHZE01 (sample SAMEA3882527, study PRJEB24775) | human gut metagenome | biome: human-associated habitat; feature: intestine environment; material: feces | place: Netherlands | collected 2009/2010
GTTCCAGCACGTCAAGCCCGGCAAGGGCGCGGCTTTCGTGCGCACCAAGATGAAAAACGTCATCACCGGCGCCGTGACCGAGACGTCCTTCAACCCCACCGCCAAGTTCGAGAGCGCCACCATCGACCGCAAGACGATGGAGTACAGCTATAACGACGGCAACCTTTACTACTTCATGGACCCCGAGACCTACGAGCTCATCCCCATCGACGAGAGCGCGCTCGGCAGCAACTTCCGCTTCGTGAAGGAGAACATGGAGTGCGTCATCAGCTCCTACAAGGGCAAGGTGTTCCTGGTCGAGCCGCCCACGTTCGTCGAGCTCGAAGTGACCGACACCGATCCGGGCTTCGCCGGCAACACGGCCACCAACGCCACCAAGCCCGCCACCCTCGAGACCGGCGCTGAGATCAAGGTGCCGCTGTTCATCAACCCCGGCGACCGCATCCGCGTCGACACCCGCGTGGGCGAGTATCTCGAGCGCGCGAAGGGCTGAGAAACAACAAGATAGGAAAAAGGCGCTGCCGCGGCAGCGTCTTTTTTGTTTGCGGGTGCGAGCGGAGCGCGGTGCATGGGCGGCAGCGCCGGAAGAAACCGCGGCCCTTCCACGGCATCCGTCGCGGCGTACCGCCGCGCCACCTTCTCCTCAGGAAGAAGGCATCGCCTTGCGGCGATGCGTGATCTCATCCGAGGCGGGCCTTGCCCCCTCGGGCTCCCCTGCTGCGCAAACACATACGAAATCATGCACCATTTCCCCGCAAGGAGAAGGCTTCGCCTTGCGGCGATGCGTGATCTCATCCGAGGCGGGTCTTGCCCCCTCGGGCTCCCCTGCTGCGCAAACACATATAAAATCATGCACTATTTCCCCGCAAGGAGCAAGGAGAAGGCTTGAAAAGAACCAGCGCGCCGGGCAAAGCCGGCGCGCTGGTCATTTTTTCTTTCGCATCCGCGTTATTCGGCGCTTTCCGTCTCCGGGGTCTCGGTCTGCGCTGCGGCGGCGTTGGCCGCGTTGACGTCATGATCCAGATCCTTGATGAAGCAGCGGCGGCGCTTGTGCTGCTCTTTCTCGAGCCGCTTCCACTGCGCGAGGATGTGGTCATTGAGCTCGAGCATCGGGCCGGTCTCGGCAAAGCGCACGCCGTGGCGGTTGCAGCTCTGACAGACATGATCCATCATGACGGCATTGATGCCCTCGGCCTGCAGATCAGGCCGCACGGCCGTGAGCAGCATGATGAGCGTGTCGCTGTGGTGCAGGTCGTTGAGCACGCCCGCCCAGCCGAACGGGAACAGGCGGCCGTCGGAGTGCTTGAGCGCGACCGAGGGGTCAAGCGCCGTGACGCCGAAGGCCACGAGCTGATCCTGCTCATCGACCACGAAGCAGACAAAGTCCGGGTCTACGAGCGGGATGAACTTGTTGGCATAGCGCTCGATCTGCTCGTCCGAGAGCTCCACGACACCGTAGAGCGGCGCATAGGCCGCGTTGACCAGCTCAAAGACCTGGCGGACAAACGGGCCGTACTCGCTCTTGTGGTGCACGGTGGCCACGTGCAGGTGCTTGCGCTTGAGGATGAACTCCGAGAGCTTGTGCAGGCGCTCGGCCTCCGCGCCGCCCGGTTCGGGCACGGTGATGCGGTACTCGATCCAGTCGACATCCTTGCGGTAGCCGAGTCGGGTGAGGTGCTCGAGATAATACGGCGCGTTGTAGTTGGTGAAAAACAGGCTTCGGCGGTCAAAGCCCTCGACGAGCATACCCTCGCGGTCCATGTCCGTGAAGCCGAGCGGGCCGTGCACCTGGTCGCAGCCCTTTTCGCGCGCCCAGCGCTCGACCGTGCCGAACAGCGCCGCCGAGACCTCGGAATCATCCACGAAGTCCACCTGGCTGAAGCGCATGCGGTGCGTGCCGAACTTGTCATTGGCCTTGTGGCTGAGGATCGCGCCGATGCGGCCGACGATCTCTCCGTCGCGCCGGGCCAGCCAGCAGCGCGCCTCGCAATAATCAAACGCGGGGTTTTTGCCCGGCGTCCAGTCCGAGAGGTCATCGCCGTAGAACGAGGGAATGTAGTTCGGATTATCGGCATAGAGCCGATTGGGATACTGCATAAACTGGCGCAGCTCGTGCTTGGTCGTGACCTCGGTCACGACGACCGGGCTGTGCTTTTCAAACTTCTGCATGAGAATATGCTCCTTACAGCAACAATGACCAGTGGGATCTGGTCTGGCGATAGTATAGCGCGCATTTCGCCGGATTTCAACCTCTGCGTGCGTGGTTATTCACCCAATCGGTACGGTTCGACACAAAAAATCCCCCGGAGCGATGCTCCGGGGGACCATTTTTCCTGTTTCTGCTTACAGGAGCTCGGGATACCATTTGTCGATCGCGTCAACGATCGCGGCAGCCTTGCCCTCCTTGCAGATCTCCAGAATGTCGGATGCGAGGCCGAGGCCCCAGTGGACGAATGCATTTGCGTTCATGCTGCTTTACCCCTTTCTTGATGTTCCGCCGCCGCACACACTTCGGCGCCGGACAGATTGGCGGCAATACCGGTTACAGGTTTATTTTACCGGATCCGCACCGGATGTCAAGCGGACAAACAGCGCCATGTGCGCAATTTTCCTTACCGCTTTCTTAGCGCGTTCCTGACAGGTTTTCGCGGCTTTTCCCGCCGCGCGGCTTGCACTGCGCACCGGAATCGGCTATAATGAGCGTTGCGTCTGGTTTGTGTCAAAAAAGGCGCGACCATCGTGAGGGGGGAACAGCATATGCAATGCCGCGAATGCCATGCGGAGCTGCCGCAGGGCGCGCGCCGCTGCCCGCAGTGCGGGCGGCCGGTCCTGCACGAAAAGATCTGGAACAACAAACGGCTGCGTGCGCTGCTCATCGGCATCACCATCGTGCTCATCGCCGTCGGCGCGGGATTCGCCGTCGTCGCCTCGCAGGACGCGGCCGTGAACAGCCGCGTCAAGGACGCGATCTGCAACTTCCAGTTTGACACCGCCGAGACCCTGCGCGGCGACGTCAAGCTCTTTCCCGCCGGGGACAATAGCCTGCGCACGGAGATCATCCGAACCGGCCGGCTCTATCAGGCCGGGCAGTACACGCAGGCGCTCATGTATCTCGACGACCTGCGCGAGACCTACACCGACGCAGGCCTTGCGGCCTACAGCGGCGTGCTCGACACCATAGAGGCCAAGAGCCTGCCGCAGATCTACGCCGCGGCCGCGGAGGCCTACAGCGCGCAGGATTACCAGACCGCGCTGGCAGACTACACCGTGCTCGCCGCGCGCAATTATTCCGACAGCGACAAGCGCCTGTTTCTCACCAACGCCCACCTGTGCGACAGCCTGGGCCAGCTTGCGCTGGCTGCCGGCATGACCAACGCGCAGGCCGCGCAGAAGCTCATGGAGCTTATCGGCTTTTCCGACACCAATCAGGTCATCATGCGCGACGACAGCTACGCGCAGGCGTTTTTGACCGGAAGCTGGAGCAGCAACGCGGGCGAGCTGACCGTTGCCGACGACGGCACGGTGACCTGCTCCCTGCCCGGCCTGAGCGGGAAGGAATGCTCCCTGCGCGATGGCGCCATCTACGCCGGAACGGGCGAAGACGCCGTGGCGTTTTACCGCTTTTCCGTGCTCAGCGACCGTATGATGATCGCCGACGCCGTCGGCGACGGCCGCGCTTACACCATGTTCCGGCAATAAACACCGCACATTTTCTGCCCCGCAGCGCCCATGGGCGCTGCGGGGCATTTTTTTGCCGGTCCTGAACAGGCGGATGGAAATTGCTCCTTGCTATTTCCATTTTTCATACGTATAATAAAATTGGTTGTATTTGAACTTGCAGACCGACAAAAATGGGAGGAGAAAGAACATGAAAAAGCGCATCATCAGCCTGCTGCTGTGTCTGGTGCTGACCGTGTCGCTCGTGCCGGCCGCCGCCGCGGCGGACACGGGGAACGCCAGGACCGTCACGGTACGCTACGCTTCCGGTCACGGGGTCGACACCCACGACTATGAAGCGGCCTTTACGTACAGCGACGATCTGTTTACCAAGAGCGGCTACACGTACCGCAAGGATCTCGCGCTGATGTCCATGGGCCTCGCGTTCGCGGCCTATACGAGCAAGGACTCCGAAAAGACGGACAACTACGCCACCGGCAACCGCAACTTTGTGTCCATGGCCGAGCAGTGCGGCTTCGAAAACATCCAGTCGAACAAATGGATGTTCCAGCCCGCCGAGGCCGACTCCATCGGCATCAGCTGCGCCAGCAAGACCATCCGCGACAACGGCGGCAGCTACACGCTCATCGCCGTCGGCGTGCGCGGCAACAACTACCACGCCGAGTGGGGCGGCAACGCCCGGCTCGATGCTGCGGGCGAGCACAAGGGCTTCGCCCTCGGCCGCGACCAGGTGCTCGACTACCTGCGCGGCTACATCGCCGACACCGGCATCTCCGGCCGGGTGAAGATCTGGATCGCGGGCTACAGCCGCGGCGCGGCCGTGTCCAACATGGTCGGCGGCGCGCTCGACAACGGCTACAGCCTCGGCGCGGGCGTCAGCCTCAGCCCGCACGACCTGTACTGCTACTGCTATGAGCCGCCCATGGGCGCGATGAAAGAGCAGGTGCAGGGCCGCGTGTATGACAACATCCAGAATCTCGTCAATGAAAACGACCTCGTGACCTACGTCGCGTTCGACAACTGGGACTTCGCCCGCTACGGCGTCGACCGCGTCGTGCCGACCAAGGGTGACGACAACTACCTCACCTACAAGGCCGCCATGCTCAGGGAATTCGTGAAGATCCCGAACAACGGCGGCATCTACTGGCCCGACTACTTCCAGGCCTGGGGCATTGACCCGAAGGACATCACGAGCGGCGATCTGGGCAAGATCTTCAAGGTCAACATGACGCAGAAGGAATTCTACGCCGACCTCTGCGAGGCGATCACGACGTGCCTCGCCTCCTCACGCGAAGACTATGCGGAGAACATGCAGGACTTCCTTGTGGCCCTGCTGGCGGATATTTTCGGTGCGGCCGATAAGGACACCTCCGGCGTGGCCGAGGACTTCGCCAAAAAGGTGCAGGACAACTGGAAGAAGCTCTTCTACTCGCTGACCATCCCCGGCATGATCAAAAACGGCACGGCCGCCAAGCTCCTGACCGGCTATCTGGTCGAGGCGCTGCAGGAAAACGGCGTTCTGACCTACGACCTTGCGGGCATTGAGGCCGCGATGGGCATGCTCGCGCCGCGCCTGTCGAAGATGGCGCTCAAATACCCCGGCACGACGATGACGCTGCTGGCAAACCTGCTCGTGATCGGGCTGGCCCACTGCGGCGAGCCGGGCCTCGCCTGGCTGCGCAGCCTGCCGGACGACTACATGACCAGCAAGCAGACCGTAAGCTACACGGGCCTGTTTGACGACGTGGCTGCGGACGCATGGTATGCCCCCGCCGTGGACTACGTCAAGTACGGCCGGATCATGAACGGCATGGGCAGCAACCGCTTCCAGCCCAACACACAGATGACGCGCGCCATGTTCGCGCAGGTGCTCTACGCGCTCGAGGGCGCGCCGTCCGTGCGCGGTCTGAGCTGCCCATTTACCGACGCGGGCGGCAGCTGGTACACCGACGCCGTCATCTGGGCGTACAACGCGGGCGTGGTCGCCGGCGTGTCCCCGACGCGGTTTGCGCCGAACGAAGCGCTGACCCGCGAGCAGATGGTGACCATGCTCTACGGCTACGCCGGCCGCGAGCAGGCGCTCAGCGGCCCGGACGGCGCGCTCGCGGGCTATCAGGATCAGGCGCGCGTGTCAACATGGGCGCGTGAGGCCATGGCCTGGGCCGTGGGCACCGGCGTGATCGCCGGCACGTCCGCGACCACCCTCGCACCGCGGAAGACCGGCACACGCGCCGAAGTTGCGACCGTGCTGATGCGGTTTTGCGAGCAGTGATCCTGCAATCGAAAAAAATACCCGGATCTCTCACGAGATCCGGGTGTTTTTATGCGGTTTACTGGCCGTTGGCCGCCGCTTTCGCGCTGCGGCAGTTGGCGCGCAGCACCGGCATGAGCGCCGTGAGCGCAATGTCCAGCTTGCGGGAATAGTCCCCTTCCATGCCGTTGTTGATCCAGTCGATGAGCATGCCGAACATCATGTCCGTGTACATGCGGATGATCGCCTCGAGATCCTCGGGCGCGATGTCCATGTTCTGCGCGTAGCGCGTGATGACCTGGCGGGCATAGTAATCGCTCGTCTCCCACGTGAAGCGCTCGAGCTCTTCCTTGCCGTAGCCGTGGTAGATGTTCAGGATGGCCTGCCGGTCGTTCGAGAGGTTCGCCGCCAGCGTCAGAAAGCCCTCGCGCATGGTCTCGAAGTTGCCGTTCGTGTCCAGAAACTGCTGCACGCGCAGCTCAAACACGTACTGCGTGAGCACGTAAACATCCGTGAAATAATAGTAGAACGTCTTGCGGCTGCAGCCAACGGCGTCCGTGATCATCTTGACCGTGATGCGGTCGATCGTGTAGTCGTTGAGCAGGTGCATATATGCATCCGCGAGCGCCGTGCGCGTCCGGTTCTGCTTCATGAAGTGTGCCTCCGTTCCTGCGCCGGGCAAACACCGGCGCTGTTTTTTCTGGCCCTATAGTAACCCACATGTCACCATAATTCATTGGCCATTATTGCGATGATGTAACATTTTTGCACACTTTGCGAAACGATTCTACCCGTTTGTCCGGATTTTTCAGGAATCCAGCTCTCCCTGCAGGCGGCAGGTGCGCATCATGAACAGGGCAAGCTGCGCGCGGTTGGCGCCGGTATTCGGGCTGAGCTCCGTGCTGCTCGTGCCGTAGAGGATGCCCATGGAGACCGCCCACGTCGTGGCGGAATACGCCCAGTCGGGCACGGTGTTCCAGTCCGTATAGCCGCCGATCGGGCGCGGGCGGACGCCCTTTTCCGGACCGTAGGCGCGGTAGAGCATCGTGACCAGATGCGCGCGCGTGAGGCAGGCATCCGGCGCAAAGTGCGTGTCGTCCGTGCCGAGCACGACCTCGTTGGCATAGGCCCAGCGCACGGCGGCAGTATACCAGGTGTCGTCCGAAACGTCCACAAACGGCGCCTCCGGCAGTTCGGACACGTCCGGCTCGCCGGCCATCCGATAGAGGATCGACACGAGCATGGCGCGCGTCGTCTGCCCCATGGGGTCGAACCGGTTCCCGCCGACGCCGTTCATAAGGCCGAAGAGCACGCAATAGTCAATGCCCTCGTGCATCCAGTCGCTCGCTGCCGGCATATCGTCAAACACGCCGCCGGCACAGTATTCGTCACCGACGCAGGGATCCGGGATCCTGGCCGTTTCCGTCTTGCCGCAGTCGACGCAGGTGCGCTCCATGTCCACGGCGCCGTCGTCCGTCTCGATGGCCGTCCAGGCGCTCCAGTGGTGCACCGGATAGTAGTACTGCACCGCCTCCGTGACGCGCTCGCTGCCCTTGAAATAATGCACGGTGCTGCCGTTGGTGAGCGTCATGGAATAGATCGACTTCACGGCCGGATCGAGCACGCGGTACTCCGTGGCCGAAACCTGGCCGATGATCATGACATAGTGGCCGTTGGCCGAGTAGCCGTTGAGGTGGATGATCGGCGGGCTGTAGCTGCCCTCGCCGTCGACGTAGCGCGCGATGGCCTCGGCGAGCGAGGCCTTGCTGTACGTCGCGCCGCTGAAGGCGACGTCATCCGGCGTGGTGGCAAAGGGTGTGCCGTAGTGGCCGCGGCTGAGCCAGTAATCGCCGAGCGCGCCGGGCGTGGCGTCCAGGCCGAGGTACGACAGCGCCATGGAGATGCACGCCGTGAAGCACTCGTGGTTGGCATAGTTCCCATAGCTGCCCCAGTAATCCGAGCAGAACAGATCGCTGTAGGCCGGCACCTGGCAGACGTAGCGGACCGTGCCCGTCTTCACGTCGGCGTTTTTCGTATATTCCACGCTCGCATACGGCGCGGCATCGACCCGGTCGGCCGCCGCAGCACCCACCGTCAGGCAGGGCAGCAGCCCCGCCAGCAGGCACAGCGTCAGCGCCAGACTGAGGATTCGTTTCTTCATAGATGACTCCTTATGTTCCGGTATTTTGCCTGGTTGTTGACATAACGCATACACACAATTACTTATCTTACACCAACTGTTACGGAATTGCAACCTTTTTTGCTTTCTCTGCCAACTTTCGTGGGGCGCGGTGGGCAAATTGCGCCCGGTTTTGGCGCGGAAAGTGGGGACGCAGAGATTTCGACAGGATCCGCAAATGGCGTTATGTAAACCTCAGAGGCGGAGAATCCGGTCGTGATCACGCGAACGTGCGCGGACGGTGCGGAATGTTTTTCGTGACGTACATAATATTTCTCTTGACAGATATGCAAATGCATAATAAAATGGAAATAGAAGGGGCCGCTTCCGACACTGTGCGGCCAAGCGCAGCCGATCTCCGACGCGAAGCCGGGCAAATGCGCGGCTTCCACAGCCAAAGCTGCCGCTTCGGCGGGGAAAATGCCGCCGAAGCGGCGGAGGTGCAACGTTATGTAAACCGTAAGGAGGTGAGGGACCGCCGGAATGAAAAAACGGAAACGATCCGTGGCCGGGCGCGGCCCGGGGCATGGCATGGATTGAACTGCACCAGTCGCTGCCGCAGCACCGCAAGCTGCTGGCCCTGCGCGACGCGCTGGGGCTGCGCACGCCGGCGGCACTCGGGCACATGTGCCTGCTGTGGCTGTGGGCGCTGGACAATGCGCCGGACGGCGACCTATCCGCCCTGCCGGCAAGGCAGCTGGCGGAGATCTGCCAGTTCAGCGAGCGCCGGGCCGGCGACCTCGCGGTGGCGCTGCGCACGTCCGGGTTTGTGGACGCGGACTGGCGGCTGCACGACTGGGGCGACTACACCGGCCGCCTGATCGACCAGCGGGCGGCCAGCCGCGAGCGGCAGCGGCGGCGGCGCGCACGGCTGCGCGCGGCGGCCATGGAAGAAAACAAGGAGGATGGTACATGAAAAAGCAGACGAACACCGACCTGCGGCGAAAGCTGCGCGAGCAGCGCGCGGCGTATGAGGAGCTGCTGGGCCTGTCGGGCGCGATTTTGGCTGCGCTGTGCGTGCGCTGCGGCGACGGCGCGACGCTGCGGCTGCCGAAGCAGGCCGTGCACGACGCGCTGGAGACCTACGAATTCGCGGCGGCTGCCGACGGCGAGGACTACGTGCTCTCGTACCGGGAGCGCGCGACATGATCGACCTCGAGGACGAGAAGGAGCGCATCCTCGAGCAGCTGGCGGCCATGGTGGCCGATGCGTCCGTGAAGCCGGAGCTGCGGCTCAAGGCGGCGGGCATGGTGCTCGGCCACGAGCGGGGCAAGGCCGCGCCCGCGAAGGACGCGGCCGAGCCGGAGGTGCTGCGCTTCGAGGGCGCGCTCGAGCAATGGAGCCGGTAGTGAGGAGGCACGATGGCACGCAAAAACGAACCCTATATTTATAAGGTACTGCGGCGCGAGACGCCGAACCCGCGGCAGCAGGCGTTCTTCCGCGCAGAGGCGGCCAACATCGCCTACGGCGGGGCGCGCGGCGGCGGCAAGAGCTGGGCCATGCGGCGCAAGCTCGTGCTGCTGGCGATGCGCTATCCGGGGCTGAAGCTGCTGCTGCTGCGCCGGACGCTGCCGGAGCTGCGCGCCAACCACATCCTGCCGCTGCAGCGGGAGCTGGCGGGCTATGCTGCGTGGAGCGGCGCGGAGCGCGCGTTCCGGTTCCCGAACGGGTCGCGGCTCGTGATGGGCTACTGCGACAGCGACAGCGACTGCGCCCAGTATCAGGGGCAGGAGTACGAGGTGATCGGCTTCGAGGAGGCGACGAACTTCGAGCCCGACTGGCTGACGTTCATCGCCACCTGCCTGCGCACGACGCGCACGGACTTCGCCCCGCGCATCTACTACACGTGCAACCCCGGCGGGCCGGGCCACGCCTACATCAAGCGCCTGTTCATCGACCGCGCGTTTCACGACGGCGAAGACCCGGCGGACTATGTGTTCATCCCGGCGAAGGTCTACGACAACCAGGTGCTCATGCGCGAGCTGAGCAAGCTCTGGATCAAGGTCAAAGCTGCCAAATAATATCGTAAAGGAGTTTTTTAAGATGAAAATCGGAGATACTTTTACCGTCAAGAAAGTTGTCACGGAAGACATGACCGCTGCCGCGCTCGGCAGCGGCGGTCTGCCGG
>OHZE01000681.1_pt1 | contig 10228 bp, 8 predicted proteins | sample 1580371 | NCBI WGS metagenome assembly OHZE01 (sample SAMEA3882527, study PRJEB24775) | human gut metagenome | biome: human-associated habitat; feature: intestine environment; material: feces | place: Netherlands | collected 2009/2010
AAGCGGTCATGGCCATCTCCACGATAGGGTCGCTACACCCTGACAGTCCCACGCCGCTGTCCTCCGAGGAGAGCAGTTTTTTCATCCATGCATCGGGTGAAAGGTTTTCCTTGGCATTCTCCGGACTTTTATATTTGGCGAACAGGTCGTTGCCGTTATGCAACACTTGTTGTTTGATGTTGCCCTTTTGTGCGATTTCAGCCAGATACGCTGCCGGATCGACGTCCCGTTGCGTACCGTCCGCATGAATTTGCCGGACACTGAAATGCAGGTGTTCCCCGCTCTTGCCCGATTTACCGAGCCGATTTCCGGCCTGTACTGTATCATCGGTTCTCACGAATACCTCGCCGAGGTTTTTGTAGGTACACTGTATTTTGCAGCCGTCCGCACGGGGGTATTCCACCGTGAGCGATTTGTTTCCGACAGCGACGACCTTGCCGCCTTGTTCCGTCGCCAGCACTGCATCGCCGTTGTTACATCGGATGTCCATGCCTGTGTGCATTCGTTTTGTCCCGTCCTTGGTGTCTTGCCGCATACCGAACGGTGAGGTGACGAAAAGAAACTCTTTCCGTTCCACCGGAAACGAATAGTCCACTGCATTTCCGGCTTCCCGGAGCGGGTTCTCTTCCACACCGAACCGCTTTCCCTGCGCTTCCATCTCCTGCATGACCTGACGGTCGTACTTTTGCAGCCCGTTCTGCTCGATGATACGTTGCAGGCTGTCGGCATAATGCCCGCCCGTGGCATAGCCCGCCTTTTCGAGGCCCTGCGTCCAGCCCTTGTAGTCGTCGGGAGAAAGCGAGAAACAGCGGGCATAGCGGCTGTTCTCTTTCAGGAAGCGTGAGTGATGCTCATACGAATCGCCCACACTGTCGTAACTGCAGAACTTCTCGTTCGGCTTGTCATCGGAATACAGGCTGTACCGGCCACCCTCGGCAATCCATTCGGGCGTGGCCTTGATACCGAAGTGGTTGTTCTCATTCTGCGCCAAACGGCTCTGTCCGTTGGAACTTTCCAGTATGCCCTGTGCCAGCGTCACGGAGGCCGGAATGCCGTACCGCCGCATCTGTTCCATCGCATAGTCTGCATATTGTTCCGTATATTCTTGATTCTTGTTTGCCATATTTCTACCTCCTCATGGTTGGACGTTGTTCGTTCTCGTTCTCTTCGTCGGTTGTTTCTGCAGGCCCGTTTTGCTGTGCCTTAGACATACCGTCACAATCCATCACGTATGCCCGTAGCGCATGAATTTGCTGCCTTGTTTCCTCATTGTCATGCTCGAATACCAATATGATTTTATTTGCATCATACGGAACGCGTTCTTTGCTCGGAGGCAGGTTCAGTTCGTTCGCAATGGTCTCCGCATCATACATGGAAGCGTAATAATTGTTCCCATGTTTGAAAAGGACAACCGCTTCCGGTTGTTCCTCTTTGATTTGCTCGTACTTACCATACATTTGTTCCGGTATATCTTTTATGGACAACTCTTTTAGGGATGAACCGGTTTTTTGGGCTTCTCCATCGGCTTGTTTCGAGTTCTTGTCTTTATCCTGTTGTTGGGTATCTTCTTCTTGTCTCTTTCCGGCAGTCACTTCCTGCGTCTGTCCTTTACGCAGCACATCGGCAAATAGCGTGGCCGCCAGATGGCATTTGTATTTGGCACGGTCCTCCGCCACCCACATGCGTTGCCATTGTTGCCGGGTGACGCTTCGGGGTTGTAATTTCTTTCCGTCAATGGTCGCCACGCACAGAGTCCCTTCTTGTTTGGTCTTGAACACGGACACGCGCTGAATCCGGTTCAGGTCAATGTCCTGCGCCCCGCTGCTGAACAGGTCCACTTTCAGGTCGGGTTGTGTTTCCGCCAGCGCATAATACTTGTGCGCCAGCTCCATGCGTACATTTTCGATATTGTCCATCGACTGTTTGAGGGTGGAGAAGAAGCGGTTCAGGTCGTCCTTGTCGGGATAGATACTGTACCCGCTCTGATGTTCGGGCTTCAGATACAGCGCCCAGCGGTTCTTGTCGTCCTGAATCATCTGTACTTGGTCGAAGCCGATTTCGTCCGCCCGTTTGACCGCGGGCGTTATGTCCAGTGTGGAGAGCATTTCCAGCGCCCAGTTTTTCAGCCGGGCCAGTGAGATCTGTTTTTGGGCGAAATAAGTATCATCGGGCCTGTACCCCCATGTGCCGTCAGGATTGAAGAAACGCACGTTTTCGATCCCTTCCCTTCGCAAAGCCCTGCCGATACGGGCCTTGTTCATGCCCGGCACTTCATTGTCCACTTCCGGCGACGCACCGGCAGGGAGTATCACATCCGCCGATTTCGAGGACGGGTCGATGACAATGACAATGGTCTTGTCCTCCTTGTTCGGGTGTTTCCGGATCTCGTCAGCTACATAGAAATGCTTGGGTAACTGCTCCTGCATGTCCGAGGTCTGCCGGCGGTTGCGCATCGTGGCATATTCGATTTTCTCGCCCCGTTCTGCCTTATGGATTACTTCGAGGGCGTTGTTCACGTCGCTTTCGAGGGCGTCCACCAGGTTGGGGTTCTCCTTGAGTTCCCGGTTCCAGTAGTCCACCAGTTCAAGGCTTTTGTCGGACAGACGGGCGGGCAGCCCCAATTCCAGCATTTTGATTCCCGAAGCCACCTCCACGATTAGCCGTTCCTGTTTGAGGGCATCTTCCGAGGGACCCATACCGTTTTTCATCACCATGCCTTCACGGGCCAGCCGTTGCTGGTGTCCTGTGGCACTTACGATTTGCCGCAGTGCCTCCTGTACATAATCGTTGTAGTGTCCGAAATCCCGTTGGCGCGGCATATAGACCGCATCGCGATCTGTCTCGTAATGGGGCATTCCGCTTCCGTCCGAACGCACGGGCACGAGATTATCCCTCATTTTCAGCAGGAAATCGTTGAAACGGATATGCAATCGCCGTTCGTCGGCCTCGGAATATCCCCGTTCCACGGCACTGCCGTCTTTCAGCAATACCATATCGTATTCCTCCTTATCCACGTAAGGCAGTGTCGTTTGGTCGATATTGAAGAGCGTGCGGATCTCCCGGTTATGTATGCCCTTGTACTGTTTCTGCACCTCCTCGTCCAGTTTCAGATAGGCGTCTCGGCTGATGATGTCCTCCGGATTGTTGCGATGGACGTACTTATTCCAGTTATAGAACAGGAACGGGACTCCCTGCTCGTGCTCACGGACAGATGTGCCGCGAGCCTTGGCATCGCTGTAAAGGGTAAACAGGTTGGTCTTGCACCCGTTCCGGTCCGAATGCAATGCCATAAACAACCCGTTGAACGGGCTGACGGCGACACCGCGCGGGTAGAATTTTGGAAAACCTTTGCCAGCGGCGTTGAGCCAGTGGCCTCCAGCGTTCGATGCTTCGTTCAAAGCCGTGGAGAGCAACTCTATCTGTCGCTCCTCGGCATTCTTTTCTATTTGCGATTTCTCTTTCATACTCCAATTTTTTTGTCGGTTACGGGATTACTGGATGCCTCGCGTCCGCACGATGGTCTCCTGTTGTCCGTTGTCGTAATTCTGCGAAGCCATCTGGCGGAGACGGTCGCTTTGGACGAGCACGGCATTGGCCAGCGTGTTCAGCGGCAAGGCACCGGCACGGTAGGCGTCCGCCACCGTGGAATTAAGCTGCACCGTGCAGGGCACGTGGTCTATCGTGGCAATAAGGGTATTGCCTTGCAGTACCGGATTCACAATACGTGGATTGAGCGGCTCATCGGGATAGCGTCTGTACTGCACCTTTTTGTCGGTCGTGGCCACATTTCCGTTTCTCTCCGTCCTTTCTTTTCCCAGTGCCTCGTGCCCCGCCTTGTTCAGCAGGTTCGCACCACCCAAGCCGATAAGCAACATCTTTAGCATCGGATTCTTGACGAATATGCCCGCCACGATACTCGCTATCGGCAGCAGGTTTTCTTTCAGTCCCAGTGATTGCGTCTTGCCTGTGAATATACCCAATAGCATGTCTGGCAGCATGGCCAACACACTGCCCGGATTACTCATGACTTCGCTGAAACCTTCCAGTCCGAGGAAACGGGTCAGTCCATCCCAACCGTTCTCGTTGGTCTGTATGGTCTGCGGTTCTTGCCCGGACGGCTCTTCCCGTATCGTTTTCTCGGTGGAGACTGTGGAAACCTGCACTTCTTTCGCCTCTTTTTCCCTCTGTTCGGATTCCTGACCGGCTTGTTCCGTTTCGGTATTCCCTCTTTCCAAGTCTTGCAGATAGGCTTCCTCCTGTCCGGGAGCGACCACCAACGGCACATCTTTATACCGTTCCGCCCGCTTCCGTTCTTCCCCGGCAGTTTCTTCCCGCCACGGCATATTTATACTGTCTGTTTTCCACCAATCCATAAAATCGAATGTTATAATCGGTATCTTTTTCTGTAACTCTCCGTTGGCTTCGGACAAGAGTGTGTTCTCTTTGGGTGGAATCGCCGCTGCTTCCTTACGGAATCCCTCGAACACATTGCTTTCGCTGCCGAACACCCCCTTGCTGATACACTCCTCCGCAGAGAGCGTCTGTGTCTCTTCTGCCCCGAAGTGATCGGCAACGGCCGAGATGGCTGTATCCGCTCCGATGAACCGTGCGAAGCTTGCCCATGAACCTGCACCGCCCAGCATGACGGTATCGGCTGAAGCCCCCAACACCCAACCTGCTCCTTTTTCCAACTTGCTCGGACGATAGGCGGCCTCTCCGCGTTTCTCTATCTCTTCGGCCAGCGGCGAGCGGCTTAACGCCTGCGGCAACCCCAACAGACTTGATTCAGCCGCTTTGCGGATGATGTAGTCCGCCGAGGACTTGGGCATACGTTCCTTTACCAGATGGTCTATCATCAGTTGCTCCACGCGGTAGTCCACGAAGGCGTAGGCGAGGTCGCAGCCCAATTCCTGCGACAGTTCGTCGTAACGCTCGCGTCCGACTTCCTGCACGACGGTATCGCGCCACTCTCCGGCCATGTAGGCGAGATCGTGCTGTATTTCCTCCGACGAGAGAATCCGTTCCTTGCACATCCCGATGTAGTCTTCGGTTGTCTTGGAGTTCCATTCTCCTGTTACCTTGAGTGTTTGGTACGGGTCGGAGAGCGGTTGGCCCGCCGACGCCATCATGCCGAGTATGCCGCTTATGGAAGTCGAATACTCCTTCATTTCCTCGCCCTGCTTCTCGGTCAGGTAGGTTTGCGTCTGCGTCATGACGGGGACGAGATGATGGCGGAAATAACTGCCCATGAGGGTCTCTATTTCCGCAAACCTCCTGCTATGTTTGATTTCGTCCATATAATCAATATCTTTCTATATCATGTTTATCTGTTTCAGCAGTTGTTCCTTCGTTTGTTCGATGGCGTTGTGGTACACTTCCATTTGCTTGGGGAAAAACTCTTCGAGCCATGCATCTTTTTCGATACGGTCTTGAATGAAGCGTACCGCCTGTTCCCGTTCGATTTCCACCGAGGCTTCCCCTTCTTCCCTGTTGTTGAACCATGCTTTCGTCCACCAGCGGACTCCGGCGCGGTCGGGATAGACGGAGACGATCCTCGATATGTCGAAGCTCTGGATGTCGATGTCCAGCTCCGCCAGCGGGTCGATGAGTCCGCAGCCCGCTACAGCTTCGTCATGAAGTTTTTTTTTACCTCGCCGCCCATTGTGGAGAGGTACACCTCATGCCGCAGGGCAAGGTAGTTCAGGAAATCCGCTATCAGCAGGTTCTGAACTTTGCAGGCAAGCGGCATGGCTTTGCGCCCCAGTCCGAGGGGATTGGCTATGCTCGGCATCTGCTCGTAGAAATACTCTTTCATCGCTCCCATCGTGAAGATGTGGCGTAGCGACTGTTCCGTATGTGCGGGCACCGTGTACGCTCCCCGCTGCAAATCCTCCATGTAAAGCGGCAGAAAGCGGAGCATCAGCTCTTCTATTTCCCTTTGGTCCTTCTCGTAGTCGTTTTTTACTCCCGTTTCCGCATCGTAAAAACCTGCAGGGCCGTTGCCGTCGGTTTCCTGCAAAGCCTTGATGTTGCCGTACAACATGGTCAGGAACTCTATCGGGTTCAGCTCCTCGCCCTTGAATTTGACTTCTATATGCAGCCGTTCACCGCTCAAAGCCACCGTTTGTCCGGCTTCCACCCGCTGTCCGAATTGGGCGAACACATTCGACAGAAGACCGTATGTCACCTCGTACCCGCCGTAACGGACTGTCTGGCAAATGCCGTGTACCGGGTCGTTTCCCACGCCCGACACGATGCCGCTGGCCACAGCCGACAGCATGTAGCACCGCGCTTTGAAGTCTATCCCGTGATGAAAGAACTTTTCTCCCGTTGTCGGGTGTACCTGCTCACCGTAACCGAGCGACAGTTCCACGTCTTTTCCCCGCGGCTCTTCGAACGGCATACAGTAGCCGCTGTCCGAGTGCAGGATCATTTCTTCCGTATATTTCATTGTGATATATATTTTTTATGTGTTCCTACCTTCTCATTCCTCCGCTTTGCGCTTGTTCCTCCGGAGAGAGTGTCGGCGTCTGTGTCCTCGATACCGTTTCCGAGGGAACCGTGCGGACAACGCCCGCATTGTTACCGATAAGCATCATGCCCAGAAACAGACCGGCGATTTTACCCAGCCAGCCGGAACGTCCGAACACGAGGTACGCCGCCGCAATCAGTCCTGCAATGTTCAACCCCGACACATTGCCTCCTCCGAGGTTTCGCAAAAAGCCGCTGAGCATGTTGAACAACCCACCGCCGGAGGCTTCCCGCAGGAAGTTCGACACCCCGTTCAGTTTCGAGTCCGCGCCTCCCACAGCCTCGCCTATGGCAGAGACCGTCTCTCCGGCTTTGTCTTTCAGTTCCTTCATGTCTTCGGTCGTACCTGCAAGGGCATCCGTGGCGGATTTGCCAACTACGGCCTCACTGACGATCCGTGCGACACTTTTGTCGGTGGTCAGTTTTTCCCAGCCCACATAGCCGACGGCAGCTCCGGCGGTAGCCGTCTTGACCGCCTGCCCGGCTCCCCGAAGGGTCTGCGAGGGATGCAGTACCGCATGACCGGCACTTTTCCCCGTCGCATTGGCGGCCTTGCCCATGCCTTTCATGGCCTTTCCGCCGTATTTCAATATCGTATCCCAAGCTCCCATATTTTTATTCTTTTTTAGGGTCTAACATTTCTTCCATTTTGCCGCCATCGTCTTTGGGCGGCTTTCACGATGTCGTACTTGTCTGCGACAGGGCGTGCGCCCTCGTCGATTTCCCGCCAGATGTCGCCCATCGTGGTATATTTCACGGCTTTGGTCAGCCGTTGCAGCGTCCGGTTCATCGACCGGAGTTTCGGGCGTATGCCGAACACGATCTCCATACGTTCCCTTTCCGTCATCTTGTTGTCCGACAGGCAGGCCGTGCGGATGTCGTTCACAATCTCCACGCTGTTCAATATCATCTCCCGATAAATCTGGTTGCGCCGCGTGGAGAGGGCAACGGCCAATGCGTTGGTCGAATGTCTGCTCAATTGTTTGGTGAAGTCGCCCATGTTGTCTGTAAGCTGCGATATTTCATGGTAGAAACCGTAAATCTGAGCCGCATAGCAGACAATCGAGCGGAACGAGTTCAGGTAATTGTTGAACTCCCGTTGCAAGTCCGTCGTGCCTTCCACTTCTTCCTTCGTCCACACATGCCCTGTAGTTTGCATCAGCATGACCTTCTCTTGGTTTTTCAGTTCCTTCTCGGCCTTGTTGGTATAAACCAGAATCATTCCCGCAAGGGTCGCATCGTTCTGCGCCTGTACCTTCGAGATACCGGCGCACAGCAACAGAATCCATATCGAGATTATCCGCTTCATCGTTCTTCGTTTTTTATTGTCCTTTTTTCAACGGGCGGTGGCTGCCGCCCTGCGCCAGCGGGACATGGCCAGACGGGCCACTTCGCCGTTGCTGCGGTCTATCATACCCGCCGTTATGTTGTTCCACACGTCGTTCAGGGTATAATAGCGCAGGCTCAAATAGAGCAGATGCAGTTTCCGGCTGAATGCCGCGAGCTGGTCGTTCAAAGCCCACAGGGTTTTGCTCCGTTCCGCCCCCGTGAGCATGTTTTCCGTGCCGCCTTTGGCCACGGCATCGTTCAGCAGCGTGAACACGGAGACCAGTTCCGTCGCTGTCTCGATATAGAGGTTGTTCATGTTCATGCTGGCGACGATACCCTGCGGGTTGTTCCGTATCGCTTTGCCCAATTTTTCCAGTGTGAGGAAAATCCGTACACCGTCATTATAGAGGTGCGTGCAGGCTTTCAGCGACGAGGCATAGCCGCTCGCCGTCTTGAGATAGCTGTTGTACTGTTTCTCCCACTCGTGTATGCGGTTGAACTCTGCTGCGATACTGTTTTGCATCAGGGCAGTCTGCGTCTGTCCTTTGATTTGTTTATCTATCTGGCCGTTAATCAATTCATTGCCCTCGGCCAACGCCGCCCATTCCAGCGGGTTTGAGGCAGCAATCTGCGCCTTGGCCAGTTGCGGAAGCAGACCGACAAATACAACACACACCCATATACTAATGATTCGTAATCTCATAGATTCCCTTTTTTCGTTTATTGATTTCCACACGTTCACGGATAATCGCCACGATGTCGTCCCTACGCCGTATGCCGATAAGGTCGAGCCTTGGCGTGTTCCGGTCCATCGAGAGAATGCGAACCGTCTTTAACCCGCAAATCTGTTGCAGGAGGCTCTGGTGTTCTTGAAAGTCCACGATACGGTACAGTTCCATGTAGTCCACCCTGCGTATGAAAATGCCGTGTTCGCTGACAAGCTGTTCTTCGCCGACCCTGTAACGTATCCGACGCAGGTAGATGAAGCGATACAGCAACACGAGGAGCAGAAATAAGGAAACGATTCTCGCCATACTGCTCAACGGCAGACCTTCCATGCCGCCGTACACCAGCCCCGCCATGCACACGAACATCAGCGGCAGTTCGTCGATGACGAATTGCCCGGTATGCGGCCGCAGAAGGATATTCCGCTCGTCTTGTACGGAATGCTGCATAGTCATCGGCGAAAATGTGTTTGTCGTTCTTGTTCAGGTTCTTCCTCTCTGACCGACTCTTCACGGACCGATTCTTGCTGTTGCTCTGCCAGCAATTGTTCATTCCAGCCTGTATAGCGACAGTCCGGCATTTCACGGGAAATGGCGACATCATGCTCCTTGTCGATACCGAGAAAATCCTGTAATTTCTCACGGAACTCACGGTAACACTTCCTCATGGTATCTATTTGGTCCTGCACATCTTCCGGGGCACACAACCTGCTCGAACTCATTGATATGGCTTCTTCCCGTTCGGCATCGAATCGTATGCAGCTCTCTTGCAAGCCGCCTTTGGGCAACAGATAAAATTCTCCTTCGTCCAGATCATTGCCGTCCGGTATGGAATCGAGATATGGTTTCCGCTCCGGTGTCTCCTCGATGGTGGAGCGTATCGTGCGGCAGATTTCCTTTTGCAGGGTTTGGGCAAACTTCCACCCCTCCCGACCGGTGTCGAAACAGATATGCTGCCGGGCCGGGATCGTAAGCTCAAGCACGCCTCGCATCTGTTTCTCGGTAGGTTCGCCGCCCGTTGAGACGAAGACCGCCTTTCGTAGCTCTTGGTTTTTCGCCTGATGAAGCTGGTAGTAGGCCATTGCCTCGCTGGCACTCTCGAACCAGTAGATATGCTTGGCTTCCGAAAGAGCTGTCCGGGCAGGACTGGCAATCCATACACCTTCCCCCGAATGGTTGCCCTCGGTCATGTCGTCGTAGCTGGAGTTACCGTCCGTGTAGGCGTGTCCTCGCTTCTCGAATCCTACGATCTTATCCGCATCTTCGGGTAACGTCATCGGAAAGGCGAGGCAAGTGCGCCTCTGACCGTCCTCGCTGTGTCGGGTCGCCAGACAGAAGTCCCGGTGAAAGGTTTGCTGCGTACAGAGGTCGATACCCCTTTTCTCGAAATAGGGTGCAAACTTCTCCTGCGTACCCCTGTCCTGCGGATCGAACTTCTGAATGTTGTAGTCCGCAATGTCGAACGGTCGGGTGTCCCGCTGGGGTTGTCCTGTGCGGGTTTCCTGTTCGGGAATAGGGTAATGCAGAAGGCGGTAGCATACGAGTTCCACCAGCCGATCCGGATTTATGCCCTCATGGTATTCTGCAAAAAGATGCGGGTGTTCCTTGATGAACGAAACGACGTTGTATTCCTTCTGCCGGGG
>OHZE01000686.1_pt1 | contig 10195 bp, 8 predicted proteins | sample 1580371 | NCBI WGS metagenome assembly OHZE01 (sample SAMEA3882527, study PRJEB24775) | human gut metagenome | biome: human-associated habitat; feature: intestine environment; material: feces | place: Netherlands | collected 2009/2010
CCTCGGAGAGCGCCGCGCGCCCGACACGCCGCAAGCACGGCAAGCGCACCTATGTCATCGGCGGCGCGCTGCTGGCGCTGGCGATCGCGGCGGCGATCATCATTCCCGGCGCGGCCGGCGTCGGCGACGATGACGGCGCCGGCGGCGCGAGCACAACGCTCACCCGCCCGGACGGCGACCCCTCCGGCCAGACCGCAGAGGACAATATCTACATTACGACCGGCGTCATGGATCAGGAGACCTACCGCTCCGAGACGACCGGCCAGACGAAGGCAAAGGTCGGCTTCATCGACTACAACCAGGCCGTGCACAACGTGCGCGTCGTCACGAGCGACAGCGTCTTTACCGAGGCCATCAGCACGAGCATGTTCGTCAAGCTCGGCGAGCAGAAGTACTTCAAGGACGGGGCGATCCTCGTGCGCAAGGCCGATTCCATCAGCGGCGACACCGCCACCTGGAGCGACCAGATCGTGGCCATCTCGCAGCAGGACTATGAGGACGCCTACGGGCAGGACCCGCGCAACCTCAGCAACTACGTCATCAGCCGCGACACGGTGCTCAACCCCACCATGACCGCCAACGACGACGGCACCTACACCCTCACCTTCGACCTCGAGCCGTCCGGCGCGAGCGCGTATTACCGCCACCAGGTGCGCACCTACAGCGGCGCGTCGAAAAGCCCCGAATTCACGGCCGTACACATGGTCTGGACCATTGATGCCAACTGGGACCTCCTGCAGATGGACACCGTGGAGAGCTACGCCGTGTCCATGTCCGGCCTCGGCAGCCTCAACTGCACGAGCACGCTCACCGAGGTGTTCTCGGACTTCGGCGCCGTGACCGACGACCAGACCGAGTTCCAGCACTACCTCGAGACCGAATACGACCCCAACAACCTCGGCAAGCTCTCCGACGGCGGACAGGACACGCAGGCCATCGTGCGCGACTTCTTCCGCCGCACGCCGAACTACAGCCTCACCGTCACGGCCAACGGCCAGTCCTACGGCCTGACGGCCCACGTGGACATTGACCAAACCACCTTCCAGGTGCGCGGCAACATCGCGGGCGTCGACCTCTTCGCCGCCTACAGCAACGAGCGCGTGTACGTCGCCTTCGGCAGCCAGAAGATCGTCCTGCGCGCGTCCGACACGATCGACGCGGCGCGCACGGTCGCGGGCTACCTCGGCGTGCAGATCCCGAACATCTCGCTCGACGCGGCCGGCATGACCGCACTGACGAAAAACGTCGCCATGCAGCAGACCGACACCGGCATGACCATCCGGCTCAACGACCCGATGATCTCCGGCACCGTCCTGCTCACCAACCCGGACGCCCTGCGCCTGACGCGCGCGGACGTGGCGCTCAACTTCGGCGGCGCGCGCATGCACGTCACCGCCACGCCGTACTACGGCGGCTTCCAGGTGCAGTCGCTCAGCGGCTACACCGACCTGACCGGCGCGCTGAGCCTCGTGAGCCCCCTCATGGACGCGGCGACCGCCAAAACCGCGACCTTCAACGTCGCGCTCAGCGGGCCGCTGAGCCTCTCGGGCACGGCCACCGTGACCCGCACCTCCGGCGGTTATGACGCCGCGCTCACCACCACGGTCGACGGCGTGACCGTCACGGCCGAGTACATCGGCAGCACGGTGTACGTCTCGGCCGGGAACATCCACGTCAGCGGCACGGGCAGCGAGATCAAAGACCTCGTCGCCTGGGCAGGAAAGCTCGCCGGCGCGGGCGACGCCGCTGCCGCCGGCAATGCCTACGCGCAGTTTTTCCGCGAGCTCACGCCGCAGTCCGCCGTGAACAGCATCCAGGATCTCGCGTGGTCGAATAACGCGCTGCACGCGCAGCTCAACATCGCGGGCAACGCCGTCTCCGCCGCGCTCTCGGCCAACAGCGTGACCGTCACGGCCTCGGGCTGGACGGTGCGCGTGACGATCACCGGCACGTCCGGCTCCGCCACCACGCTGCATCCCACGAACGGCAATTATGTCACCCTCTCGCAGCTGCAGCCCTTCGCCCCCGTGCTCGAGCGCTATGTCGGCGCGCAGGCCATGGGCATGGACGCGACCGTGTCCGTCAACGGCTACAGCCTCGATACCGATGTCGTGCTCTCGTTCGGCAAGCCCGTCGCAGCGCGCGCCGTGTCGCAGATCCTCGGCCGCGACCTGACCGTCACGTTCTGGAACAACCGCGTCTATATCGACTACGGCTGGCACCACGTCGAGGCGTCCATGAACTCGCTCGAGCGGGCGCTCTACGCTGTGCTCACCATCACGCCGGGCGTCGACCGCCAGACCGTGCAGAACGCCATCGAGGCCTATACCTACTTCTTCGAGCACCTGTCGTTTGCGAATGTCGTCGGTGCGATCTCCGCGTTCGGCTATGCCGACGGGGCGCTGAACATCACGGCAAACATCGCGGCGTCGCCGCTGTACATCTCGCTCACGCCGAGCCAGATCACGCTGCGCACGCAGGTCGATTCGGCCACCCTCGCCGTCACGGCCACGCCGGGCAGCGCCTACGCCGCCGCGCCGGATCTGACGCCGCAGGGCGGCAGCTACCGCAATCTCGATGATTTCCTCGCCCTGTTCGGCTGAGCAGGCGCAGCGCATAAAGCTTTGCCCCCGCAAGTCTCCCCCGCAAAGTTTTCCCCCAATCGCACAGCAAGCCCCCGGACATTTCGTCCGGGGGCTTTGCTGTAGCCGGGCGGCACAGCCCGCCGCCGAAGCCGCAGGGGCAAGGCCCGCCTCGAATGAAATCCATGAAGAAAGCCCTCGGACAACCGTCCGGGGGCTTCCCCTGCGCTTCATCCAAAACCCGCCGCGCAGCAGGTCACACACAGCCGCAGGGGAGCTCGAGGGGGCAAGGCCCGCCTCGAATGAGATCCATACAGAAAGCCCTCGGACATTTCGTCCGAGGGCTTTCTGCATCCTCTTTTTCTCCTGCTGCGCATTCAGCGCACGCTTGCCTGCTTCTGCCGCAGGCTCAGGCAGTCGGCGATCATGGCGATGAACTCCGAATTCGTCGGCTTGCCCTTGATGTTCGAGACCGTGTAGCCGAAAAACTTCTGCAGCGTCTCGATATCGCCGCGATCCCACGCGACCTCGATCGCGTGCCGGATGGCGCGCTCGACGCGCGAGGGCGTCGTGTTGAACTTGCGCGCGACCTCGGGATAGAGCACCTTCGTCACGGAGTTGATGATGTCCATGTCGTCGATGGTCAGCAAGATCGCCTCGCGCAGGTACTGGTAGCCCTTGATGTGCGCGGGCACGCCGATCTCGTGGATGACGTCGGTGACGACGCTCTCGAGCGAGGGCTCGGGCTCTGCCGCGGCGAGCTGCGTGCCCGCGCCGCCGGGTCAAACGGCTTTTGCATAAAGTACGTCGTGCCGAGCTCCGCACACTCCATCAGCACCTGATCGTTGCAGATCGCGGAGGTGACGATCACGCGCGACGATGCGTTTTTCGCCCGCAGATGCGTCAGCAGGGACAGGCCGTCCAGATTCGGCAGCACGAGGTCGAGCACCACGACGTCGGGCTGGAATTTGGTGATGAGTTCTTCCGCGCGCAGCCCATTGTCCGTCTGGGCGACCAGTTCCATGTCCGTCTCCTGGCCGATCGCCTTAGAATAGGCCGCGCGGTACTGTTCGCCGGGATCAGCCAGCAGAACACTAATTTTTGTTTCCATAACATTCTCCTCCGCAAAAATTCAGGCTTGCGGTCAGCTCTCTGCCGAATCGCTCGTTTCCCCCGTCTTGCGAGGATATTTTACCATATCTGGAATGGAAGAACAATGTGATTTTTGGCGAATTGCTCTAGTTTTCTGTTGACATAATCCGATAATAACCGTCGAAAGGTACAATTTTTCGAAGTAAACCGCAATATCTCGCCTGCGTTCGACAGACAGAATGTGTCGAATGCATATATGTGTTATGTAAACCAATATTCCGACACGTGTCTTGTCACCGCGACAGCGGCCGACCCGCTGCGCACGGCAAAGCCCGAAAACCGCCGCCTGTATGCGCCCTTGGCCCCCTTGTGTAAAGGGAGCTGGCAGCCGTCAGGCTGACTGAGGGATCGACACGCTCAGTTTTGTACCAGCCGCGCATCTGCACCCCCTCCGTCGCGGCGCAAAGCGCCGTGCCGCCTTCCCCTTACACCGAGACACCCCGCCCTGCGATCCGCACACACAGCAAAAACCGGAAGGAGCATCCGCCCCTTCCGGTTTCCTTCCGTATTCCGCTGCCGCGCGCTCAGTCCCGGTCGTCCTCGCGGTGGCCGCGGGCATCCGCGCGCTCGGCGTGGCGCTGGGCACGCTCGTCCGCATGGTCGGCATGACGCTGCGCTTTTTCTGTCAGATGATCGGCCTGCCGCTGTGCGCGCTCCGCCGCGTGCTGCGCGTGGCGCTGGGCCTTCTCGGCCGCGTGCTGCGCCTTGCGGGCCAGCTCCGCCGCCTGCCGCTGCTCGCGCGCCACCTGCCTCTCCGCCTGACGGCGCAGGCGCGCCTCGAGCTGCTGCTCATGGCGCAGCTGCTGCTCGGTGGCGTGCTGCTCGTGCCGCTCCTGATACGCGGCCATGTGCTCGGCGTGCCGCTCGGACAGCTCCGCCTGATGCTGGGCGCGGCGAGCGCTGCGTTCGGCGCGCTCGTGCTCGATGCGCGCGTGCAGCTGCGTCCGGCGGGCCTCGATGCGCGCCGCGCTCGTGGGATGATTTGCGCGGAAATCGTGGTCGAAGTGGTCGCGCCGCTCGCGCACGTGCTCGACGAACTCGGGGTGCTCCTGCTCGACGCGGTCGATGAGGCTGTCGCGCTCGGCCTCGAGGTCGGTAAACACATCGTCCTCGGAGTTGCCGAGCAGCGCGGCCAGCTCGTCCGTGTGGCCCTCGAGGTGCAGCAGCACCTCGTCGGTGTCGATGCTGCCGAAGTGAAAGTCCTCGTTGAGGAAATGCTCGAGCATCGTGCGGCGCGCGTCCTTGTCCTCTGTTGTGCGCATGCGCGCGAGCAGGAGCTGCACGTTGCGCTCGATCTGCACCTCGGCGTCCGCGCCGTAGAGCCACTCGAGCTCCTGCAGCTGGCGGATATCGTCCATGTTGTCGGGGATGCGCTGCTGCGCCCCGCCGATGTCGACGGCCGCGTCGGCATCGCGCAGCGCGCCCTGGATCGTGCGGCGCACCGCGCCGGATTCGATCAGCTCCCCGGCCTCGAAGTGCCGCAGCTGGTCGTTGACCTCGCCGATGTGCTCGGTCAGGTAAAAGCGCACGCCCTGCGCGCGCAGCTTGCGGTTGAGCACGACGAGCCGGTCGCACGCCGTGATGTCCACGCTCACGATGGCGCTGCCGTCGACGATGACGGCCTGCGTATCAGGCTGCACCGCGCCCTCGATGTCCTCCTGAAAGCGGCGGATGTTGGCGAAAAACAGGCTGCCGCTGAAGCGGTAGAGCACGATGTGCGGCAGCGCCTGCACGCCGCTGACACGGTCGATCGGGAAAAACCCGGCCTTGCCCGGCAGCGTGCCGAGGAAGGTGCGCTGGGGCGCGGCCGCGCGCATGAGCACGTCGATAAACGACAGTACCATGCCCACGAGCACGCCCTTGATCGCGCCGAGCAGCAGCACGCCGAAAAACGCCCCGGTGAAGATGCCGAGCTCCACGCGGTTGACGCGCCAGAGCCGCCGCGCGATGCCGAACTCCGTCGCCCCGATGAGCGCGTTGACGACGATGGCCGTCAGCACCGGCACGGGCAGAAAGCGGATGAGCGGCGTGGCGACGAGCAGCACGACGAGCATGGTCATGCTCGCCATGACGGACACGAGCTGCGTCCTGCCGCCGTTGCGCTCGTTGACGGCCGTGCGCGACACGCTGCCCGACACGACGCAGCAGCCGACGAGCCCGGCGGCGACGTTGCCCACGGCATACGTCACGATCTCGCGGCGGCCGTTGAGGCGGTAGCCGTTTTTCTGCGCCGTGCCGGACGAGGCCAGCAGCGTCTCGGCCAGAATGACGGCCGCGACCGGCAGCGTCGCCACCATCATCACGAGCACCCACGGCACCTTCGGCCACTTGCGCGGCGCGATGAGCAGGATCGCCAGCGTCCCGAAGCCGAGCGCGGCGGTGGGCCAGTTGATGACTTTCGCTGCGTCAAAAACGTGCCCCAGCAGCTCGAACAGCTCGCCCGTGCCGGTCGCGGAGCCGAGCAATTTTGGCACCTGCATGAGGATGATCTCGCAGCAGACGCCGCTGATGAACCCGCCCATGACGGGCTCGGAGATGTAATCGACGGCCTTGTCCGCGTGCACGAGTGCGAACACGGCCAGCCACAGCGCGACGTACAGCGTCAGCACCGGCACGATGCGCATGGCCTCCGCGCCGCCGGGCGTGACGCCGAGCGACGCGAGCACCGCGCCGATCATGGCGGCCGGCGCGGCGTCGACGCCGAAGATGAACTCCCGCGTCGTGCTGAGCATCGCAAACAGCAGAATCGGCACCAGCGACCCGTACAGCCCGTAGACCGGCGGCAGGCCGGCCAGCTGAGCATAGCCCATCGAGATCGGGATGGACAGCAGCGCAATGAGCACGCCGGAGAACAGATCCGGCCCGAGCTGCGCCCGGTCGTACCCACGCAGGGAGGCGAACAGCGGCTGGGAAAGCGCTTTCATAGTATCACCTGGTTTTAATATATAGAGTGTCCCGCTCAGGCGAGCAGGGGGTCAAGCCCGGCGTCGAGCCGGGCGTTGCGTTTCGCCTTCGGCCGGTCGATGACCCGGCCGCGCGCGACAGGGTTTCCGAGGATGCGGCGCACGAGCTTTTCGTTGTCGCGCTGCTTTTTCTGGATCTTGCCGCTGCCGGCCAGATGCACATGCATGTTGATGAGTCCGGGCAGCAGATAGCGCCCGCGCAGGTCGATGCGTGTGTACCCCGCCGGGGCAGTGCCGGCCGGCACAATGTCCGTGATCGTCTCGCCGTCCGTGAGCACGCACAGGCCGGGCTGTACGCGCATATCTTTCGTGCCGTCGAGAAGGTTTGCGTTGTCAAATGCGTATTTCATGCTGCGCCTCTCTTTCCGCGGCCCGGCCGCACCGGGCAAAATGAATAAAAACAGAATATCACATTTGGCAAATATGTCAAGCCGTGCGGCACGTCCGTCCCGCACCCCCTGGCTCCCTTGTGTAAAGGGAGCTGGCAGCCGTCAGGCTGACTGAGGGATTGACACGTTGATTCTTGCACTGGCTTCGTATCTGCACCCCCTCCGTCACGGCGCAGAGCGCCGTGCCACCTCCCCTTACGCAGGGGAGGCTTTTCCTGCGCGACCGGTAGTGCAAAGCGGATTTGTCCTGAGGGGCACACACATCAGAAAAGCCTTCCCATGAAAGGGAAGGCTTTTCATTTCCGTCGTTTATGCCTGCGCGGGGAGATTGAGCACAAAGGCCATGAACTCCAGCGGCTCCGGGCCGTCGTTGCGCAGGGCGTGACGCTCGCCGTCGCCCGTGAAGGTCACGGTGCCGGCGTCCACGGTCGTCGTCTCGCCGTTGCTGCGGTAAACACCGTGCCCGGAGAGGAAGTAGTACACTTCGTAGTTGCCGTGGTGGGTGTGCTCGCCGACTTCGCAGCCGGGCTGCAGCACCATGCGGGCGCAGACCGTGCCGGCGCCGAGCATCTCCTCCGGGGAAAGGAGCGCATAGCGCTCAAGGTGGCCGGCGCCGCCCTTGAGGTGCTCGATGCGCTCGGGCGTGTCGGGGAGCTTGCGGATGAATGCCATAGAGATCAGCCTCCTGTTTCGTTTCTGCTCTATTCGTAGCACACGGCCGCGAAAATTGCAACCGTTTTTCGCGCGGAGGCCGGCTGGGGATCGCGTTTAAATATAAAAAATCCACGCACATGGCGTGGCGTCATCCGGCTCTATGGCTTTTCACTTGCTGCTGGGCTGCCAGTTGCTGCCCGAGAAGATCAGATCGTCCAGGTCCTGGACTTGGTTGGTACGCATAACGTTATCACGCTCCTTTCTTTTTCAGTTATTTATAGTTTACCAGAGAAAATGCAAGATTACAAGCGAAGTTTTTCACAATTCCTACAGATTTTGCCTAAAATTTTGCAGCAAAACGCACAAATCCGGGGCACTTCCTGCAGGAAGCGCCCCGGTCAGATTCATTTGTACAGGTCGAGGAACTCCTCGAGGCAGAGGCCGTTGCCCATGATGTACGCGGCCGCCTCCTTGCCGACGTAGCGGAAGTGCCACGGCTCATACATGACGCCGGTGATGTCCTGCTTGTCGGCGGGGTAGCGCAGGATGAAGCCATAGTCCTGGCAGTGGGCGTACATCCACTGGTAGAGCGCGGTCTTTTCGAGCTCCCGCGTCTTGACCTCGTAGAACTTGTCCGTGATGTCGGCGCACAGGCCGAGCTGATGCTCGCTCGTGCCGGGACGGTTGACGATGCGGGCGGCCGCGGCCTCGTCGCCGCCGCACTGGCTGACCTTGCGGTTAAAGAGATACGTCTGCTCGTTATAGCTGCGGTACGCGCTCGACAGGCACACGCTCAGCCCCTCGGCGCGCGCGCCGGCGATGAAATCTTTCAGTGCGTCCACGGCGCGGGCGTCAAAATACCGGCCACTCTCGAGCTCGGCCAGATCCTCCGGCACGGCCTCGCCGATGGAGTTTTGCGCATTGACGAGCGTGAGCTCCCAGCTGCCGGTGTTGACCTTCGGCAGGCCGTTGTCCGGCTCGGGCGTGGGGATGGGCGCAATGGTCGCAGCCGGGGTCGGCGTGGCGGCGGCGGACTGCGCCGGGGCATTCATCGGCGGCAGCACGCGCAGCGCGATGACCACGGCCAGCGCCAGCACAAGTGCGACGCACAAGACGGTTTTGAGAGCTTTTCGCATATCCCCACATCCTCGGTGACAGGTTTCGGCACATAGTGACCAAAAATATGGTATCACGTTTCCGGCGGCGGGTCAATCCCAAAACCGCGGTGCGCTATTCTCCAATATAGGTGAAGCGGCGGACGGTCTGCCCACCGCGCTCGATCATCTCGCTCCACATGGCGGCGGGGCGCACCCACACGCCGCGCTCCCCGTAGAGCGCGCGGTAGACGACCATCGGCTCCAATGTTTCCGAGTGCGTGGCGACAAAGAGCAGCTCATATTCCTTCCCCTTGAAGTGCCGGTAGCGGCCGGGGCGGAGCGTCTGCGCCGCGCTCATGCGTTGTCCTCCGGCAGGCCGAAGCTCTGGATGAGCAGGCGCGTGAGCGCGTGCGCCCCCTCGCGCGTGAGCATGATGCTGGCGACCTCGCCGACCGTCTTTTCCGGCATGTCGATCAGGCCCTTGGGCTGGGGCGTGTAATTGTGCTGCATATACATATGGTAAAAGCTCAGCGAGCACTCCGAGCGGTTGTCATTGACCGAGACGTTGAACACATTGGCAAACTGGGGCTTCATGATGCGCACCTCCTGCAGATTTTCTGCGCCCATTATACCACAGCGGCGACGGAAACGGGTGGGTGATTTTTGCACATTATCGGGAAAGATGTTCAAAATCTATTGCGATATCGGACAATGTCCTGTATAATGTGTCTACCAGTATGCGACTTTTTTAACATGGAGGGGAGAGCCGTTTGAAAGACCTGAAGTATCTTTACGAATTTGAAAAGCTGCTCGAGAGCGCGAACAACCCGCTCGTGCAGCAGGCGTGTGCCGAGGGGAAGCACGCGCTGGCCTACACCTGCTACCACATGCCCGAGGTGCTGCTCAACACCGGCGACTGCTTCTCGGTGCGGCTGCGCGCGCCGCTGACGGGATCGCTGGACATCTCGTCGTACTACATGTCCAACTTCATCTGCGACTACTGCAAGTCGCTGCTCGAGCGCGGCATCGAGGGGGGCTACAACTTCCTGTCCGCCCTGCTGGCGACGGAGACCTGCTCGGAGATGAACCGCGCGCTCGAGCACTTCGAGCTGCTGCACCTCGTGGACAATGAGCAGTTTTTCGTGACCTTCCTCGATATGCCCTTCAAGGTCACGGACAATACCGTGCACCACTATGTCGACCAGCTCCGGCGCAAGGTGCTCGAGCCGCTGCATGAGGTCTACGGCGTGGACGTGTCGGACGACGCGCTGCGCAAGGCCGTGGCCGAGCACAACGAGGTCTGCCGCATCCTGACCGAGATCGGCCAGCTGCGCAAGGAGGAAAACCCGCGCATCACA
>OHZE01000697.1_pt1 | contig 10080 bp, 9 predicted proteins | sample 1580371 | NCBI WGS metagenome assembly OHZE01 (sample SAMEA3882527, study PRJEB24775) | human gut metagenome | biome: human-associated habitat; feature: intestine environment; material: feces | place: Netherlands | collected 2009/2010
ATTTTATGGATATTCCCAGATTGCAATGTAAAGGCGGCGAGACAGCTGGTTGACGAGGCAAATAAGGCCGGCGGAAAAGATAACATCAGTGTCGTGCTTGTGAGAATTTAGAAGAGAGAATGGAGGCGTTATTTTGGTAAGTATAGGAACCATTATTGGTGATCGTTATGAAATACTTGAAAAAGTTGGCAGTGGTGGTATGGCTGATGTATTCCGTGCAAAATGCCACCGGTTAAACCGTTATGTTGCCATTAAGATATTAAAACAGGATTATAGTGAAGATACAAAATTTGTGACAAAATTCCGTGGAGAGGCACAGGCCATCGCCGGCATCTCTCATCCAAACATTGTAGGGATCTATGATGTCGGAGAAGAAAACGGTATGTATTATATCGTTATGGAACTTGTCGATGGAATCACATTGAAAAAATATATTGAAGAAAAGGGCAAATTGTCCGTAAAAGAGGCAGTAGGGATCGCACTTCAGATCGCCAACGGTCTGGAAGCAGCCCACAGCAATCATATCATTCACCGTGACATCAAACCGCAGAATATTCTGATCGCGCGAGACGGAACGGCGAAAGTGACAGATTTTGGAATTGCCAAGGCAGCAAGTTCCAATACGATCACAGCCAATGCGATGGGATCGGTGCATTATATTTCACCGGAACAGGCAAGAGGTGGTTACAGCGATGAAAAGAGTGATATTTATTCTCTTGGTGTGACGATGTATGAGATGCTCAGCGGAACTCTCCCATTCAATGGAGAAAGCGCCGTAGCGATCGCACTGGCACACATTCAGGAAGAAGCTGTGCCTCTGGCTGCATTGGATGCGACGATTCCAAAGGGAATCAGCAACATTGTAAATAAATGTATGCAGAAGAAGACGGAACTCCGTTACAGCTGTGTGGCAGATCTGATCGCAGATTTAAAAATGTTTCTGCAGGATCCGTCAGGAGATTACGGAGTGATCGGAAATCTTTATAAAAATGACGGAACGATATTTATGTCAAAAGATGATGTCAATACGCTCCGCGATGCTTCCCGCAAAGGAATGGGACCGGTTGAGCAGAAACCGGAGCCGCAGGAACCGGAAGAGCCGGAAGAACCGGAGAGCAATTCGGATGTCGATCCGAAACTGGAAAAAGCACTGGTATTTGGAAGTATCGGAGTAGCGATCATCATCGGACTTGTTATATTGTATATGGTTGGACGCGTCCTCGGTTTCTGGGGAAGTGCAAAACCAGAAAGTAATTCCGGCAGCTCATCCACTACCGCCAGTGAAACGGCAAAACCGGGTTCTGATACATCCGGTGATGAGATTACACTGGAAGATTATGCAAACAAGATTAAAGATTATGTTGAGACAGATTTGTCAAATTATGACATTGCTTGTACCGTAACCGAAGAAGCTTCGGATGAAATTGAAAAAGGCTATGTCATCCGGACCAGTCCGGCAGCCGGCTCTACCGTGGCAAAAGGCGGTAAAGTAGAATTGATCGTCAGCAGCGGGGTAGAGCAGGTTTCCATCCCGGATACGACAGGCGATACGATTACAGATGCGTACCAGACGTTGAATGACAAAGGCTTTAAAGTAAAACAGGGTGAAGATGTTTACAGCTCCCAGGCAATCGGCAAAGTAGCTTATACGAAGCCGGCAGCCGGCAAAAAAGTAGATAAAGGTGCTACAATTACCATTTATCCAAGTAAGGGAGAAGAGACAAAATATGTAAAAGTGCCAAACCTTCTCGGTATGACAAGAAGTCAGGCAAAGAGTGCCCTTGAAAAAGCAGGCTTGAAATACGGTTCTGAGACAAAGAGCTATTCCAGCACGCAGAAAAACCGTGTTTGTGTCCAGAGCGTATCAAGCGGAAATGAGGTAGAAGAAGGAAGTACCGTTGATGTTACACTGAGCCTTGGACCGGAAAAAACGTACACATATGAAGGAAGCGTTACGATCGCCAATCCGTTTGAATATGAGACAGACAGCGGAATAATCAAAGTTATTCTGAAGCAGGATGGAAATACGACGACGGTTCGTGAAGAACAGAAAACGTATTATGATTTCCCTTGGACATTGGATGGAATCAAAGGAAGCAGTGCAAATCAGGGAGAAATCACAGTTTACCGCGATGGACAGCAGGTTGCGACATACAATGTAACCTTTAAGAGGGTTTCAGATTAATGGAATTGACAGGAAAGATCATTAAGGGAATCGCCGGGTTTTACTATGTAAACTGTGAGGATGATGGTACTTTGCATACTTACGAATGTAAAGCCAAAGGCGGTTTCCGTAAAGATAAGATTAAGCCGCTTGTCGGGGATAATGTGCGGATTCAGGTTGTTTCAAAAGAGGAAAAAATTGGGAATATCAAAGAAGTTTTACCTCGGAAGAATCATTTGATACGGCCGGAAGTGGCAAATGTAGATCAGGCAGTTGTGTTATTTGCCATGGCTGACCCGATGCCAAATCTCAATCTGCTGGACCGTTTTTTGGTTATGATGGAACGACAGGGAGTCGAGACGGTGATCTGTTTTAATAAATCGGATATTGTGTCGGAAGAAGAGGCAGTTTGGCTGATGGGGATCTATGAAAAATGTGTCAATCAGGTGCTTTCCATCAGCACAAAGGAAAAGATCGGATTGTCTGATCTGCAAAAACTTCTGGAGGGAAAGACAACGGTATTAGCCGGACCTTCCGGTGTGGGAAAGTCAAGCACGCTCAATGAACTGTATCCGGAAGCAAAGATGAAAAAATCGGACGAGGACGGCATACAACGAGACATTCCGAATTGTTCTGTATCAATGCCTCCACGTACCTGTTTGATACACCGGGATTTAGTTCATTGAAGATTCCGGATATTACGAAAGAAGAATTAAAAGATTATTTTTCGGAATTTCATCCGTATGAGGGGCAATGCAGGTTTTTGGGGTGTACCCATACGCATGAACCGGATTGCAAAGTAAAAGAAGCATTGGAGAACGGGCAGATCAATTCGGTTCGTTATGAAAATTATCTTCAGATGTATGAGGAATTAAAAGAATGGGAAAAGAGAAAATACAACTAATGAAAATGGGGGAAGACTATGAATTATAAGTTATCAACTTCGATTTTGGCAGCTGATGTCGCGAGACTTGGAGAAGAACTCGACACCGTGATCAAAGCGGGAGCAGATTATATCCATATTGATATCATGGATGGAATGTTTGTAAATAATATTTCGTTTGGAATCCCCGTGATCGAAGGCATCCGTGGATGTACGGATACTTTTTTTGACGTGCATCTTATGGTGCAGGAACCGATTCGTTATGTGCGCGAGTTTGCCTATGCGGGATCCGATGGAATTACGGTACATGCTGAAGCCTGCGACAATCTGGAAGCGACGATTGATGAAATTATTAAAGCAGGGAAAAAGCCGGCAGTAGCAATTAAGCCGATGACAGATATTGATGGAATTTTACATATTCTTCCAAAAATATATATGGTTCTTATCATGACGGTAGAGCCTGGATATGGAGGACAGAAAATACGTAAGGATACCTTTGATAAGATCCGCCGTCTCCGCACCTACATTGATGAAAATAAATTGGATGTGGATATCGAAGTAGATGGCGGCGTGGATCTCAATAATATTTACGAAGTTATGGATGCCGGAGCCAATGTGATCGTAGCGGGAACCAAAGTGTTCCACGGCGATGTGGTGAAAAATGTACAGGCATTCCGGAAAGCAATGGAGTACGAAGAAAAAATAAGATAGTTTAACCGATAGGGGAGTGTTTGGGTTAATAATCATATCGGGAACTATATTACTACGCGCTTGTTTCTGTTTCAGCTGCATGTATTTTGAACCGGCACTGATCCTGCGAACAAGCGTTTTTTATTATATCATTATGTTGCTTTTAATTGATACCGAAATTTTGTGTGAGAAGATACAAAAATATCTGTCGGAGGGTAAAATTGTAAAATGAGAAAGAACAGTTACAAATTTTTTCAAAACAAAGAATGTGAATATTTTCCCTGTCATAAGGTGGAATGTGTCGATAATTTTAACTGCCTGTTTTGTTACTGTCCGCTTTATCTGCAGAAGAACTGTATCGGGACACCGTCTTATTTTCTGGACCCGAAAGGACAGAAGATAAAAGATTGCAGTCAGTGTACTGTGGTACACCAGCCGGAGATGTACGAAAAGGTGTTAGAGCGGTTAGGCCAAAAAGAAGAAATATTATCGGTAAATATCGGGAATCTCCGCGAGGATATCTGGGAGCGGATGGCTCAGATTGCGTCGTGGGATAAGATGGATAAGGAAATGTATCGCGAACACAGAGCAAAGGCAATTCATAATATTGCAACGGTTTTGGAACAATATAAGTATCTGTACCGCGTGCCGGTGTTATTGCAGCCATTTTCTGCAGAATGTGTTCAGGATGGATATTTTGAATTTGGTGGACAGAAGATTCCCTGCCGGGTGCTTACAAAGATTGACCGAAGTCAGGTAGAGGGCGGCTATCTTTATACTTTTCATGCGCCGGACCGGAAAGTGGCAGAAGATGATGCTCTCCTGAAACAGTATTATTTTGAGATTTTTCAGATCGCCTGTCTTGACGTGATACGCGACTGGCTGCAGGGGTATCTTGGCAGAAAACATAGTGTGATGGAAGAGAGGTATTGCAGTCCGGCATTTGGACCGGGATTTTATGGCATGGAGATGGAAATGACGGAAACGCTTTTGGCGTTGATGAATGCCGAAAAAGCAGGCGTTTCATATGAAAATGGATCGATGCAGCCGGCGATGAGTGTGGCGGGCATATATCTTGTGAGCAAAGAAGATGTGCTTCCGGTCTGCCGGGACTGTGAAGACTGTATCGGGCAGAAGAGTGGGTGCGAATTTTGCAGAAATTATACCCGATAAGGTATAGAAATCTTCGGTATTTGGAAATGTGTATACGGTCGATGTAACTGGTTCGACAAACCGCGAATTGTTTGCTCCTCCTAACGGTGATATGATGAATATATTACAGAACAATACGCAGAGCCTTACCAATCCGCAGCTGAAAACCTTAATGCGTCAAGTGGCAGAAAAGTAAGGCGTGGCACCTTTGTTCTTTATGGACAAAGATGAGTAGATATGATATAATGAAGCATGCTGATGCATGCGCAGGTCATCAAGCTTCGCTGGGTGACCTGAAATAATATAGAGACTTGAAAATAAAGGCTTAGGTAAGAAAGGAAAGATAGAAAATGAAACTCGGAATCGTTGGACTTCCCAACGTGGGAAAAAGTACGTTATTTAATTCATTGACAAAGGCAGGAGCAGAATCGGCAAACTATCCGTTTTGTACGATTGATCCGAATGTAGGTGTCGTACCGGTGCCGGATGAGAGACTGGATGTGCTGGCAGAGATGAATCATTCTGCGAAAGTGGTGCCGGCTGTCATTGAATTTGTAGATATTGCAGGTTTGGTAAAAGGAGCTTCCAAAGGCGAAGGACTTGGCAACCAGTTTTTGTCAAATATCCGTGAGGTAGATGCTATCGTGCATGTGGTACGCTGTTTTGAAGATACCAATATCGTGCATGTAGATGGAAGCATTGATCCGCTTCGTGATATCGAGACGATCAATCTGGAATTGATCTTTTCGGATATTGAAATTCTGGAGCGCCGTCTGGCAAAAAGCATCAAGGCGGCAAGAGCCGATAAAAAGCTGGCAGCAGAAGTGGATATGCTGGAGCGGTTAAAAGCATTTTTGGAAGAAGGACATCTTGCAAAGAACTTTGAATTGCAGAGCGAAGAGGAAGAAGAATGGTTTAAAGAGTACAATCTTCTTACGGCAAAACCGGTTATCTATGCGGCAAATGTTGCCGAAGACGATCTTGCAGATGATGGTGCCACAAACGAACATGTGGCGAAAGTCCGTCAGTTTGCCGCAGATGAAAACTCAGAAGTATTTGTGATCTGCGCGCAGATCGAGCAGGAGATTGCAGAACTGGATGACGAAGAAAAGAAGATGTTTTTGGAAGATCTTGGAATTGCAGAATCCGGATTGGAAAAACTGATCAAGGCTAGTTATAAACTGCTTGGACTTATCAGTTATATCACGAGTGGAGAGATGGAAACCAAAGCATGGACGATTACAAAAGGAACCAAAGCTCCACAGGCAGCCGGAAAGATACATACGGATTTCGAGCGCGGATTTATTCGTGCAGAAGTTGTCAGTTATGATCATTTGGTGGAAAATAATGGTTATAATGGAGCAAAAGAAAAAGGGCTTGTCCGTTCCGAAGGAAAAGAGTATGTCGTGCAGGACGGCGATGTCGTGCTGTTCCGTTTTAACGTATAATGAAGCAGGTAATCCCAGAAGATTCCTTGGAGTTTTCTGGGATTTGTAAGTATAGTGCGGAACAATATCCGCAGAAAGGATAGAGTATGAATTCAGCAGAAATTGCATTCCCTAATATAGGAATCTACATTCCGCATCTTCCGAAAGGAATTACCATCGGGGGATTTACGATCGCATTTTACGGAATGATCATTGCGGCAGGAATGTTGTCCGGACTTTGGCTTGCCTGTCATCAGGCGCAGAGAACCGGTCAGAAAAAAGAAGTATATACAGACTTTGCTATTTATGCCATCATTTTTTCCCTGATTGGTGCAAGACTGTATTATGTGGTATTCAGCTGGGAAAACTATAAGGATGATCTACTCCAGATCTTTAATACACGTGGCGGCGGAATGGCAATTTACGGAGCCGTGATCGCAGCAGTATTGACGGCAATTATTTATTGCAAAGTAAAAAAATACAATTTCTTTCTGCTTGCGGATACTGCGGTAGGAGGTCTTGTACTGGGACAGATCATTGGACGTTATGGAAACTTCTTTAACCGGGAGGCTTTTGGAGAATATACCAATAGTTTATTTGCCATGCGTTTGAGAGTGGATCAGGTAAATCCGGCAAATATCACGGAATTGATGAAAAGCCATATGACAACGGTGGATGGTGTGCAGTATATTCAGGTACACCCGACATTTTTGTACGAATCCCTTTGGAATATTCTTGTTCTCGTATTAATCCTTGTATTTACGACGAAGAAGAAATTCAATGGAGAGATATTTTTACTCTATCTCGTGGGTTATGCACTGGGACGTGTGTGGATCGAAGGACTGCGCACCGATCAGTTGCAGATCGGAAGTACCGGAATCGCGGTTTCCCAGGTGCTTTCCGGTGCCATTGTAATCGTGGGTGTTGTAGTTTGGATCTGCGTGAGAAGGAAGATTGGGAAAAGGATATTGACCGTGTGAAATACAGAATAATATGCAAAGATGGAACGGTGAAAAAGGTTCTGGATTACGGACGGTCTGTGCATACAGAAATGTATGGAGAGGTGTATTATGTGTTTATGAATGACATCACGGAAGAGGATTCATAAAATGAAAAAAAGTAAGCTGAAAATTGAAAAATTGATATTGCGGCTATCGTTCATGGGAAGTATTTTGTTTGTACTTTCCGAAGGAATCATGGCGTGGATCACACATTCGCACTCGCTCTTAACGGACTGTCTGTTTGATGCGGCAGATCTGGTTATGATCGGTCCTTTTTTGGTACTCGTTCCGCTGCTTTATACGCCGGTAACGGAAAAACATCCCTATGGATATTCGCAGGTAGAGTCGTTGTTTCTGCTTGTGAAATACAGCGTATTATTGGCACTGACGTGTAATCTGCTGGTAGAAAATGTAAAACTGCTATTTCAGGGCGGACACGATGTCGATGCGGGAAGTATCGCGGTATTTGAATTTATCGTGTGTCTGGGATGTGCGGCAATGTATCTGCTTTTAAGCCATTATAGTAAAAAATACGAGTCCGATACGATCAAAGCAGAGTTGTATATGTGGAAACTCGACATTGTAAGCAGTATGGGAGTAGCGGCTGCCTTTGCCGTTCAGACGATATTGGTTCAGACAAGAGGGAAGTTTCTGGTTCCTTATATCGATCCGACGGTTGCCGTTATCATGGCATTGTTTTTGATCAAAGAGCCGGTCAAAGTCATTTTCCGAAGCATCCGAAATCTGGTGCTTTTTGCCCCTGAAAAGGAAGTGTTTGATCAGATTTATGCCATTGTCAATAAACATATGCAGGAGTATCCGTATGAAGTGACTTTTTTAGATGTGATCCAGACCGGGCGAAAACTCTGGGTGGAAGTGTACATAGGAAATCAGGCCGACGTCATTCATATCAGTATCCTGCATCGTGTAAGGGACGAAATAAAGCAGGAACTGCGGCATAAATACGATCAGGTGTACATAGAAATCATTCCGGATTAGAAAACTTTATGGGGATTTCGCGGGAATATGAGGCGCAACGAACGGGGATTTGCGTAGAAATTGTGTTTGCATAAGCGGGGATTCGGTTGTACGAAAAAGAGTCTGTAATCATATTTGATGAGGTGCAATTGTTTCCAAAGGCCAGACAGGCAATTAAGTATCTTGTGGCCGATGGAAGATACAAGTATATAGAGACAGGGTCTTTATTGTCGATAAAAAAAGAATACGAAAGATATATTGATCCCTAGTGAGGAACATAAGATATCCATGTACCCTATGGATTTTGAAGAGTTTTTATGGGCAATTGGCGATGAGATGACAGCGGATACGATTCAACTGCTTTTAAAAAGCAAAAAACCGGCTGGAAATGCAATGCATAGAAACCTTATGCGGATTTTCCGATTGTATATGCTTGTTGGAGGAATGCCACAGGCGATAGAAACATATATGGTGCCATTTTTGTAAACCAATCAAGGGGGATACAAGTGAACAAAATAAAATTTACTGCGAATAAAGATACGAATTATATTTTTCATATGTTATCCGTCGCAAAATGTGGGTATGACAATGCCTATGGTGAGTACTACCGCCCGCGGTATTTGGAAAAGGATTTAATGGTACTCAAAAGCAATGAGAAGCTGCTTACCGTATCCGGTGGAGAACATTGCGGAGCACTGTATGCGGTAATGGTGTCTGAGCCGGCTTGTGCAGAAGTATCCGCAAAAGAGTACTTCTATTCGATCATAGATTTTGAGAAGAAAGTAATCAACGGAAGTGCGTCAGACATAGCTGATCCGATAAAAATACAATATGCGGAACGTATTATTTCCATTGCAGAAATTATGGTAAAATACTACGATGATTATGTCGAAAATATATGGCAGGACGAAAAAAATAAAATTGAAAATTACATTCCTCAATTACAGATTGTTTTTGAGAACACGCAATTTACAGATAAGGCTGAAAAATGGCTTGACTGTCAGCTGCAAAGTGATTTATTCACGGTAACATTTGTAACGTCTGTAGAAGGTGGGGCAGAAGCAATTGACATTTCCCAAAGTCAAGATGTTTTCGGGATTGAACGAGGTTTTGAAGATGCGTTTTACTTTATTGGTCATGAATTTATCATTTATCTGTTGATGAATGTTTTAGCCAATGAAAATGCTTTTAAAACATTTGATACCTGGGAAGCGACAGAAGGACTTACCGAATACTATTTGAAAAAGATAATGGGAAACATAAGATTTAAAGAACATCGGAAATATGTGGAATATTATGAAAATTGTGAAAAGAAAGTGCCGTTGTCCCCGGTTGAACTATATCGGCAGGCTTTGAAGGATGCTGCCATTTTGAAACATAACGAACGGGGATTTGCGTAGGATTTGCGCTTACATAAACGGGGATTTGCGTAAACGGAGGTATAAATGAAAGCAATTACAATAAAACAGCCTTTTGCCTCATTGATTGCAGCAGGGCTGAAAGAATATGAGTTTAGAACTTGGAAAACAAAATACAGAGGAGAAATCCTTATCCACGCCGGCAAAGGGGTAGACAAAAAAGCAATGAAAAAATTTGAACATCTGAATTTGGAATATCCAAGCGGTTGTATTATTGCAAAAGTTACCCTGGCGGATTGTATAAAAGTGGACGATGAATTAAGAAAGAAATTAAGTGAAAGAAATGCTGAGATATATTCCAGCATTATCAAGCATACCGAATGGGAAGGGTATGGATTTAAACTGGAAAATATAGTAAAGACCGAGC
>OHZE01000698.1_pt1 | contig 10052 bp, 3 predicted proteins | sample 1580371 | NCBI WGS metagenome assembly OHZE01 (sample SAMEA3882527, study PRJEB24775) | human gut metagenome | biome: human-associated habitat; feature: intestine environment; material: feces | place: Netherlands | collected 2009/2010
AGTCCAAATGCGAATGTTTTAAGAGGAGGAGTAAAATAACTTACAATTCCATTCAACTCCGGATCATATTGATCGTATGCAGCCCACGTCAACAAGTTGGTACCCGAAAAATAAATACGGGCAGAATTAATACCTATGGTTCTCAACCAAGACTGAGGAGCAGAAACGCCAACAATCAAACTTTTCAAGCGCAAATGATCTGTGCTATGAACACCACGTGACGAGTTCCACCAGCCACCATACTCTTGTCCATACACATATCGGGGAACATCTGTTATATCTCCCGGCTGTTTCCAACGGCGGCGTAACTCTGTACTCTTATTGTATTGTGCCGTATAACCGTCATCCTGCAAAGCATACATGGCACCATCGTAAGAATATCCACCTAAATGAAACGACAAATTAAAAGATAAATCAATAAACTTATAATTAAACGTATTCATCAATCCACCGGTCAATTTAGGATATATATCTTTCAACTCCACACGGTCGGCATCATTGGGGTCATACACAATATTCCTGCTTCTATTGCCATTTTCGTCTTCTTTATTGTCATAATACATCGGGCGTCCGTCATTAGGATCCACTCCGGCATACTCTCTCAAATAAATTGTCGCATACGAACAACCTTCCTTTCTGATATAATTTCCATCTATAAATTCCGGAAGATCCGCCAGTTTTACAATCTTATTTTTATTATGTGACAAGTTTAAAGAAGTTGTCCAACTAAAATCTTTGGTTTGAATATTACTTGAACGTACCTCTATTTCAAAACCGGTATTCTTCATTTCGCCCACATTCGTAAGAATACTGCCAAAACCACTGATAGAATTCAATTGCTTACTCATCAATAAATCCTTAGTCGTTCTGGTATACCAATCGAAAGTCAAATTAACCCGTCTGAACAGACTTAAATCAACCCCCAGATTCAATGCATAGTTCTTTTCCCAAGTCAAATCAGGATTAGCAATAGCATCTTCCCACGGAGCAGGTTTTCCATTATAAAATGCTCCGGTAGTATAAGTTCCATGATAACCATAATAACCGGTCGGCAGATTACCGTTCACACCATACGATGCTCTTAATTTCATATCCGACACCACATCCTCCCACGGTTTCATGAAGTTTTCCTGAGAGAGTCTCCATGAAGCGGAAACAGCCCAAAAGTTCCCCCAACGGGTATCAGGCGCCAATCGGGAAGAGCCATCACGACGGAAACTGAAACCTGCATAATATTTATCATTATATCCATAATTCAAGCTTCCTACATACGACACCATAGCATCTTCCTGCCTCGTATTAGTAAGATCAGCAGGTTTGGCGCCATTATCCAACGACGGATTAAGTGTTTGCCCGTAAACCTGTTTCTCACCATACATATCCTCATAATCGTATTTCATAACCTCATACGCTAAAACCGCATTAATATTATGTTTGCCAAACGTTTTATTATATGCCAGATTCGTTTGTGAAGTATAACTCATTCTCTCAATCATCATCATCTGTCCGGATCCCTGTGTAGCTTCCCCATCCTTACCGTCAGGCGAGTAAAAGAAAAAGTCTTTATTTAAAGAATAGTCTACTGTAAAGATAGTAGATAACTTCAACCCGTCCAAGATATGATAAGCAGCCTTGGCGGATGCCATTGTACGTGCCAGACGTGCATAATTTGAATCTACAGAATTCTCATACAGCGGGTTAATACCTCCATTATTCTGGAAACCCGTATGATAACTGCCATCCTCATTATAAATAGGTATGGAAGGGGTCAATTGATATTTTGAAGAATAAAGCGCACTGGCATAATACTGTCCCTCCGGCGTATGTTTATTACGAGTCCATGAAAAGGTAGCATTCATTCCATACTCAAATTTATTCCATTTACTGTTTGCATCAATACGACCGGTAAAACGTTCCATTCCTGAATTTATGCTTATACCTGTCTGATTGGTGTATCCTAACGTACCAATAAAATTCGATTTTTCATTACCTCCGCTTACAGACAAACTATAGTCCTGCTGATGTCCTTTTTTCAATAAAGCATCTTCCCAATCAGCATATCCGTTGGCCGGGCGTGCAGCATAATTGTCAATTTGTCCATCCGCATAAGCCTTTGCCTCGGCTTCCGAATCCCCCTGATTCAAACGATAATTAACAAATCCTTCATAAATCAACTCCCTACGCTCTTCACCCCCCATTATCGGACGATAATTGTAAGCAATATCCGTAATACCGTAAGTAGCCTGCATACTCACCCTCATTTTACCTTCCTTCCCTTTTTTAGTAGTAATAAGGATTACACCGTTAGATCCTTTTGCTCCATATAATGAAGCAGAAGCGGCATCTTTCAATACGGTTATACTTTCAATATCCGCAGGATTTAATGTCTCGATCAAACCAAGTCCTCCCGCACTGGCATTGGCACTTAGACCACTCATATCCCTAGACGCTACCGGCACGCCGTCCAATACATAAAGAGGTTCTGTAGAAGCATTCATAGAAGCAATTCCACGCACCCGCACTGTAGCTTTAGAACCCGGTTGGGAAGAACTGGCCACTGAACTTAACCCCGGAATATTAGCCTCCATCATCTGTGCTACAGACACAACAGGCAATGACTCCAATTTATCCGTATTCAAAACAGAAGCAGACCCCGTATAAGTAGCCTTCTTAAAATCACCATAACCGGTCACTACCACTTCATCCATCAACTGCGAATCCTCTTTCAGCATCACTCTTATTTGCCCGTTAGCAGGCACTTTCACCTCCGCCGATTTCATACCGATGTAACTGATTACGATAATATCACCCTGTTTAGCATCAAGAGCGAAATTACCTTCAATATCGGTAATCATACCGGTATTGGTTCCCTTGATGATTACGGACGCCCCGATTAAAGGCATTCCGTTAGCATCCTGCACATTACCTGAAACATGTTTTTTCTGCTGTACGCTTTCCACACGATCTGAAACCGGAGAAGATAGTGCATGGTTTTCCACTGCGAGCACGGAGCTCAATCCTGTAATAGACATTGCCGAATAGGCAACTACAAACAAACATCTGCATTTGTCTGTAATTCGAGAGTGTGTGTCTTTATTCCTCATAAAATTGAGTATATTTATAAATACCATATATGAGTTCAGCTTATTCATACCATATTCCAATCGTCATTCTGTCACTGAATAAGCCTAATCTTTCTCCGTATTACATTAAGGTTGTGACAAATATATAAATTAAAATCTATAAAAGAAACAAAATGAATATTTTTTTCTCCTCATATCGATAAATAAAAATACAACATTCATCCAAATAAAAAATGTGCCAAAAGTATTTACTACCTTTGGCACATACCCACCCGGCTGTTTGATATATCAATAAACCGCCGAAGCGATCACTTGTATAAACAAAATAAGGAACACCATTGCAATCGGATACACCGTAGCATATGCAACACTCGGAATATTACTATCTACCATGGAATCGGCTGCCGCAAGACCGGGCGTACTGGTCATACCACCGGTGATGGTGCCCAGCAAATCCAACAAACTGATTTTAAAGACCAACCTGCCAACCACAACGGCAACCAGCATAGGCACGACAGTAATGGTCGCCCCCACTCCGAACAATAACAATCCGCTCTCCTGAAAAGTAGCCACCAGATTCTTACCGGCAGAAGTACCGACCTCAGCCAAAAACAGCAATAAGCCCAACTGGCGTAACAACTGATTGGCAGGACCGGACATAGACCACAATATGGGTCCTGTCTTTCCCACGGCACTCAGCAGCAATGCCACCATCAGCACTCCTCCGGTCAATCCGGGTGAAAAGGAAACACTGTCTGAAAATGAAATATTTATTTTGCCGAACAATACACCTAATACAATCCCCATAGCTATCGGGAAGAAATCAGTATCAGACAACTGTTTGGCATTATTCCCCAACAAACGGGCAACGCCTCTGAGTCCTTCCCGTTCACCGACCACCATCAGCTTATCACCGAATTTCAAGGCCAAATCCGGAGAAGGTGACAAGTCTATGCCGCTTCGACGGATACGGGTTACCGTACAACCAAAGTTACGTTGTAAATTCAGATCCCCCAATTGCTTGTTTATCATATCTTTCTTTGTCAGCAATAAAGATTCAATCTCCTGTGTCTGATCCAGAGGCAATTCACCTTCCTCCCGTTCTCCAACCAATACGGCAAACTGATTCAGCGCTTCCTCACTTCCCACCGCCTGCACATAGTCCCCTTCCAGCAACATGGTATTCGCTTTAGGCATCAATATAGAATCCCCATGCTTTACCCGTGAAATGACGGCCCCCGTCATGGCACGTGCATTTATTTGCGCCAAAGTACGTCCGAATACCGCTTGATTGGTCACTCTGAAAATGCAAGTTGTCAGTTCCGGAAAACCGCTGCGCCGTTCCAGTTCCAACCTGCGCGCTTCTTTATCCAGATCCACCCGCATAATCTTGGGTAACAGCTTCACAAACAAAATCACCCCTATCACTCCAAACGGGTAAGCAATACCGTATGCAATGGAAGCCAACGGTGAATTTGTACTGTCTATAGCTACCGCCAGACCGGGCGTACTGGTCAATGCCCCTGCTATCAATCCCACCACACTGGGCGTATCAATGTCAAAAGCATACTTCAGTCCTACCGCCGTCAGACAGGCAGAGCAAATAATAAGCATAGTGATAAGAATCAGTGTCTTTCCTTTACTTCTGAAAGAATCGAAAAATCCGGGACCGGCCTGAATACCGATGGTAAAGATAAAAAGCACCAGACCGAAGTTCCCCAATTCTTTAGGAATGATCACACCGAAATGTCCGAAAAGCAAGGCAATGAAGATAACGGCCGACACATCCAGCGACAAGCCCTTTATCTTAATCCTCCCTAGCATAAAGCCCAACGCTACAATAAGGAAGAGCGAGAAATAAGAAGAATGCAGTAAATCAATTAACATATTTTTAAGAGGTTAGTTTCAGAGCACAAAGATATGTAAAAATGCCAAATGCTGAAACTTTCCCCTTACTATTTGCAGAAACCATTCCTCCTATTGCACATCCAGCGCATCCAGTGCCAGCCCCTCCATATCCGGAGCGGAAAGCACCACCTTATAATAGCCTGCATTGATATACGTACCCGTCGTTGTACTCAGCATACGCCACTTTCCGGGAGTTTCGGCAAAAGTCAGATGATCCTCCTTCAGTACCACCCCTTTGGAGTCGATGAACTGCATACGCACCTTCATAGGCTTCCCCGTAGCGTTCATGTATTTAAAACGAAGGGCATAGACCTGTGCCAGACCGGTAGAGATATTCCAGGTAATACTGCTTTTCTCACCTTTACCAAAGAAGACACCGGTTTGTTTCTTGACCTCTTTCTTTATAAACTTGCCTTTCAACATAGCGTCCTCGGCTTGATAAGTCACATTGGCACGGGCATTTTTATCTTCAGACAATAATTCTTTGGAAGTCTTTTCCATCACATCCTTGTCTTGGGCAGCCCAGCTGAAACTTACATTCCGGTCATCAGCCCCTTGATTAACAACAGGCTCCACAGAAGCGGCCGAAGCTATCGCAATGCCACAAATCAGAGCTTGCCCCGCTTTCACCTCCGGAAAATCAATCTTCAAGACCCCACCTTTCACAACAGCATTCACCACCTTTTTGCAAGCGCCGTCATGCCCCGCTTCAGCCCATACATCCAAGTCATCCAGAAGCACTTTATCATTTACCGCTACATCAAAAATACGCAAGCCTTCACAATCCGTCTGTACGCCGCCTCCCGTACCATGCCAGGGCTCTGTAAAATAAAGTTCCACACGATACTCGCCATCCGGAACGGGAAAGCGGAAATTCAGTTTATGGCGTCCGAAACGGAAAGTCTGGAACAGCTCCCAATCCCTAGTGCCATGAATGGGATCATTCGTGGTACGCTGGCTCGCCTGATAAGGGCTCAATAACTGCACACTGTCCGACGGATAGATAAACGATTCCGCCCACGAATGAGAATAACGGCTGTTATCCTGCGCCCAGACCTGACCATACGTATCCGTATAAGCATCTCCTCCGCAATTCAAACGATAAAGATACGTATATCCCTCAGCTCCTTTCAACAAATCTGTTCCGTTCAACCGGTCGGCAGCAACAGGCACTATAACAGAGCCACGGTAAAGAGCCTCAAAATGAGGAGCTTCCTCCAAACCGTCCAGCACCAGCACATCTTCCGCTGCCGGTTTTCCTTTAAAGTATCCCACGGCACGAAGCACATTGTAACGAATGTCGCGGTTCTCCCACATAAAATGAGTACCTACCCCATGATTCAGTTTCCGTCCCAAGTATTCAGCATCCACCGCATCATTGTACAGCAACACACTGTCACAATTGCTGTACGCCTCAATGGTAGCCCGTCTGCGGCCTGTTGCAAAACGGTCTTCCCACGTGTGGGATGCCAGATAGACCATCGGATCTTTAGATGCCGGCACATAGTTGGCACGATACATATAATATACATCCAGCGGCTCCTCCCACGGAGTCACCAGTCCTTTATAATTAAACGGTCCCACCTTATCTATCCGGCGATACGCTTCATCCGGCTGGCGGCGTCCCGGATTATCATGACTGCTGAATATCCATTGGAATTGTCCGCACACACTGTCCTTTGCCTGTTCCGCCAATCGGATCTTGGTTTCCATCAGCCGGCACATACGTTCCTCGCTCCATACGCCGTTCGCATCAAAAGCTGCCGGTTCCGTATGCAGTCCGATGCTGCGCCATGCCCCATATTCACCATTCAACAACTGATTCTTCTGTGACAATTCACGGCCATACTTATTCACATCACCACCATAGGTTCCACTCCAGTTCTGAATAACATTCCAATCTGTTCCATCACCACCATTACACGTGGTAATCACACGCATGGTACGCGCCGTAGGATCCATTTCACGGATAATCTCACTACACTCCTCGGCAAACTCCTTAGGCAGCGTGCTTTCGTTCTGCAATCCCCACATCACCACACTGGGCGAGTTGCGGCGTTCCTTCACCCACTGGCGGAGCAGTTTCTTGAAATTCTCACGAAACTCCGGAGTGTCATACCACACGTGAGCCGAAAACTGAGTCCACCACAAGACCCCTTCCTTATCCCAATATTTCTGATAATCCAGGTGATGGGGCTGGTGAGCGTCACGGAAAGCGTTGAAGCCCGCCGCACGGATCTGTTTCACACGGGCTGCCACCTGCTCACGGCTGAAAGCATGACTTTGTCCGAACTGGTGTTCATATTCACATACCCCATTGATAAAGACAGGCTGTCCATTCAGATAGAACCGTCCGTCACCGTCCTTCCGTTTCACCGGCCAACTGACGGTACGGATACCAAAGGGCGTACTAATCTCATCCGTAGTACTCTTGCCACGCTTTATCATACTGGCCAGTTTATACAAATAAGGATTCTCCGTACTCCATAAGACAGGATTCTGCACCGGTGATTGTTGCTTCACCACCTTCCTTTCACCCGGCTGCAAAGTCACCTTCTCCGTCAGGCGGAACACCTGCTTACCATCCGCATTACTGAATTTATTAACCACTTCCACCGTTTCGGCAGTCTTCCCGTAATTTTTCACCTCCGTTTCTACAAAGACAGTTCCCGCCTTATCATCATTCCAGATATGCACTCCGAAAGGTTCGATGCGTATTGCATCCGTAGCCTCCAGCACCACGGGACGGAAAATGCCCAAAGGCTGGGAACCTTCACTGAATCCCCATTCCGAAGAACAACCACCGCATACCCAAGGCATATCGGCTATCATTTCAGGATGCTCCGCTTTCACCACCAGTCTGTTCTCTCCCGGCTTCAACGCCTCCGTCACATCCAGTGTCAACGTAGTACGCCCTACGGGATGACGGCCGAAATCCTTTCCATTCAATGTAACAGTGGCATACGTTCCCACTCCCTCAAAACGAAGGAAATAACGTTTTCCGAATGAAGAATCGGAAATTGGAAATTGAGAATTATCCAGCATGAATATCTTTTCGTACATGGCAGTACCGTGAAGATTGCCATGAGTCAGTTGGCGGTAACCGTAATAATCGTCCCAGTTATGAGGAATATTTACTTCTATTGCCTTTTGAGCAAACAACCCTTTCAGATGAGTTGCTTCCGTCAGCCATGTTTTCCATCCTTTATCCAGTTCCATCACCATCCGGCGGTTCTTCACCTCCCGTTCCGGGAAATGCACTTGCGAACGTCCCATCGGCTTGCTGGTCGCAATGGCTATACCACGTTGTTCCGCGTCATTCACGGCACAATAAAAATGATACACCACCCCATTGTGTTTCACCACATAACTTTTATGAGCGAACAATTCATCATAGTCTTTGGAAGGGATAATCAAATCCGCCCCTTTCCAATCGGTCCAGTGCACCAGGTCATAACTGGCAGCAAAGGTATTGAATGCCTTGTATTTGCGGCTCGGTTCAAAAGCCGAGAAGTAGAACATGACATACACGTCGCCCATTTTCTGGATATGCGCATCCCCCGTGATGGTTCCGTCCGCCTCGTGTGCAAAGACCGGATTGCCCGGATATCGTTTCCACTTCTTCATATCCTTTGACAAGGCGATACCCACCCGTTCCGCTTTCAAATCGGTTTCCGGATGCCGTCCTGCCGCGTTATAGAACATGACGAAAGGAGCGCCCAGTGTTTTCTCCTTATCCCAATAGACCACACTTTTGTACTGGGTCAGCTTTTCCCACCATTGCGCGTCTTTATCATGGATACTCATCACAGGCTTGTCCTGTGCCTGCCACTCATGGGCGGAACCCAAAGGCCGGTCTGTCCAGGCCAAACCGATATACAGCGGCTTGTTCACCGATTCATATCCGGTCCCTTCCCCACCCAGATAAGTCATCCAATGCTTGCCTTTATACGTCTGCAGGGCATAGCTTCCTCCCCACTCCATATCCGGCAATGCAGGGAAACCACCACGCTGGTTGCAATCCCAGAATCCGTCACGATAAGACAAGACACGTCCCAATGTACGCCATTCCAACAGATTATCACTTTCGGCTATCCATGTCTCGTATCCACGCCCGTCCAGTCCGCTCTTACCATTATAAACCACGTAGGTCATATACCACTTATCCCCTTCGCGGAACACGGTAGGGCAGTCTATTTTATGCTTGTTGTCGGCAGGAGCTACAGCCAGCCCATATTTATAAGGAGTCTTGGCTTCCTCATAAATCTGCTCCATGCGCGATTGTGGAACTTCACGTTGGGCGTATGTTCCCAATGACAACAGTAAAAATGCCAATATCAATATCTTCTTCATAATTATCTTTTTTATCTATTGGCAAGACGGATAAAAGAAGAAAATGTACCCATTCAGAGAACTTTTATCTCATTCTCTATTCTTACCATCACATAGCAGGGGTCAGCTCAACATTCAATCCCAAAGCAGAAGCAATACGATAAAAGGTAGAAACCTTAGGCTCTGTTTTTCCTGTTTCCACACGGGAAATATAAGACTTATTAGTCCCTATCTTTTCGGCAAGTTCCGCCTGTGTCATATTTGCTTTCTTCCTTGCCTCTTCAATTATTTGCCCGGTAAAGAAAGCATTAGCCCTGTCTTCGGCAGCCTTACGCTCCGGAGTCCCTTCTTTGCCAAACACAGCATCCAACTGTGCATCGACATCAAACATCTTTAGTTCTTTTTCGCTCATAATATTCTTTCTTTAGTTTTAATGCTTTATCAATTTCTCTATCTGGTGTTTTCTGCGTCTTCTTTTGAGAGAACGACATTGCCGTTTTCGTCGCGCGTGAACTCGTCAAAGAGGTCTTGCTCCGTTAGTTGCTGGCGGTAGCCTTCTTCTGTGCCGAAATCCTCGGGGATGTCGAAATTGGGCATGATGGGGCCGTGGTCGATTGAATAGAACTCAACCTTCGAGAGGATTTCGCAGGTGTTTGCCAGGGCATCAGGATGGTCGGCAAAGACTTCGTTCATCTCGCTTCTCGTTTTAAACCATTCCTGCTTTGTATA
>OHZE01000701.1_pt1 | contig 10020 bp, 7 predicted proteins | sample 1580371 | NCBI WGS metagenome assembly OHZE01 (sample SAMEA3882527, study PRJEB24775) | human gut metagenome | biome: human-associated habitat; feature: intestine environment; material: feces | place: Netherlands | collected 2009/2010
ATGGGATGGTATTTTTTTGAAGAATAATGATCTGTATGTTTGGAATTATGCAAAAATGAAAGAAGTTTTTGGCATTTTATGATAGAATATTATTCATGTGGCACTATGTGCGCATTTTATGTAATTATGAGGTGCTTTTCCGCAATAAATATCAAGGAATCTTTTTATCTTTGCGAATATTGGTAATCAGTGCTTAAGTATAAAAAAAGGTTATGGAAAAGAGAGATAAAGAGGAAATGAGCCGCAGGAAGTTTCTGAAGATAGTAGGCGTCAGTGCGGCTGCATCGGCGGCAGCCCTGTATGGTTTTGCATCCGAAGGGAAACCGGCTTCATCCGAGGCTTCTGTGTTGGGCGAAGTGCCTGTGGATAAAATGACGTATCGCGTTTCTCCCAAAGGGGAGCGTGTCTCACTTTTAGGATATGGATGTATGCGCTGGCCGTTGAAACCTGCACCGGACAGCGATGGAAATGTGATAGATCAGGATGCGGTGAATGAACTGGTGGATTATGCTATCGCTCACGGAGTGAATTATTTCGATACATCTCCTGTCTATTGCCAAGGGTTTTCTGAAAGAGCCACCGGTGCGGCCTTGAAACGTTATCCCCGCGAAAAGCTCTTGATTGCGACAAAGATGTCCAATTTCCAAAACTATACTCGTGAGAATTCCATCAAGATGTACCATCAGTCGATGAAAGAATTGCAGACGGATTATCTGGATTATTATTTGCTTCATTCCGTAGGTGGAGGGGAAGGGATCAAGACTTTCCATGACCGTTATATTGACAATGGAGTTCTTGACTTTTTACTAAAAGAGCGTGAAGAAGGCCGTATTCGTAATTTGGGATGGTCATTTCACGGATCGGTGGAAGTGTTTGATTATTTGCTGTCGCTGGATGTGAAATGGGATTTTGTGCAAATTCAGATGAACTATGTAGATTGGCGCCATGCTTCGGGTAGAAATGTTAACGCGGAATATTTGTATGGAGAGTTGGCCAAGCGTGGAATTCCGGCTGTGATTATGGAGCCGCTGTTGGGAGGACGTTTGTCTAAACTGAACGACCACCTGGTAGCGCGCTTGAAGCAGCGTCGCCCGGAGAACAGTGTGGCATCGTGGGCGTTCCGTTTTGCCGGTACGTATCCCAACGTGTTGTGTGTGCTGAGTGGAATGACTTATATGGAACATTTGCAGGATAACCTTCGGACTTATTCGCCCTTGGAACCTTTGAATGAGGAAGAAAAAGAGTTCTTGGAAGAAACAGCCCAATTGATGCTGAAGTTCCCTACGATTCCTTGCAATGACTGCAAATATTGTATGCCCTGTCCTTACGGGTTGGATATTCCGGCGATTCTGGTGCATTATAATAAATGTGTCAACGAAGGAAATGTGCCTAAAAGCAGTCAGGATGAGAATTACCGCCGTGCACGGCGTGCTTTCCTGATAGGTTATGATCGTAGTGTGCCCAAACTGCGGCAGGCAAGCCATTGTACCGGATGTAACCAGTGTAATCCGCATTGCCCTCAAAGCATTGATATTCCCAAAGAACTGCATCGCATAGACGCATATGTGGAACAGTTGAAACAAGAGACTTTATAATGGAATGGATAAACATGATAAAATAACGAATGCTTATGTTACGTAAAATAAGACTTGCCGCCGCCCTTTTGTTCTTTACAATGATCACGTTGCTGTTTTTGGATTTTACTGGAACTGTGCATGGTTGGTTTGGCTGGATGGCGAAAATACAGTTCCTTCCTGCCGTGCTGGCATTGAATGTAGGGGTGGTGATAGCCCTTGTTTTGTTGACTCTGCTTTTGGGGCGTGTCTATTGTTCGGTTATCTGTCCGTTAGGGGTGTTTCAAGATATCATTTCCTGGGTTTCGGGAAAGGTAAAGAAGAATCGTTTCCGCTACTCGCCTGCTTTGTCGTGGTTACGCTATGGGGTATTGGCAGTGTTTGTCGTCGCTTTGGTAGCAGGGGCGGTTTCATTGGCGGCGTTGATTGCTCCTTACAGTGCATACGGCCGTATCGTTTCTAACCTGCTGACACCTTTGTATCAGTGGGGGAACAATGTACTTGCCCTATGGGCGGAGCGTGTGGACAGTTATGCTTTTTATTCGGTAGATGTTTGGATGAAAGGTCTTTCTACTTTTGCAGTTGCAGTGGGTACTGTGATTGTGCTTTTTATTTTGGCATGGCGTGGAGGAAGAACTTATTGCAATACCATTTGCCCGGTGGGTACAGTATTGGGATTCTTATCTAGATATTCTTATTTTAAACCGGTTATTGATACGTCTAAATGTAATGGTTGCGGACTTTGTGCTCGTAATTGCAAGTCTTCCTGCATTAATCCCAAAGCACATGAGATTGATTATTCCCGTTGTGTTGCTTGTATGGATTGTCTAGGCAAGTGCCGCCAAGGGGCAATAAAATATGTATCGGGGCAGATGCTTCTGAAGAAACAGGCTCCGGCAAGTGAAGGAATTGGCAAACAGGTTTCTCAGGCGTCTTTAAACAAAGAAAAGGTAGATACTGCACGGCGTGGGTTCTTTACGGTTTCGGCTTTGATTGCTGCAAGTGTTGCCGTAAAAGCTCAGGAAAAGAAAGTGGATGGCGGTCTGGCTCCTCTTATAGATAAGAAAGTTCCCAAGCGTGCCACTCCTATTGTTCCTGCGGGAGCATTGAGTTTCCGTCATTTTGCGCAGCACTGTACGGCTTGTCAGCTTTGTGTGTCGGTGTGCCCTAATCAGGTATTGCGTCCGTCCGGTGATTTGAAACATCTGATGCAGCCCGAGATGTCTTACGAACGTGGATATTGTCGTCCTGAGTGTGCGAAATGTGCAGAAGTATGTCCTACTGATGCTATTCACTTGGCTGATCTGACAGAGAAGTCATCTGTACAGATTGGTCATGCTGTGTGGGTTGCTCAGAATTGTATAGTGAACACAGATGGGGTAAGTTGTGGAAATTGTGCCCGTCATTGTCCTACGGGGGCTATCTTGATGGTTCCTAAAGATGCCGATGATGAAAAATTACTTAAGATACCGGTTGTGAATACAGAACGTTGCATCGGTTGTGGCGCTTGTGAAAATCTTTGTCCGAGCCGCCCGTTTAGTGCTATTTATGTAGAAGGTCATGAGATGCATCGTATTATCTGAATGAAATAGAAAGGAAGATGGATGAATTAATCAGATTGTTGCATGAAGGCGGCTATTCCTGTGTTATCAGAAAGGAAGAGATCCGTACTTTTACCCAACGCGGGGTAGCCGATTTATATGATTTGCTGAATCAGCATCCGGTCTTTTTGCATGGAGCGCAGGTTGCTGACAAGGTGGTAGGAAAAGCAGCTGCCGCATTGATGGTGCTGGGGGGTGTCCGGGAGGTTTATACGGATATCATCAGTGAGCCTGCATTGGCTGTATTGCACAAGGCGAATATTAGGGTGGAGTGTGTTCAAATAGTTTCTCGTATTTGGAACAGAAACCGGACAGGTTGGTGTCCTTTGGAAACTCTTTGCTATGAGTTGGAATCGCCTGAGGCTATGTATCCGGTGATTCAGAATTTTGTGGAAAGGATGAGGGGCTTCGGAAGCTAACTTTGTGGTTCTTGTCTTGTTTCAAATGTGCTGATGATGCTGTACGTTCGGAGAGTAAACGTTTTGCATATAATCTTAACTAATGTTGTCTGTCAGATGGTTTTCTTCGAAACTTAATGAAATTTTGCTAGGAATTCTTAAATCTTCATTATCTTTGAAGCATAAAACAATAAGATTATGAGTGACCAGATAAAACAAATAGCTGAGCGTCTCCAGGGATTAAGGGACGTTCTGGAACTGACTCCTGATGAAGTGGCTAAAAGTTGCCAGCTTTCAGTGGAAGAGTATTTGGGTATGGAAAGCGGGGAGAAAGATATTTCTGTCAGTGCTTTACAGAAAATAGCCCGTAAATACGGTATTGCATTGGATGTATTAATGTTTGGTGAAGAACCTAAGATGACCCGTTGTGGTTCAGGAGTGTCGGTAGAACGGACCAAGGCGTATAAATATCAGTCATTGGCTTCCGGTTTTCGCGGGCGTAAGGCTGATCCTTTTATTGTGACTGTAGAACCGAAACCGGAAAATACTCCGATTCATTTTAACTCACATGAGGGACAAGAATTCAATTTGGTTATTGAAGGAAGAATGTTACTTAATATAAATGGAAAAGAATTGATCTTGAATCCAGGTGACAGTCTTTATTTTGATTCTTCTATTCCACATGGTATGATGGCATTGGATGATAAGACTGTGAAATTCTTGGCAGTAATATTATAATAAATTGAGATTAAAAAGACAGCGTTGTCATTGACTGCAACTATTTCTAATTTTTGGTTCTCAATTTTTAATTGAATAAGATTATGGTAGAAAAATTCTTAGAACAGACCACATTTACCTCACAAGAGGACTTTATAAAGAATTTAAAGATTAAAATCCCTGAAAATTTTAATTTTGGTTATGATATAGTAGATGCCTGGGCTGCCGAAGAACCCGATAAGAAAGCATTGTTATGGACTAATGATAAAGGGGAGCATATACAATATACTTATGCAGACTTGAAAAAGTATACGGATATGACTGCTTCTTATTTTCAGAGCCTTGGTATTGGTCATGGTGATATGGTGATGCTTATTTTAAAGCGTCGTTATGAGTTCTGGTACTCTATTATTGCCTTGCATAAGTTAGGAGCTGTGGTTATTCCTGCAACTCATCTGTTGACAAAAAAGGATATCGTATATCGTTGTAATGCTGCTGATATCAAGATGATTGTAGCTGCAGGAGAAGATGTGATAACAAAGCATATTATAGATGCCATGCCCGATTGTCCTTCAGTAAAAAAACTGGTCAGTGTAGGACCGGATATTCCGGAGGGTTTTGAAGATTTTCATAAAGGTATTGAAAAAGCTGCTCCTTTTGTCAAACCGGAACATCCCAATACGAATGAAGATACTTCATTAATGTATTTCACTTCGGGCACTACAGGCGAACCTAAGATGGTGGCACATGATTTTACATATCCTTTGGGACATATTGTAACTGCCAGTTTCTGGCATAATTTGCATCGTGACAGTCTTCATCTTACCATTGCCGATACAGGTTGGGGGAAAGCTGTCTGGGGAAAACTTTATGGACAGATGATAGCAGGAGCCAATATTTTTGTGTATGATCATGAAAAATTTACACCGGCAGATATTCTTGGAAAGATTCAGGATTATCATATCACTTCTTTATGTGCTCCTCCTACTATTTATCGTTTTTTAATTAAGGAGGATATTAGTAAATATGATCTTTCTTCTTTGGAATACTGTACTACGGCGGGAGAGGCTTTGAACTATTCTGTATATGAAACGTTCAAGAAAATCACAGGTATCCGTCTGATGGAAGGTTTTGGACAAACGGAAACTACATTGACTTTAGGTACTTTTCCCTGGATGGAGCCTAAACCCGGAAGTATGGGGGTACCTAATCCTCAATATGATATAGATTTGTTGACACACGACGGGCGTTCTGCTGAGGATGGAGAACAAGGTCAGATTGTTATTCGTACAGATAGGGGCAAACCATTGGGATTGTTCAAAGAATATTATCGTGCTTCGGAATTAACGGAAGATGCTTGGCATGATGGTATTTATTATACAGGTGATGTGGCTTGGCGTGACGAGGATGGTTATTTTTGGTTTGTAGGCCGTGCTGACGATGTGATCAAGAGTTCGGGTTATCGTATAGGCCCGTTCGAGGTGGAAAGTGCTTTGATGACCCATCCGGCTGTTGTGGAATGTGCCATTACCGGTGTGCCTGATGAAATCCGTGGTCAGGTAGTAAAGGCGACGATTGTCCTTTCTAAAACTTTTAAGGGTAAGGAAGGACCTGAGTTGGTAAAGGAGTTGCAAGATCATGTGAAGCGTGTGACTGCTCCGTACAAGTACCCGCGTGTCATAGAGTTTGTAGAAAAACTTCCAAAGACCATCAGTGGAAAGATTCGTCGTGTGGAAATCCGTGAAAAGGATAAATAATCAGTTGTGGACTGATCGGAGTTTTATTGGTAAAATAATTAAAAATGAAAAAGGTTTTACTTCTTGTGTTTTTAAGTCTGGCCTGGTTGTCAGCAAGTGCGCAAGCCTTGGTTCCTATTACATGGACAGCCTATGGTCTGACTTTTGAGGCTCCAAAAGGGATTTTGGTGGAGGAGGATACAGAGGAGACTTTTCTTCTGAACAATTCCAGGTTTTATATCACCATTCAGTCTTTGGATTCGGATGGTATGACAAAAAGTGACTTGAAGAGTGTATTAAAAGACTATGCCAATGATGACGGGGTGAAAGACCAGTCGGCTGTGCAGGAGTTTGAGTTACCACAGTTTTTCGGTACTTATTTAAAAGGAAGCTGCGAAACAGATCATTGTCTTTATGCTTGTCTGATGACTAAGGCGGCAGGTAGTGGATTTTATATATCTATTATCTATAGCAAGGAAAATGAAAATATTGCCGAAAAAATACTGAAAAGTTTTACAATGGAGGAATAAACAAAAGAGCGTTAATGCTTGTTTCTTAGATAAGAAAGCGTTCAAAATTTACCAGAAAATTACTAGATTATTAATAGCAAATGAAAGGACTGGCTTCGTGAGAAGGTAGTCCTTCTTTTTTGTGTAGTTATGAATGTTTAGGGAATCTATGATTCATGTGTAATATGCTTTGCCGACATCAGAATATCAAATGATTTTGGGCCATAATAAGGGACATTCAGAAAATAATATAAGTTAGCCAACTAATTCGTAATACTTTAAGTATGCATTAGCTGGCTAACTTATTATTCTATAAATGTTTCAGGTTAAGGCATTAACGTCCGGTCCACCATAAGGGGGTGATGATATTATCTGAGCCTCCTAATAACTCTACAGCTTGTTTATAGCCTTCGGGGTCTGCATTCTCCAGACTGGAAGGATATCGCATACGCTGTGGATAAAATTCCCATTTCTGTCCGTCTTTCCAAGAATTAGGATTCCAGACATTAACCATGTCTGAACCGGTCATTGAACTTTCGTTTGCAGGAATCTCAAAGAATGGTAATCCCAAACGGCGGAAATCCGACCACATTTCCAATACCAAATACGGAGTTTGTGCAATGAATTTTTGAGTGATAATTTTAGTCAGGTGGTCATTCAATGCTTTTCCATATAACGTTTTAGAAGCTGTAGGATATTCATAAGTAACAGTCTTCTGTTCCTTGCTGTATCCATCCACATAAGTCATTTGTTCAGCAGTAGGTTCAGTGGTATGATCAAATTTGACTGAAGTACCTACACGATTGTAGTTGGTGGAATTCAGATAATCATTCACATATTCGCTAACACCAAAGTATTCAAAACTAGCTTTAATACCGTTTTCATAGGCTTCTTTCGCTGTTGTTCCAGTGTTCCAACCATACAATGAAGCTTCTGCTAGCAAGAAATACGTTTCCCATGCTGCAAAGAATATGCGAGATTTTCCCTTACAATAGTCTTTACCCAACATTGGAAGAGTACAGCCGGGGCCATATCCATTTGTCACCAGTTGGTTATAAGCCAAGGTTGGCGACCATCCACCACGCGAACCAGCGGGATAACCATTCCAACAACGAGTTGCATCAATCTTTATTTCCCCAGGATTATCCTTATTAGGAATCGGATTCCCGTTTTCGTCTACTGTGTAAAGAACGAAATCTTTAGCTGTTCTATCATTATATTTATCTATGTAGTTCTCAGCATTTTCATCATCAGGTAAACAGAATATCTTTAATGCACGCGGATCAAGATTTTCCGGCATACCATCCAGCCAATATTGTTTAGTAGGATTATCTGTATTAGCAACATAATGTCTGTCATATTTAATACCTAAATAATTAGCTGGTTTAACATAACTAGCCAAATCGGAACGTTGTTCTGTTACTTTAATACCACCTAAATTGGTCAGAAGATTAGCAACTGTTGAGGAAAGAACCTGATCGTCAAATGAACGGGTATATACTCCGGAAAAGACATCCCATCCATCATTTTCTTTTACTGCAAACATCTCATCAGCCGTTAAAATCTTGTTACCTTTAGCCGCATCCTCAAATTCGGTCTGCGCAGTTGCCTTGTCGATGTTTGATAAACGCATAGCCAGACGCATACGGAGTGAATTTGCATATTTCTGCCACTTCACAGGATCATATTTTACATTGTCAAACGGGTCGCATTTACCTTCTGCCTCAACAGGTAGGACAGAGGTGTTGATAGCTGCTGCGGCTTCTTTCAACTCCTTTAAAATGAATTCATAATCATCTTTCTCTGAGTTGAAAACAGGATTTTCCCCTAGGAAACTTTCAATAGGATAAGGTCCGAAATTATCGACAAACTCACTGATAAGATAGGCACGCCAAATACGGGCAAACTGCTTTACGTTCGGAAAAAATTCTTTTTCATGTGCAGTGGTAGTGGCCGCTTCGAGTTGGTTCTCTACTGCTGTAATAGCCAACGTCGCATTTTTAATACTGGCGCTGAGATCAGGATAATAATAAGCAGATGTATAATCATCACTATAGCGGCCTACGTTCAGAAAACTCATTTCTCCACAAATTCTGGCAGCACTAGCCCAATTATAGACTACTATACGTTCTGCAGTACCGGGATTCATCTGTGCCTGTCCTATAGAATTATTCAATGCATATTGAGGTTTTACATATTCCTCACCGGCAGCTGTGGGATTGGTATTGACTTCATCAAAGTCAGAGCAGGAAACTAATCCGGCGCAAAAGCCAAGCCCCAAAAATAATTTATTCATTGTTTTCATTGTTCTTTTTCTTTTTTATGATTAGAAACCAAGAGTCACATTAAACAGGTAAGAACGTGATGTCGGAGCTGACGAGTTCTCCAAACCTGTTGCATTAGTGCTTGTAGCATATACTGATTCCGGATCAATACCATCCAAATGGCTTGAAATCATCCATACATTATTCACAGTGAAACCAAGCTTAACCTGTTGGAACGGGGTCTTTTTCAACATAGATGACGGGAAACGGTAACTCAAGGCGATGTTACGCAAACGGATGTTGGTAGCATCATAAATATAAGCTTCCGAAATGCCGGCGCGACCTGTAGCCAAAGCTTTGTAATAACGTTCTAAAGAAACACTTTGATCATTTACCTTATAACCGTTACCATCTTTGATAACTCCCGCTACAACGATATCCTCACGTTTACCGCCTGGAGCAGTACATTCGGCAATACCACTACGTTGCAAGTTCATATTAGTGAATGAGAAAATATCGCCACCAAAACGTCCGTCAATCAGGAAACTAAGTGTGAAGTTTTTATAATTAAATGTATTTGTCCATCCTAATAGGAAGTCAGGCTGTTGTTCACCAATCTTATGCTTGTCACTAGTGGCCTGTGGCAGTCCTGATTCATTGAGTAATAATTGTCCTTTAAATTCTCCTTCTTCTACTCGTTGATATTTGGTACCCCAGATTTCACCATAAGCACCTCCCGCAACTGCATAAACCTGTAATGCGTCAGAACCTCCTAAAGCATACTGCATACCTGGTTTTCCCGGTAATAATTCAATAATCTTACTCTTGTTCTGAGAGAAGTTCAACTGAGTATCCCAACTAAATTGAGCTGTTTCGATAGGGCGTGCATTCAACATGATTTCAATACCGGTATTTTGAATGTTACCTGCATTTACTTTCATGTTATCATAACCGGAAAGGTTATTTAAAGGAATATTCATTAACTGGCGTTTTGCGTTTGTCTTGTACCATGCAAAGTCAACTCCTAAACGGTTATTGAAGAATTTCAATTCAGCACCGGCTTCCCAAGAAGTAATCAACTCGCTGCGTACATCTGCATCGTATTTGGTTTTTCCTTGTCCGGCAGTTGTATTGCCATTAGGGTCTGAACCAATACTATATGTATTATATAACTGATATGCATCCATATCGTTACCTACTTGTGCAAAAGATGCACGTGCT
>OHZE01000706.1_pt1 | contig 9978 bp, 6 predicted proteins | sample 1580371 | NCBI WGS metagenome assembly OHZE01 (sample SAMEA3882527, study PRJEB24775) | human gut metagenome | biome: human-associated habitat; feature: intestine environment; material: feces | place: Netherlands | collected 2009/2010
ACGTTTTTTCTGAAGCGGATAATCCGGTGCAGAGGTACCTTCTACAACAACTTCTGTTGCCTGGATCTCAAATGGCTGCTTTGCCTGTGGTGTTGCGACAAGTGTTCCTTTTACAATGATTGCCGCACCAACATTCAGCTTGGAAATTTCGCCAAAGTTCTCCATATTATCATGATATACTACCTGAAGGTTTTCAAAGAAAGATCCATCATTTACAACGATAAATCCAAATGTCTTAGAATCACGGATACTGCGCACCCATCCCCCGATGGTCACTTCTTTATCCAGATATTCCTCTCTGTTTCTGTATAATTCTCTTACTGTTACCAAATCCATCTGTTCTGTTCCTCCGTATTACTCTCTTATATATTTCACATAACCCCAATGAGCCTTGTAAACATTGCCGACAGCTTCTGCTGCCATTTTCTACTTTTGCAATATGTCCAGTATACCATTAAACTACCGCAGTTGCAACGATGTAAAAAGAATCTGATTACATTTGAAAATACTTTCGCAATGATTTTTTTATTGTACTCTAATCAATATTCCTTAATCGATAGTTCATTTTTCCTTAAGAAATTTTCTTTTTCTTTTATGATATAGACATATTTTGAACACAATTTATCTGTATACTAAGAGTCAGATAGTTGATAAACAACTATCTCCCCCCTCATAAAGTAAGCGCAATCGGGTTACCCCGATTGCCGCACTTTACTCTCATTCCTTTAGAAATTAAATAAAAGCACAAGAAAACCCGTTGGTCGAAAGATCAGCGGGTTTTCTCGTTACTGTTTATGAAACACAAAATATCAGGGAGCTGCAAAACAGCTCCCTAAATCACATACGATTATTCTTCTACATCCTGCACATCATAATACTTGATCAGCGCCTGTGTCCCAAGATCTCCAAGCCCTTCCTGTGCCAACTCTTCATAATTTGACAGTACCAGACTCAGCACCTCAAGACTCAGTCCGCTCATATTCGCCTCAGTCAGCGCAAGCTTCATATCCTTGATGAAATGCTTCATAAAGAATCCCGGTGCATAATCTCCGGCAATGATCTTCGGTCCGAAAGCATCCAACTGTTTGCTTCCTGCTGCCCCGGTAGAGACCGAATCAAAAAGGACATTCAGATCCAGTCCTTTGGCCTGCGCATAGGAAAAGGCCTCACATACACCACTTAAGGCACCGGCGATCATAATCTGATTAGCAAGCTTTGCATGCTGTCCACATCCGGCTTTTCCCTGATAATTGATGTTTGTTCCCATTGCTTTGAAAAGCTCCATACAAGCTTCATAATCTTCTTTCTCGCCGCCGACAAGGATGGATAATGTAGCGTTTTTTGCTCCGGTATCCCCACCTGTTACAGGCGCATCCAGCACATGGAATCCTTTTTCTGTGCCCTCTTTTGAAATCTTTTCTGCAAGCATCGGGCTTGTAGTTGTCATATCGATCAGATAGGTTCCCGGATCTGCATTTTCCAGAATACCGCCTTCATCGAAGTAAACCTCTTCCACATCTCTCGGAAAACCAACGATGGTGATCACTGCATCACATCCGGGTACACATTCTTTGATAGATTCATGGAAAATTGCACCCTCGCTGATCACATCATCGACTTTCGCTTTTGTTCTTGCGTAAATATGCAGTTCATATCCTGTTTTCATAAGGTTGCGCACCATGGATTTTCCCATAATGCCAACACCAATAAATCCAATTTTCTTTAACATCTGTTTCTCCTTTCCTTCGTTACACAAAATGTCCTTTATGATTTCTTCTATACACGGTTCAAGCCCGGTATTTTCATATTGTTTTCTGATCCCGCACTGATCCAGACGTTCTTTTGCCACATAATTAATAATCGTATCTTTTTTTCTTGCCTCTCTGGCAATAGTGCGGACCGGTCCGTCCTGGCATCCGTCCAGGATAAAAAGCTTATCTACACATTTGCCGGAACGAAACGCTTCCAGAACCGCATTGCGTCCTTCTATCTGTTCACTCATATCTTATCCTCTCCAATCCCTGCACGGACCAGTTCTATGATCCTGCTGAAATCATCTTTTAAATATAAATAGCCCATCAGAGCTTCAAACCCTGTTGCCCTGCGGTAGTCTGCCATGGTTGCATGTTTAGCCATTGTAGGAGAATGAGCATTCCTTCCTCTTCTGTAAACGCTGTGTTCCTCCTCTGTAAGCATGGGCTCGATTACTTCCATCATGGAAGACTGAGTTCCTGCCTTAACCAGACTGCTGGCTTTTCTGTGAAGCTGGTTCACCGGACAGTTGCCTTTTTTTACAAGGATCGTGCGGATCACCAGTTCATAGACGCCATCTCCGATATACGCCAATGTCAGCGGAGAATAGGTTCGCAAGTCTTTATCTTCCAAATGAAACAACTGATGAAGCATGCCTTTCAAACTACTCAAATTCTCTTCATTAAGTCCGTTTGTTCCACTCATATCATTTAAGCTCGTTTCCATTTTACTCCCTCGCGGGTATCCTTAAGGATGATTCCCTTAGCCAGAAGCTCATCTCTGATCTCATCTGCTCTTGCGAAATTCTTTGCTTTTCTTGCTTCCTGACGCTCTGCGATCAGGTCTTCGATTTCTTTATCAAGGATTTCTTCTGTTTTCACAGCCTTCAGACCAAGTACATCGCATAATTTCACCATTGTGTCAAGAAGTGTTCCTGCAAATTCTGCGGAACTTGCCTCTGATACATTTGTATTTGCAAATTTAACCAGTTCAAAAATTGCTGCCAGTGCATCTGCTGTGTTGAAATCATCATCCATAGCTTCTTCAAATTTCTTTACGAATTCCTGTGCCTGTGCAAGCAGTTCTTTCTCTGCATCTGTTGCAGTTTCTGTCTGTGCTGCTGCTTTTCTGTCCTTTAAGTTTGCTGCTGCATCTGTGATACGTTCTAATGCATTCTTTGCAGCTTCCATCAGATCTGCGCTGAAATTCAGCGGACTTCTGTAATGGGCGTTCAGCATGAAGAAACGAAGCACCTGCAGGTCATACTGTTCACTGATTTCACGAACAGTACGGAAGTTTCCAAGAGACTTGGACATTTTTCTGTTATCAATATTTAAGAATGCATTGTGCATCCAGTATTTTGCAAAGATTTTGTCGTTGCAGCATTCACTCTGTGCGATCTCGTTCTCATGGTGAGGAAAGATCAGGTCTTCTCCGCCTGCATGGATATCAATCTCATCACCAAGGTATTTTTTCGCCATAACAGAACACTCAATATGCCATCCCGGACGTCCGTCACACCATGGTGAAGGCCAGGATGGTTCTCCCTCTTTCTTCGGTTTCCAGAGAACAAAATCCAGTGGATCTTCTTTCTGGTCTTCACCGGATACCTGCAGAGAACGGAAGCCGGACTGCAGATCATCCAGGTTCTTGTGCGAAAGTTTGCCATATTCTTTGAACTTCTTAACTCTGAAATAAACAGTACCGTCTGCTGCCGGATAAGCATATCCCTTATCAACCAGAGTCTGGATCATACTGATCATTCCGTTGATTTCCTGGGTTGCCTGTGGATTGGTTGTGGCAGGTTTTACATTCATGCCATCCATATCTTTCTTACACTCTGCAATATAACGCTCGGAAATTTCCTGTGCGCTTACGCCCTCTTCGATTGCTTTCTTGATGATCTTGTCATCTACGTCTGTAAAATTGGAAACATAGTTTACTTCATATCCTTTGTATTCCATATATCGGCGTACGGTATCGAAGATGATCATCGGACGTGCATTTCCGATATGGATCAGGTTGTATACAGTCGGACCGCAGACATACATACGAACTTTTCCCTCTTCAAGAGGTACGAATTCTTCTTTTCTACGTGTCAGTGTGTTAAAAAGTTTCATGTTTTATTCCTCCAGTTTTCTCTATCATTAACTCTCTTTTCTTTCATTAAGAAGACAGATCGCCTGAGATGCAATTCCTTCTTCTCTTCCCGTAAATCCCAGTTTTTCCTCTGTAGTGGCCTTAATGTTCAGCTGAGACTCATTGATTCCCATTGCTTTTGCCATATTGGCTCTCATCTGTGGAATATGAGGTGCCATCTTTGGTTTCTGTGCAATGATCGTTGCATCTATATTTCCGATCTCATAATGGTGCTCTCTCAAAAGCTTCGTCACATGTTCCAGCAGCAGAATACTGGAAATTCCTTTATATGCAGGGTCTGTATCCGGAAAATGTTTTCCGATATCGCCCAGTGCAGCAGCTCCCAGAAGTGCATCCATAACTGCATGGATCAGTACATCTGCATCTGAATGTCCCAGGAGACCTTTTTCCCAGTCTATCTTCACACCACCCAGAATCAGATCTCTATCTTCGGTCAGTCTGTGTACATCATATCCCATTCCAACACGCATAATCATTCTCCTCTTATATCCAGCATCTTGCTGATTCTCAATAAGCTTAACCGTCTCCTTGTATAAGGAGCAAGTCTGAGGCTTGGCAAAACAGCCGCTTCATCAAGTCCGATATCATAAACAGTTTTCGCGCATCCGGCTTTCTCCAGCAAATGGAACATAGTCTGTTCACTGGGAAGCTCATCAATAATCTCCTCTATCCCATGCAGGCATTTTTCCAGATGCTGGGGTGAAATAGTTTCTAACAATTCCGGCTCATTTTCTTTTCTTATTTCTTCCAGAAGTCCTTTTTTTCCAAAAGTTTCTTTCAGAAGCTCTTCGTCCTCATTCTCATAGGGTTTTGCGTGACATCTTCCCTGTGTGATGGCTGCAGCGATACGCTTGTATTCTTCCAGTACAAGAAGTGCTGCTACAGAAACCTTCTCTCCGTGGAGTGCATCCAGCGGACCATTGATCACTTCCATATCCCACAGATGTGTGACCTGGTGCTCTGCACAGGACGCAGGCCTTGAATTACCAATCATCTGCATTGCAAGTCCGGAAAGAATCAATGCATACATAAGCTGTTCGCATTCATCTTCCTCTCCCTCTGTAATATCCTGAATCGAAGATTTCACAGTTTTTAACGCTTTCTCTTCCAGCTTTACAGTTTCGCGGCAAAAATACTCTCCGGTGACCAGGTTCGCGATCTTCCAGTCTGCAAGACAGATGTATTTCGCCATCAGGTCTGAAATCCCGGCTGCAGTCAGGCGCTGTGGTGCTTTTGAAAAAATATCTGTATCTGCATATACACAGATCGGAGCTACTGAAGGCACAGTCTTCTTTACTCCATCCAGGGTCATTGCTGCTACTGTTGTTACAAATCCATCTCCACTTGCTGCGGTAGGCACTGAAATGAAAGGTACTTTGTAATTATGTGCAATATAACGGCTGATATCATGGATCGTGCCTGCTCCTACTGCAAGGATCAGGTCAATGTCCTCTTCCATGTTGTTCTCCACAATTTTTATTGCATGCCGGTCTGCCTGAAGTCCCTCTGCATCCAGAACAAGTACCTGGCACCTGTCATAGATATCCTCCATAAGTTCTTCTGTTGCTGCATAGGTATTGGTATCGCAGATGACCAGCGGGGATATGTACTCTCTGAGCATTCCCTCTGACATCTCTTCTTCAAGCTTCTCTACAGCTCCGGCTTCTATCAAAATCTCTTTCACTGCAATCTGGTGTTCCCTGCCGCAGCTGCAAGGTCGGGCAAAATCGTCCGCATCAACTCGCATTTAAATTCTTCCTCCTGACTTTCCTGAATCAAGCGGATAAAATCATCCGTTTGACTATCTGCTCATAATTGAATAGTTGTTTCACAACCTGATTCGGTTAAACTTTTTTCTATAGGCATAGTTCGTTGGTATTATACATGATTTTCCTATAAAAATCAATCATTCCGCGCAGGTCTGGCGGCTACAGGTTCAAATAATTATATACAATCTTTGAAATATTCTGTATGTTCGTCACCGCCGTACTCTCCGGGCAGTTTTCAGACATCACACATAGGATATAAGTTGTCTTTTCGCCATAGACAATTGCGATATCGTGCTGATCCTGATCTGTCTCGCCGGTCTTGTTGGCAGATTTTATTCCATCCGGAAGTCCCTGGGGGATTTTCCAGGTGTTTTCCTGATTTGACAGAAGATTTAACATTTCTTCTGATGCATCTTTGCTGACACATTTCCCCTTGTAGATTTTTTCAAGCAGAGTGCCGCAATCTTTTACAGAAGTCATGTTTCTGCCACCCAGACTCTCCTGTGCGGATGCTGCAGGATGGAGGGTGTGCTGCACACTTGTCTCTGTATAGCCCTCTTTTTCCAGATATTTGTTAATATCCTCCGCACCTTTTTTGAAATCAAGGGAATCTGTCTGAAGCTTCACCAGTTCATTGCAGGATTCATTGTCACTGACTGTGATCATATTCCACAGCAGGTCATTTAATTTTACATCTACAGTTTTTGTATCTGCAGTATTTAATTTCTTTGCCTCATCTGCCTTTACCTGCTCCATGTCCTCATATGTCTTTGCCATTACAAAGGCTTTGATCAAACTTGCAGAATAAAGGGAAGTATCATTGATCAGGATTTCCTTTTCTTCATTAAGGTCTTTCACATAAACACTCCAGGTTCCCTGATATCCGGACAGCATCTTCTCAAGCTGAGGCTTCAGATTATCCATCCCAAGATCATCCATATTCACGATCTTTCCCGTATCATCCACAATAAAACCATCATCCGTCACTGTGCTTTCCTGAAGCAGGGCGCCATTTGTACCGCCAAAATAATAGCTTCCGTCAAAATTCATTTCATAACAGTCCATCTCAAGTGAATGGATACCTGGCTCGGTTACCAGTCTGCCATTTTCATCAAAATAGTAATATCCGTTCAGAGTAATCCCGTCTATTGCCAGATTGTCAATATACCTTACCTGCGGTGCTGCTGACAGACGCCCCAGATTGTTCACAAAGTAATATCCGTCAAATTTCTCTGCCTCCTGGGCATTCTGTGTATCAGCTTCCTCATCTGTCTTATCCCCAAACACTGCAACACCTTTCAGATGCTCCATATGAGGACTGCAGGCTTTGAATTTCCCATCTGCATCATGGTAATAATATCCGTCAAATACAGTTCCGTCTATCTCATAATCCTGAAAATAATGGATCTCCGCCTGGGTACTTCCGGCGCCATTCACATCCAGACAGTAAAATCCGTCACTCTTCATCATATATTTGCCACTTCCGTCTCCCATGGGCTGAATCTGTGCCTGCCCGGTGACAGATGCAAGACTCTGCTGTGCAGCCATAACAGGAACCGGCAAAGCCAGTGCCATGGAAATGGCTCCGGCCAGACTTCCGGCTATGATATAACTTTTAATATGATATTTCGCTGTTTGTCTATTTTTTCTCATGCAAAACTCCTTTTACGGTTTCTTTTCACATCCCATTCACAGTAAGCAAAGTATATATTGTTTTATTCAGGATAGCAAGATTTTTATCTTTTTTCCAGCAAAGACCAGAATCTCAGTATCAGTGTTCAGTTCTTTTCTCTGATCCTGTTCCAGAAGCTTCCCAGCTGTTCTTCCACAGTATTTAAAGTACAGTTTCCCCTGTCAGACCACTCAGCAGGAAACAGATTCCTGTAATCTTTCCCTGCAAATCTCTCGTCCAGCAGAAGTATGATCCCTGTGTCCTCCTGGGTTCTGATCACACGCCCGGCTGACTGCAGCACCTTATTCATCCCCGGATATCTGTATGCATAATCAAATCCATTCACACCCTTTTTATCATAATACTGCCTGAGGATCTCCCTTTCTGTTCCAATCTGAGGAAGACCAGTCCCTATGATGATTGCTCCGATCAGCTTCTCTCCCATCAGATCAATCCCCTCTGAAAAAATCCCGCCCATCACGCAAAATCCTACCAGCGTTCCCTCTGATGCAGAAAATTCCTCCAGAAATTCCTCTTTCTCCCTCTCATTCATTCCCGATGTCTGCGAAATACAGCGAACCCATTCCGCTGAAAACTCATTCTCATACACCTCCAGAACATCCTCCATAAATTTATAAGAAGGAAAGAATACCATATAATTTCCTTTTCTTGTCCATACAGTTCTGGCAATGTAAGATGCGATCCTGTGATATTCCTCATATCCTCTTCTGGTATACCTGCTGCTCACATCCCGTCCTGTGAGAATGCACCTGTTCTCCTGCCTGAAAGGAGAAGTCACATAAATCCCATAGTCATCCTTTCTGGTGCTTAAAAGTGCACGGTAATAATCCATGGGAAGCAGAGTCGCAGAAAAGAAAACCGCACTTTTTCCCTTTTCCAGACATCTATGAATATTTGCTGCAGGATTTACACAGAAAAGCCGCAAAATCACCTTTCCCCCTTCTCCCATTTCTGTATAAACCACATAATTTTCATCCAGAAGTTCATCAATGTTCAGGAAATCTCTCACACAGAAGTAAAATTCCAGCAGCTGCTCCGGAAGTTCCTTTCCATGAAGTTCCTCCAGAAGCTTATCCATCTCCCCCATCACCTGAAGCATTCCCAGAGAAACTGCTCCGGGATTTGGAAGGATTTTGTACTCTGTACACTCTTTTTCCAGAGTTCGAAGCTGTCTGTTCACTTTTTCCAGTGCGCGCACCAGACCTTTGCTGTAATCCCCGGCCAGTCTCTTCGCCTCCAGTACATCCGCTCTATCCACATGGGCACTGTACATTTCCCTTCCTCTGTCCACCAGATTGTGAGCTTCATCGATCAGAAAAATGTATTCTCCGGAAGTACCCTCCCCGAAAAATCTTTTCAGATAAACATTGGGATCAAATACATAATTATAATCACAGATCACAGCGTCCACCCAGACTGCCAGATCCAGGCACATTTCAAAGGGACACACCTGCCATTTCTTCGCATATTCCAACAAAGTATCCCTGTCATAGCTGTCCTGCGTGGTCCACAGTTCAAAAACAGCATCATTCACTCTGTCCAGATGTCCTCTCGCCCACAGACAGTTCTCAGGATTGCATTCTGTTTTATCGCAGAAGCACAGCTTTTCCTTCGCGGTAATGGTTATCACTTTAAATTTCAGTCCATGCTCCTTTAATATGGAGAAAGCTTCTTCAGCCACAGTCCTGGTAATGGTCTTTGCTGTAAGATAGAAAATATTTTCCCCCAGTCCTGCACCAACTGCTCTCACTGCCGGAAAGATCGTGGACATGGTCTTTCCTACTCCTGTAGGTGCCTGGACAAAAATCTGTCTTTCTGTGGATATAGTGTGATATACACCGGATACGATTTTTCGCTGTCCCTCACGATATTCAAAAGGGAACTCCAGATCACTCATGGACGCATTCCGTTCTTTTTTCCATGCAAGCTGGTATGCGATCCATTTATGATACCTGTCCAAAAGATTCTGGTACCACAGTCCGAGTTCTTCCAGCGTATATTCTTCTCTGAAAAACTTAAGCTCCTCTGTGTCCAGATTCCCATATGTCATCTGCACTCCGATCTTCTCCGGTTTTTGCTCCTGTGCGTAGATCCAGGCATAACACATTGCCTGTGCACGGTGAACCTCCACAGGCTTCTCCAACTGACTGACATCTGCATAAACACCCTTGATCTCATCGATCCAGCATTGTCCATCTTCTGTGAAGATTCCGTCAGCTCTGCCCTCTACCTGGATACCTACATCTTCATATTCTGTTTTATATTTAAGAGAAACCTCCGCTCTGTAATGGCTTCCCATCCTGCCCTGTATTTTTCTGTGCAGTCTGCTGCCCTTCTGCATTGCTTCTCTGTCAGAAGATCCTCCCCGGTTGTCAAGATCCCCGCTTCTTAATATAAACTCCACCAGATTTCTGACGGAAATACGAACCACCGGCTTATCCATATCAAAACACCTCACGCAACAATAGCTATCAAATAGTTACCCAACATCGTCCGTTCATTATAACACAGAATTCATCATCATGTAAAAACTCCTGAATTTAAGAAAGAATCCTGCTTGCAGGATTCTCCGCCTGCAACGGGTCGCTTCAGCGACATAATTCC
>OHZE01000716.1_pt1 | contig 9891 bp, 8 predicted proteins | sample 1580371 | NCBI WGS metagenome assembly OHZE01 (sample SAMEA3882527, study PRJEB24775) | human gut metagenome | biome: human-associated habitat; feature: intestine environment; material: feces | place: Netherlands | collected 2009/2010
ACACCTTTGTTCTTTTCTTACCACAGCTGTGGTAAGAAAAGAACAAAGGTGTGGTATGCATAAAACACAGCTGTGGTAAGATTAGCTTTTAGCAAATACGACCTTAGCCGATAGAGATTCTGAAAATAGATACTTGCAGATATGGCAATAAAAATCGTTTGCACTATCTTTGCACCACTCTATAGTTGAATATGCAGAAGGTAGTACAATACATCGAGCGCCACAAGCTCTTCTCGCTGGACGACAAGATACTTGTGGCACTGAGCGGCGGGGCGGACTCCGTGGCGTTGCTGCGCCTGCTCCTCAGCCTGGGATACACATGCGAAGCCGCCCATTGCAACTTCCATCTGCGCGGAGCGGAATCCGACCGCGACGAGCACTTTGTACGCCAACTCTGCCTGGAGCACCGGGTGACGCTGCACACCGTCCACTTCAACACGGAGCAGGAAGCAAAGGAACGGCATATCTCCATCGAAATGGCTGCAAGGGAATTGCGCTACGCGTGGTTCGAAAAAACAAGGGAAGCATGCAGTGCAGCTGTCATTGCCGTCGCCCACCATCAAGATGACAGTGTAGAGACATTGCTGCTCAATCTGATTCGCGGTACCGGCATCAACGGATTGCGGGGTATACGCCCCCGAAACGGACATATAGTCCGCCCCTTGCTCTGCCTGGACAGAAAGGAAATCGTCGGTTATCTGGAAAGTATCGGGCAAGCCTACGTGACGGACAGCACCAATCTGCAGGACGAATATACCCGCAACAAAATACGCTTGAACCTGCTTCCCATGATGCAGGAGATAAACCCCTCCGTCAAGGAAAGCATCCTCAAAACGGCAGAGCATCTGGACGATGCCGCCTCTATATATAATATAGGTATAGAAGAAGCCAAACTGCGAGTCAAGACACCGGAAGGCATAAGTATCGGCGCCCTGAGGCAAGAAGCGGCACCGGAAACGGTCTTATTTGAAATTCTGCATCCGCTTGGATTCAACGCCGCACAAGTAAGGGACATCTGCCGGACATTGGACGGACAGCCCGGCAAAGTCTTTGCCACCCCCGGCTGGCGTGTCATCAAAGACCGCGGCTCGTTGTTGATAGAACCCGTACAGGAAGCCGTAAAGCCCTTATTGGAAATAAAAGAACATCCTTATACACCGGATTTCATGATTCCACGCGACAAAGCTACCGCCTGCTTTGATGCCGACAAACTCCAGCATCCCCTATCACTGCGCCTTTGCAGGCAGGGAGACAGCTTCGTGCCCTTCGGCATGAAAGGCCGGAAGAAGGTAAGCGACTACCTGACCGACCGCAAGTTCTCCCTTCTGCGCAAAGAACGGCAATGGGTGCTTTGCTGCGGAGATGACATCATCTGGCTGGTGGGAGAACGGGTGGACAACCGTTTCAGAATAGACGAAAAAACCCGGAAAGTGTTGGTCGTATCAACCATCGACCAGTAGCCATCACAGAATGATTCTGTCCTCCTTCTGTTTCTTGAAGCAATCGGAAAGCAATACGGCAAACGGCGTGTCATACGTGCGCGCCTTCTGCGGACAGCCTTTCACACAAGCACAACATTTGATGCATTTCTCTGCAACCGTATTGCACTCGTCTCCTTTTATAATGGCTCCTGCAGGACAATGCTTCACGCAATATCCGCAATGCGTACAACGTTCCGCATCCACTTGCGGAGTACGGGGCATAGGCACCCCACTCTTACGCAACTTGACGACTCTGCGCAAAAAGCGGAGCAACGGGAAGAAAGGCTGGCGCGGACGCTGGATACGGGTCACATCCACCCCATACAGTTTCTCCATATCTTCGGCCGCCGCAATTTTAGCACGTATCTTTTCACCAAAAAGCTTTGCATACTCCAAGTCGTCCGCATCCGGACGTCCGGCTGCCACCGGATATTTCTCACTGCTATAAGAGTGCTCTCCTACAAACGTAGCACCTGCAATTACCTTGAAGCCCAACTTCGTGACAAAAGCATCCAATTCCACCAAAGCCTTCTCATAGGCCCGGTTGCCGTACACCACCACAACCACGGCAGGTGCACCGTCAGCATGAAGCTCCTTCATCCGCTCCAATGCCAAAGGAGCCACATGACCGCCATATACGGGCACCGTGATGACCGCCAAAGCATGGGAAGGCACCTCCCTTTTACCCGCCGCCTCCAAGGTGAGGTCCACTTTGGAGACAGACGAAATTCCCGTTCCGTGAACAATTGCCTCTCCCACTTGTTTAGAGGTACAAGTAGGTGAAAAAGTTATCAACTGTACTTCATCTATATTCATAAACCAATCCTTCATGTTGTTGTTAATACAGCAAAGATAAAGTTTTAAATTTAAAAAAAAGATGATTTGTTTATGAAACCAAAAATATTTATTACCTTTGCACCGTTGAAACATTCTGCGACTTCTTGCTGTGGCAAGAATTGTTTATCAGATTTCCGGTTCAATAATAAATATCCCATATAAATCATATATCACAAGGTAAACTTGCCCAAGTTGCTTCCTACAACAACTGCAACTGTGCACTTATGCCTTTCAATAAAAGTAAATTTTAAACCATTCACATATATACTGTATGTATAACATCATTCAACTGAACGACAAAAATTTGTCGGAACTACAAACTATTGCCCAAGAACTGGGTATTAAAAAGACAGACTCACTAAAAAAAGAAGAACTTGTTTACAAGATACTTGACGAACAAGCTATCGCAGGCGCTACCAAGAAAGTTGCCGCCGACAAGCTGAAGGAAGAGCGTAAAGGGGAAAAGCAAAAACGCTCGCGCGTCACTGTAAAGACCGTAAAAAAGGAAGGTGCCGACAAAGTGTTCTCAGCCAATAAAAACGGAGACCTCACCAAAGCCAAAACAGAGGAAGCACCGGCTGCGAAAGAACAACCCAAAACTGTGGAAGCACCCCAAGAACCGACCATAGAAGCTGCAACGCCGGCGCCAGCCAAAGAAGCCGCCGTACCCAAACGCAAACCGGGACGCCCCCGCAAGGTAAAGGAAGAGACTGCTGCACCCCAAGCAACAGAAACCCCGAAGGTTGCCGAACCGGAATTGAATTTCGAGGCTAAAGCTCCGAAAACAGAACCTCAGGCAGAAGCCAAAGCAGAAAAGAATATCGTACCGGACGAAAGCCCTATCTTGGCCGAAGCGGCAGATGACTTCATCCCCATTGAAGACCTCCCTACGGAAAAAATAGAATTGCCATCCGAACTCATCGGCAAATTCGAAGCGACCAAAGCAGAAACTCCCGCCACTCCCACTCCCACTCCCACTCCTGCCGCTGCCCCAGCCGAACCGCAACAGCCACAACGCCCGCGCCTCCGCGCCCGCGACAACAACAACCCATACAATAACAACAACAATAACAACCGCAACGGTGGCTATAACCAACAGCGCCCCGCGCAGCAGCGCCCTGCACAACCCTATAACAACGGAGAGAACTATCCCGCCGCTCCGGAACGCAAACCCGTAATAGAACGCGAGAAAGCGTACGAATTCGACGACATCCTCACCGGAACCGGTGTACTGGAAATCATGCAGGATGGCTACGGCTTCCTCCGTTCCTCCGATTACAACTATTTGTCCTCACCGGACGATATTTACGTATCACAATCACAAATCAAATTGTTCGGCCTGAAAACCGGTGATGTGGTAGAAGGCGTAATCCGTCCCCCGAAAGAAGGCGAAAAGTACTTCCCGCTGGTAAAAGTATCCAAAATAAACGGACGTGACCCGGCTTTCGTACGCGACCGCGTACCGTTCGAGCACCTCACCCCCCTCTTCCCGGACGAGAAGTTCAAGCTTTGCAAAGGCGGATACTCCGACTCTATGTCGGCCCGTGTCGTAGACTTGTTTGCTCCCATCGGCAAAGGTCAGCGTGCCTTGATTGTAGCACAGCCCAAAACCGGTAAGACCATCTTGATGAAAGACATTGCCAACGCCATTGCCGCCAATCATCCGGAAGTCTACATGATTATGCTGCTCATCGACGAACGCCCGGAGGAAGTTACCGACATGGCGCGTACCGTCAATGCGGAAGTAATCGCCTCTACCTTCGACGAACCGGCAGAACGCCACGTGAAGATTGCCGGCATCGTCCTTGAAAAAGCAAAACGCATGGTGGAATGCGGACACGATGTTGTCATCTTCCTCGACTCCATCACCCGCCTGGCACGTGCCTACAACACCGTATCCCCGGCTTCCGGCAAAGTGCTTTCCGGTGGTGTGGATGCCAACGCATTACATAAGCCCAAACGCTTCTTCGGTGCAGCACGTAACATCGAGGGCGGCGGTTCACTGACCATCCTTGCCACTGCCTTGATTGACACTGGCTCAAAGATGGACGAGGTTATCTTCGAAGAATTCAAGGGTACGGGTAATATGGAGTTGCAGCTCGACCGCAACTTGTCCAACAAGCGTATCTTCCCGGCTGTCAACATCGTTGCCTCCAGCACTCGCCGCGACGACCTGCTGCAAGACAAGCAGACACTGGACCGCATGTGGATTCTCCGCAAGTACCTTGCCGACATGAATCCGATAGAAGCCATGGACTTCGTAAAAGACCGTCTGGAGAAGACCAAAGACAACGACGAATTCCTGATGAGCATGAACAGTTAACAGCAACTGCATACAGATATTGTACAAAAGCTTCCATTTACGTTCATAAACGTAGGTGGAAGCTTTTTTTATATCCGTTTTTTCATACATTTGCCACCATACAATAACCTTGAACAAATAAAATCCAAATCTGATGAAAACGATTCACTCTTTTATGGGAATGGCATTGTGCAGCTTTCCGGTAATGGCACAGCAATCGCCCAATTTTCTTATTATCCAATGCGACCATCTGACCCAGCGGGTAGTAGGCGCATACGGTGCCGACCCCAGCTGCACTCCACCTATAGACCGAATTGCCTCCCAAGGTGTAACATTTGCCAACGCATACGTGGGATGCCCCCTCAGCCAACCGTCACGCGCTGCCTTATGGAGCGGACTGATGCCGCATCAAACCAATGTACGTTCCAACTCGGCCGAACACATCAATCCTCCGCTGCCCGACAGCATTCCGACCCTGGGAAGCCTCTTCACCGCCAACGGTTATGAGGCCGTCCACTTTGGCAAAACCCATGACATGGGTTCCCTAAGGGGATTCCGCCACAAGGAACCGGTTGCCAAGCCCTTCACCGACCCCGAATTTCCCGTCAACAATGACAGCTTTCTGGATGTAGGAACCTGCGAGGATGCCGTGGCCTATCTCAGCAATCCACCGCAAGAACCTTTCATCTGCATAGCCGATTTCCAAAACCCGCACAATATCTGCGGATATGTAGGCGAAAATAAAGGGGAGCACATAGATAGCCCCATCAGTACCCCACTCCCGCTACTACCCGAAAACTTTGAAGTGGAAGACTGGGAAAAACTTCCGTTGCCCATTCAGTACATCTGCTGCAGCCACCGGAGGATGATGCAAGCCGCCCACTGGAACGAGGACAATTACCGGCACTACGTCGCCGCCTTCCAGCATTACACGCGGATAGTGGCCAGACAGATAGAGAGTGTACTGGAAGCCCTCTACTCCACTCCCGCCGGCAAAAATACAATTGTCATTGTACTGGCAGACCACGGAGACGGAATGGGGTCACACCGCATGGTAACCAAGCAGGTCAGCTTTTACGAAGAAATGACAAATGTGCCCTTCATCATAGCCGGTCCCGGTATTCATCCCCGTCAAAAACCGGTGGAAGATTTACTGACCCAACCCACTATCGACCTGCTGCCCACTCTCTGTGAACTGGCAGGCATTCCGGTGCCTTCCTCCAAGCCCGGCATCAGCCTTGCCCCTTTCCTGAAAGGCGAGAAGCAAAAGAGACAGCACCCCTATGCAGCCTCCGAATGGCACAGTGAATACGAAGTGACCGTCAGCCCGGGACGGATGATACGCAGTCCCAGATACAAATACACACACTATCTGGAAGGCAACGGGGAAGAACTGTATGATATGCTGAAGGATAAAGGAGAAAGACGAAACCTTGCCCATGACCCCAAATACTCAAAGATTCTGGCCGAGCACCGGGCACTGCTGGACGACTACATCCGCCGCACACAGGACGACTACCGAAGCCTGAAAGTTGAAGCCGACAAGAGATGGCGCAGCCACGCACCGGGATATCCCAACCACGAAGGACCCTGCGCCAGAGACATTATCAATAGAAAGTAAGCAAAAAGAACTAAAAAAAACAGAATAATATAGATGATTATCAGTGCCTTGACCGGCACTTCCATTCTTTTCGCCCATCCCGCTGCAAGTCTTCAATAATATTCTGCTTCAAAAGAAGGCAGTTAAAGGGATTTTTTGTACTTTTGCGCCTCAATAAGAGTAATTTGTAATTTAGTAATTGTAATTAGATACTATGTTCGATAATTTAAGCGAGAGACTTGAAAGGTCGTTTAAAATTTTGAAAGGTGAGGGCAAAATCACCGAAATCAATGTTGCGGAAACCCTGAAAGACGTACGTAAGGCACTTTTGGATGCCGACGTGAACTATAAGGTAGCCAAAAACTTCACCGATACCGTTAAGGAAAAAGCCTTGGGACAAAACGTGCTGACAGCCGTTAAGCCCAGCCAGCTGATGGTAAAAATCGTACACGATGAACTGACCCAGCTCATGGGCGGCGAGACTTCTGAAATAAACCTCGACTCCAAGCCTGCCATTATCCTAATGTCCGGTTTGCAAGGCTCCGGTAAAACAACTTTCTCCGGAAAGCTGGCCCGCATGCTGAAGAGCAAGAAGAACAAAAAGCCGTTATTGGTGGCTTGTACCGTCCTGCCGCTATCGAGCAGTTGCGTGTACTGGCTGAACAGATTGACGTACCGATGTACTCGGAACCGGACAGCAAAAATCCGGTAGCCATTGCCCAAAATGCCATCCAAGAAGCCAAAGCCAAAGGTTACGACCTTGTAATTGTCGATACAGCCGGTCGTCTGGCAGTGGATGAGGAGATGATGAACGAGATTGCCGCCATCAAGAAGGCCATCAATCCGGACGAGATTCTGTTCGTAGTGGATTCAATGACCGGTCAGGATGCAGTGAATACCGCTAAGGAATTCAACGAACGGCTCGACTTCAATGGTGTAGTATTGACCAAACTGGATGGTGATACCCGCGGTGGTGCCGCCCTTTCTATCCGTTCGGTGGTAAACAAGCCCATCAAGTTTGTAGGTACCGGTGAAAAGCTGGATGCCATCGACCAGTTCCATCCCTCACGTATGGCCGACCGTATTCTCGGTATGGGTGACATCGTATCTTTGGTGGAACGTGCGCAGGAACAATATGACGAGGAAGAAGCCAAACGCCTGCAAAAGAAGATTGCCAAGAACCAGTTCGACTTCAACGACTTCCTGAGCCAGATTGCACAAATCAAGAAAATGGGTAACTTGAAGGAACTTGCCTCCATGATACCGGGCGTAGGCAAAGCCATCAAGGATATAGACATTGACGACAATGCCTTCAAGAGCATTGAAGCCATCATCTACTCCATGACTCCGGAAGAACGCAGCAATCCGGCCATTCTGAACGGTTCACGCCGCCAGCGCATTGCCAAAGGTAGCGGTACGAATATTCAGGAAGTAAACCGCCTGCTGAAACAGTTTGACCAGACCCGCAAGATGATGAAGATGGTCACTGGCAGCAAGATGGGTAAGATGATGCCGAAACTTAAAAGATAAGATAACAGCCTATGACACTGATTGATGGAAAAGCAATTTCAGAGCAAGTAAAGCAAGAGATTGCAGCAGAAGTAGCCGAAATAGTGGCTCGTGGGGGTAAACGCCCGCATCTGGCCGCCATTCTTGTAGGACACGATGGAGGTAGCGAAACCTACGTTGCCGCCAAAGTAAAAGCATGCGAAGTTTGCGGATTCAAGTCCTCACTTATCCGTTACGAGGCAGACGTTACCGAAGAGGAGCTGCTTGCCAAGGTACGCGAATTGAACGAGGATGCGGATGTGGACGGTTTCATCGTACAGCTTCCCTTGCCCAAGCATATCTCCGAGCAGAAAGTGATTGAAACCATCGACTACCGCAAGGATGTGGACGGCTTTCATCCCATCAACGTGGGACGGATGTCCATTGGCCTTCCCTGCTATGTATCCGCTACTCCCAACGGTATCCTCGAACTGCTGAAGCGCTATCAGATAGAGACTTCAGGCAAGAAATGCGTGGTATTGGGACGCAGTAACATTGTCGGCAAACCCATGGCTGCCCTGATGATGCAGAAGGCTTATCCCGGCGATGCCACAGTGACCGTATGCCACAGCCGCAGCAAAGACCTGGTAAAGGAATGCCAGGAAGCGGACATCATCATTGCTGCGTTGGGACAACCGAACTTTGTTAAGGCGGAAATGGTCAAGGAAGGCGCTGTCGTTATTGATGTAGGTACTACCCGTGTGCCCGATACCTCCAAGAAATCCGGATTCAAGTTGACCGGTGATGTGAAATTCGACGAAGTAGCTCCCAAATGTTCATTCATTACCCCCGTACCGGGAGGCGTAGGTCCCATGACCATCGTTTCCCTTATGAAGAATACATTGCTCGCCGGCAAGAAAGCAATCTACCAATAACAAGGCGATGAAAACGCTCGCCGTCTTCATTGTTGTCCTACTGTATAGCGTAACCCTTTCCTCGCAGGAAAGGATTACGCTATTATTTGTCGGCGACCTGATGCAGCACCAGGCACAAATAGACGCTGCACATGTATCTGAAGGAAAATATGACTACTCCTCCTGCTTCTCCCTCATAAAAGAGCAAATATCCCAGGCAGACCTCGCCATAGGAAATCTGGAAGTCACATTGGGGGGCAGGCCCTATCGGGGCTATCCTATGTTCAGCGCCCCCGATGAATATCTTCAGGCCATAAAGGACGCCGGATTCGATATTTTACTGACAGCCAACAACCACTGTCTGGACCGTGGAAAAAAGGGAATGGAGCGTACCATACAATTGCTTGACTCCTCCGGTATTCGTTACGCAGGCACCTACAAGAATCTGTCGGAGCGCAGGCAACGCTATCCCCTGTTCATCAACAGAAACGGCTTTCGCATTGCCCTACTCAACTATACTTACGGCACCAATGGTATCAAGGCTACCTCTCCCAATATCGTAAACTATATTGATAAGAATACCATCCTGCAAGATATCCAAAGTGCCAAGGCACGCCAACCGGATGCCATTATTGCCTGCATGCATTGGGGAGAGGAATATCAGTCCCTTCCCAACCGTGAGCAACGCGAACTGGCCAACTGGTTGCTCCAACAAGGCGTAACACATATTATCGGTTCACACCCTCACGTCATTCAACCGATGGAACTACGTACCAACGGTACCGAACAGCACATCATAGTCTACTCCTTGGGAAACTTCATTTCCAATATGAGCAAGGCTAACACTGACGGCGGCCTCATCTTCACTTTGCAGTTGGAGAAACATCCTCTCCCCCAACCCATCCGTCCCTCTTACACCGGTCAGAGTCAGACGCCCCTGCCAGACTCCAATCCTCTGCCTTTTCCATACTGTCGTGTTTCCTATTGTGGATATAATCTGGTCTGGACCGGCCGGCCGGAACTTACTAAAGAAAAAAATTACATTCTTTATCCTGCCAGTTTTCCTACAGAACATTTAACGCCGGAAGCTCGTAAACACCTGGAAATCTTTGTCAAAAGCTCTCGAAAGCTGCTCCAGCAGCACAATATAGGTATCTACGAGAAGAAAAAATAATGCAGAAATCTCAAAAAATTTCGTCTCATTCTTTGCAATATTAAAGATTATCCCTATCTTTGCACCGCATTTAAGAAATGCACTAACATGGTGGC
>OHZE01000720.1_pt1 | contig 9863 bp, 8 predicted proteins | sample 1580371 | NCBI WGS metagenome assembly OHZE01 (sample SAMEA3882527, study PRJEB24775) | human gut metagenome | biome: human-associated habitat; feature: intestine environment; material: feces | place: Netherlands | collected 2009/2010
GGCAGGGATAATAACTTTCGCTTCTTGCGTTCTTATCGAATCAAGTCAAAAATGGCCGTTATCACTATAACTGCCAAGACTTTGGTGCAAAAGTAGTATATTTTTTTTGGATGTACGATATGATGAGGAGAATAAAGTGTATATGCAAACAAAGCGTGATGGTATTTGACCGTCACGCTTTGTATAGCTTGCCATTAAAAATTGTTAGAGAGAATTGTTAGAGGATTTATTTCATGGCTTCTATAGTGTATCCTTGTTGCTTCAGAAGGTTCAACACTCCATTGTCTCCGGGCAGGTGTCCGGCGCCGACTACGAAAAGGGTAGGGGCTTCTGTCATGATAGCAGGCATCTTTTCAACCCATGCCTTGTTGCGGTTGTCCAGCATGGCTTCCATCTCTCCGGGCAGCGGGTCGCATGAATTGCCGTCGCGCTCTTCCATCAGTTGCAGCATGGCATCCAGGTCCTGCTTTTCATAAGCGGCAATCAGGCGCTTGCTTTGCTCGATACCTTTCTCGATGTCACTGATAGCGCAGTAGAGGAGGTTTGCCTGGCGTTGCAGCGTCTGGCTGTTGAACAGAATGTCTATTTGTGACTGGGCTGTTTCCAGACCGCCAACTTTCTTGCCTTGCTGTCCGGCCTGCTGCTGGAAGTAAGTGTCGAGCTGTTCTTGCGGGTTGAAGCCCGGAGTGTGTTTCATGTAGAGCAGGACGACAAGCTGCTGGTTGATGGCAGCCGGTTTCAGTTGTGCCAGCATGGCAATGTCCACCATCATGTTTTCCTTGATGGCTTTGCCTACTTCTTCGTATTGTTCGGGAGTAAAGAGGCTTTGCAGCGTGGTGTCTTTGGGCATCATCATCTGCTGTTGCATGCTTTGCATGAAGGCGGGAGTCGCCATTTCGCTCATCACAACTTCCCCGTAGACTTGGGCGGTTTCGCTCATGGCCTGCGGCATGGCGGCAATGCTGTCCTTTATACTGAGTGGAGAGAGGTGATAAGTACCGAAAATATAGGATGGTTTCTCTAATCCTTTACCGGATACTTTCCATAAAAGTTGTGCATTGGCGCTCAGCGCAATGCTGATGAATAAGAGGATGCCTAAAAGTTTCTTCATTGTTTTCTTCTTTTAATAGTTTCTGGACTATCAGTCGGGACAGAGTAAAGAAAATCACAAGAAGGGAAAAATTAGTATTATTTTATTCTTCCTCCGCAGAGCCAGTGTTGGGTGTAATATTTTTCCCGGAGGTTGCTGACTATGACTCCCTGGCTGGTGCTGGCATGTATAAACTTGCCGTCCTTGAGGTAGATGCCTACGTGTGCCACTTTTTTGCGGGAAGCACGGCTGGTGAAGAACACCAAATCTCCCTCACGCAAGTTGCGGCGGGAGATTTTACTGCTCTCTTTCAGTTGCCCGTCTGTGCTTCTCGACAGACGGGTGTGGTAAACTTTCTTATACAGTTGCGATACCAGTCCGGAGCAGTCCGTTCCACGTTTGCTGTCGCCACCTGCGCGATAGGGGGTGCCTATCCATTCGGAGGCATGGATGTACAGCTTGTGGTTGTCCTGCAGTTCAATATCCACCCCCAAACGGACGGATGCTTGCGCCAGGGCTTTGTAGTCCAGGCGTGGCGCGGAAGTATGGCAGGAACTTAAGCCTATCAATATGATGGTAAGAGCTACTATATAAGAAAGATATTTTTTCATGCTTCCGAATTTTTTTCTTCTACCGTTTTATCTTCTTTTTCCGTTATTTCTTCTACGGCTGCTTCTACTACTGTTTCTTCTACCACGGCTTCTTCCTCCACACCGACGTTGAAGTAAGCTTCCAATTCCTGCTCGGCAGAGTTGTTCTCATTTCGTATATCGCGGATAATAACACCGTTTTCTAACAATGCAATACGTGGACAAACGTCCACTGTGTGATTCAGGTTATGGCTGGAAATGATGACGGTGGCTCCGTGCTCTTCATTGTATCTTTTCAGCAAGTGTTTGATTACAGACTGTGAACTGGGGTCAAGGAAGTTGAACGGTTCATCCAGTATCAGCAGTTGGGGGTGGTGCAGCATGGCGGAGATAATACCGATTTTCTGCTTGTTTCCGGCAGAATAGTTGCGGATGAATTTTTTCTGCCCCATCACTTCGCCGTTCATGAAGCGTTCGAAGGGAAGCAGGCGTTCGTCTACCTCCTCTTTCTTCAGACCGTACATCTTGCCGATGAAATAGAAGTATTCTTCGGGAGTGAGGTAGTCTATCAGGAAACCGTCGTCTATAAAGGCTCCCGTGAAGTTCTTCCAGTCCTCACTTTTGCTGACGTCAATGTCATTGATGGTTACATTGCCCCGGTCTGCCTGTAGCAAGTCAAGAATAAGGCGGAAGAGGGTGGTCTTGCCTGCACCGTTGTTGCCTACCAGTCCCAGCATATCGCCTTGCCCGATGGTGTAGTTCTCTATATCTACGGCTTTTTTTGTGCCGAAATTCTTCTGTAAATTATTGATGCGTATCATGTTAGTGATTGATGTTTAATGATTTCTATTTCTGTCTACTGTCCCTGAAGCCTTCCATATTCTTGTAGCGGCGTTTCATGAGCCGGTGATATACATTCATCAGCCAGAATTTGGAAGTGGCGATGAATGTCACGCCGATGCCGATAAGTATCCAGGGGGTGACCTCTTTGCCAAAGATGGCATTCAGTGCAAAAAGCAGCAGTAAAGGTATGCCGAAAGCACCTCCTGAAATCAGATTCTGCAGACCGGTGCCTATATTCTGCCGGCTGGTCATCTTTGAATTCAGGTCGGTAGTCTTGTTGTTGTAGACTGCCAGTTGGAACAGACAGCAGTATACGGCTCCCGGAATGAATATCAGCCATGCGATGCAACCGAGTACGGATACCTTCCCGGTAACCATACCGGGAATCATCAGAATCGTAGGAATGAGCAATGCAATGCTGTACAGTATGTATTTGGCACGCAGCAGCGAGTAGATAGATTCCTTGCGGCTCATCAGTCCGTCAATGTAATTGCCTTCGTAACCCATCAGTGTGCTGAGGAACATGATGCCGAAGATAATGTAATTATAAAGGACGAAGAAATCTCTCAGACCTCCGTCATACACATCGGAAAAGCTAATGATACTACTGAACATTATCACTACACCGGTGATGGAATAGAGCGAACGCTTACAAATCTTGTTGCGTAGCAATAACTTGAGTTCCAGTCTCATGTATTCGCCTATTTCGCCGTAGCGGTCGAGGAATTTGTATTCGGATACATGTTTTATCCGTGTATCTTCCACTTTGTTCAGTTCATTGTAGATGAGTTTCTGCATCAGGGTGCGGTTGATGAACCACATGAGGGCGATGGCAGCCAGTACACCGATGAATGACAGTATATTGCCGGTGATGAACCCTTCTCCCAGATTGACAAAACAGTCGAAAAGCGGACTGTTGTCCGGAATGAATAGTGCGGCGGCAATGCCACCATATACTACTACCGGTAGTGCCAGCCACCAGATGCGCTCACCCATCAGTGTGCGGCACAACAAGAACCAGTAGTTATTGAATACCATCAGCAGCCAGATGCCAATGCAATAGGTCAGCACACCACTGATTCCATAGAATTTGGTGACGGTGATGATGGAAAACGGAACAAACAGAAACAGCCAGAACAGATTGAAGCCATCCAGTCCGGAACGGATCAGCAGGAAGTCGATAAGACGGTTCCGCTTGATGGGAAGCAGCAGGTAGGGCTTCACTTCCTGGGTGGGTGTTTTTTGGAAAGGCAGGCGTATCAGGAAATCCAGCACAAGGACAAATATCAATCCGGAATTCATTACGTGATAGGCTTCTGTGGCACCGCCGTCAAAGGCGAATGCAAAGGTCGTACCGAAGAATATCAGGTAACCGGCCCAGAAGACAAACATGAAGTACATCCAGAATTTTCCGAATTTACTTTTTTCGTACATCGGATTTCGTTTTTCTGCCAGTTTTCCGTGCTTGCGCAAATCTAAGAAAAGACTCATAGTATTTGTATATATAGAGTTTGTATAAAAAAAGCTGCGCTGCCTTTCATCGAACAACGCAGCCTTCTGTGTGTATGGCTCTCTTATTCTTTGTCAGGAGTTTCAGGACTGATCATTGATACCTCAATCTCGTTCTTCTGCTTGAACAAGTCGTCGGTGAACTTCTGGATGTCCTTCACGGTGATGCTGTTGACAATCTGTTCGTAATCCTTTATCGGATTCATACCGGTGAACAGGTATTCGTCAATGCTTCCCAGCCAGTAGCTGTTCTCCTTCAAGTCTTCGGCATGTTTCTTCAGCATGAACTCCTTCACTTTATTCAAGTCTCCTTCCGACGGACCTGCTTTGGCGATGTTGTCGAGTTCTGCAAAGATAATCTGCATCAGCTTTTCTCTTTTTGCCGGAGCGGTTTCGAATACAATCTGCAAGAGAGCCTTTTCTTTCGGATATTTGCTTAATTGGCCGCCTACATATACACCGTAAGTGCCCCCTTCGTCTTCACGTACCTTGGCTGTATAAACCAAGTCGAGAATCTGGCTGGTCATACTCAGCAGGATGTCATTTTTCAGGTCGTACTTGCAGTCACCGTTCAGCAGGACAAAGTTCGACGCTTTGGCAGTTTCCTGCTTCCGTACGAATTCGTTCTTATAAACTCCCTGGCGCATGTCCACTTTATTGTCCTTGAATGTTTCCTTGCGGTTGATGGCAGGCAGTGAACCCAGGTACTCGGCGATGAGTGGTTTCATTTCCTCCACATTCACATTTCCTACAAAGATAAAGGTAAAATCGCTGGCATCTTTGTAGCGGTCTTGATACATGGACAGAATCTTGTCATAATCCATCTTGTCAATCATGTCCGCCTTTATTCTGGCTCTTCTGGGATGGTGCATGTAAATACCGGCCGAGACAGAGTCACTGAACGCTACCTGGGGATTCATTTCCATATTCTGCAAAGCAGCTTTGTTGCGGTTCTTGTAGGATGCGAAGGCATCGTCGTCACGGCGTGGAGCGGTGAACGTCAAGTAAGTGAGCTGCATCATTGTTTCGAAGTCTTTCGGTGAACAGCTGCCATTGACGGTTTCTGTCTTGTCACCGATACCATAGCTGACGGAAGCTTTCTTGCCGGCCAGAACTTTTTCCAGGTCTACGGCACTGAAATTACCCAGACCACCGACACTCACTGCATCCAGTCCGTTGATGTTGATGATTTCCGAGTCGGGGAACAGGGAACTACCGCCTAGGCTGACTCCCTTCATGCGGATTTCGTCTGCCTTGAAATCTGTCTTCTTGATAATGACCTTGACTCCGTTGGAGAGTGTCAGCGTTGTAGTGCCGAATGTATCATCTGTCTGCTCGGATACAATCTTTCCGCCTTTCAGGGCTTCGGCCATCAAAGGTTCATCCGACACCTTGTCTACGTAGGCAGTCAGTTTTTCAGCTTTAATATCTTTCAGAATCTTCTTGATTGCATCTTCTGTCGGCATTTTCAATCCTTCCTTATCCGGACCGAGAATTGCGACTACCTGGTTACTGTCTGTCACGAGGGCTTGCATCATCTGGTTCAGTGCGGCAACCGGAATGGCGGGAGCTATCTGATTGATGATGGCGTATTCGTTTTCGATGCCCGGAATCGGTTCGTTATCGAGGAAATGACGGACATATTCATCCACGTACTCTTCATTCTTGCGTTTGTCACGCTCGTTATAAGCAGATTCCAGTTGGCGCAGATATTCGGCACGGGCACGGTTGTATTCCGTTTCCGTAAAGCCGAATTGGCGGGCGCGTTCTGTTTCGCGCAGGAGAGTGGCTATTCCATTTTCTATGGCATCTTCCTTGCAGACAACGACACCGGTGAAGGCATCTTTGGTTTTGGCAACAAAGAAATCATCGTCATAAGTGGCGGCATATATATAAGGAGGATTGGCGGTCTGTACCAATTCGTTCAGACGCGCATTCAGCATATTGTTGATGAGCGTGGTTGCATAATTCTGTACCAGATAGCCCATGTCGCCTTTCTGCTCGTCAGGAGTGGCTTCGTGCTTGTTGAAGATGAGGGCTTGTACATTGGACTGTTCCTTGTCCTGATAAACCAATACAATAGGCTCCTTGTTGTCGTTTACCGGATAGTACTCGCGTTTGGCAGCATTGGGCTGGGCGGGAATATCAGAAAACATTTTCTTGATTTGGGCTTCGATGGCGTCCACATCTATATCGCCAACTACCACAATACCCTGAAGGTCCGGACGGTACCACTTTTCATAGTAGTCTCTCAAAGTTTGCGGTTTGAAGTTCATAACGACCTCCATCGTTCCGATAGGGAAACAAGTGGCATACTTCGTTCCTTCGAACATGACTGGAAGCATCTTCTCCTGGAAGCGTTGTATGGCGCTCATACGGGTGCGCCATTCTTCGTTGATGACTCCGCGTTCTTTGTCTATTTCCTTCGGGTCCAGGGTCAAATCGTTACTCCAGTCGTGCAGAATCAGCAGGCAGGAGTCGATGGCTCCCGGAGTAGTGACCGGCACATTGGAAATGTTGTATACGGTTTCGTCTACGGAAGTATAGGCGTTCAAGTTCTCACCGAATTTCACCCCGATACGCTCCAGGTATTGCTTCAGTGCATCACCGGGGAAGTGGGTCGTTCCATTGAAACACATGTGTTCCAGGAAGTGGGCAAGGCCGCGCTGGTCGGCTTCTTCCTGAATGGAGCCTACCTTTTGGGCAATGTAAAAGTCGGCCCGGTTTGCAGGCTGGCTGTTCTTGCGGATATAATAGGTCAATCCGTTGTCCAACTTTCCGATACGGACATTTTTGTCGACCGGGATAGGCGGCATTTGCTGTGCAAATACCTGCTGAAAATTGCAGCAAAGAATTAACGCTACAATCCATAAACCACGTAATAGATGTTTCATATTATTATGAATTTAAATTGTTCTTGAACTATCTGTCGGACAGCCCTTGGATAAATCACAACTTCTGTTGTTTTTTTCGGATTCCATTCCGGATAAATGGAATTTATCTGACTGCTTCCCGGATGCGGACCAATTTGGTCAGCAGGTCTTCCAGCAGGTCGAGTTTCAGCATGTTGGCGCCGTCACTCTTGGCTACGGCGGGATTTTCGTGGGTTTCGATGAACAGTCCGTCTACACCTACGGCAACACCGGCTTTGGCTACGGTCTCGATAAGTTGCGGCATACCTCCCGTGACGCCACTGGTCTGGTTGGGCTGTTGCAAGGAGTGGGTTACATCCAGGATGACGGGGAAACCGAAGGTCTGCATTTCGGGGATGCCGCGATAGTCGATGACTAAATCCTGATAACCGAAAGTAGTTCCGCGTTCCGTCAGCATGACGTTCCTATTGCCTGCTTCCACTACTTTATCAGCCGCAAAGCGCATGGCAAGCGGAGAGAGGAACTGCCCTTTCTTGATGTTGATGGTTTTTCCGGTTTTGGCGGCGGCTACAAGCAGGTCTGTCTGCCGGCAGAGGAAGGCGGGAATTTGCAGAATATCCACATATTCGGCAGCCATGGTGGCTTCTTCGGCTGCATGAATGTCGGTCACGGTAGGTACTCCGAAGGTGGTGTGCACTTTTTGCAGTATCTTCAGCGCCTTTTCGTCGCCGATGCCCATAAAGGAATCCAGGCGGGAGCGGTTGGCTTTGCGGTACGACCCTTTGAATACATAGGGGATTTGCAGTTTTTCGGTGATAGTCACGATACGTTCGGCAATGCGCATTGCCATTTCTTCTCCTTCGATGACACATGGACCTGCCAGTAGGAAGAAGTTTCCGGCGGGATTATTCTTTAATTCAATCATAGGTTGTTACTGATTAAGTATTTTCAATTGGGTATAATCAATGTTATTGCTTCATGCAGTACGCTGATGTCCAGTGGAAAATGACGGTCGAGAATACGTCCGTCCAAATCGACAGAGGCATTTTGCGCACGCAGCACTTTTACTTTTTGCGTACGGTAGGGCATCACTACCTTATGGTTCAGAATCCGCCCTTGGATAAGCATCCACAATCCCGACCATAGTTGCAGCAATTCGGGACGGTAAATGACGGAAACATCCAGCCAGCCATTATAGGGCACTGCACTAGGCGCTTGTCCGTATCCCCACGCACTGCCTATGCAGACAGTCATGATGCGTCCGCGTATATGCTCGCCGTTTATCTTGAGATGCATGCGGTACAGCTTCCGTTCGAAGATAATGGATAGCAGTGCCATGAAGTAAGAGAGGAACTTCACTCCCCAGAAACGCTTGCACTGGTCGGTGATTTTCACGATACGGGCTCCCAGGCCTATGTTGATGGCATTGAGAAAGTAGCGTGTCAGATGCTTTTCACCGTCGTAATAATAGCAGGTACCCACGTCTATTTTCCGGCGGCGGTTGTTGATGATGCAATCCACCGCTTTCTTGTAATCCGAACTCATTTCCCAATAGTCGGCAAAGTCATTTCCTATACCATTGGGGATGATGCCGATGGCTATATTCTCCTTGTCCGGTGCATTGGAAAGCATGATGCCGTTAATGACGTCATTCAGTGCGCCGTCACCGCCTACTACAACAATGGTGCGGTAGCCGTTGTTGGCAAGGATACCTGCCAGACGCTCTACCGAACCGAACCCTTCGGACTGCACATAGTCGTAAGGCACACCTTTGCTGTCCATGTATTCTTTGATTTCTTTCCACCGTTTCTGCACTTTCCGTGTTCCGGCTTTGGGGTTGTATATTACTCCCAACTTTTCGGGTTCTGCACTCATGATTCTATTTACAATTTGACTATTTACTATTTACGATTTAAATCACCCGGTCACTTTATCGTTTCATCATCCTTCCAACTTCTTCTTTACAAAAGCTATCTTTTCTTCCATCGGCCACCGGGCATTCATCCAATGGATGGTAAATCCACGCCGTTCCATACCGCGGAACCAGGTCATCTGGCGTTTGGCAAACTGGTGGATGGCTGTTTCCAGTTGCGTGAACATCTCTTCATAGGTCAACTTGCCGATGAGATAAAGTGTCAGATACTTGTATTCCAGTCCGTAATAGATGAGGTCATCCGGTTGGATGCCTTGCTCTATCAGAAGGCGCACTTCGTCTATCATTCCTTCTTCCAGGCGCTGGTGCAGGCGGCGGGTGATTTTCTCCCGACGCAATTCCCGGTCGATGTCCACACCTATGATGAGACTGTTCATCTGGGGGAAGGAACGTTCGTCTACTGGGGTATGGGCATAATACTCTTCGATTTCGATGGCTCGTATGGCACGTTTGGCTGTGTCCACGTCCGTGGTATTGTGCAGGCTTTTGTAACCTTTCAGTATGTCGGTCAGTTCTTCCAGCGATTTGTCTGCCAGACGGGTGCGCAACTCGGGATTCTCGGGTACGGGCAGCAGACGGTAGCCTTTCAGTACTGATTCGAGATACATTCCGGTTCCTCCACATACAACGGGCAGGCAACCTTTTTAATAGTCTCGTAAGCATTCAAGAAATCACGCTGATACTCGAAAACATTGTACTTATAGCCCGGGGCGGCTATGTCGATGAGGTGATGGGGAATCTGTTTCCCGTCGACGGTATAGTCAGCAAGGTCTTTGCCGGTGCCTAGGTCCATCCCCCGGTAGATTTGCCGTGAATCGGCACTGATGATTTCCGTATGGAGTTCGGCGGCCAAGGCGGCTGCAAATGGAGTCTTTCCTGAAGCGGTAGGCCCTAATATGGCGATTAAATCATAGTCTGGCATATATAAGTTCTTGTTAATCTCACTACAAAGATAGTGCAAACCGAATGCAGAATAAAATGAACTCGTTCATTTTTTATGCTGAGGTGCAGCCTATCTTCGCTTT
>OHZE01000724.1_pt1 | contig 9842 bp, 8 predicted proteins | sample 1580371 | NCBI WGS metagenome assembly OHZE01 (sample SAMEA3882527, study PRJEB24775) | human gut metagenome | biome: human-associated habitat; feature: intestine environment; material: feces | place: Netherlands | collected 2009/2010
CTGTTTCATGATGATCCACATTGGCATGTCCGATCTCACCGCCAGCTCCGTGATGTCCGGTCACGATCTTTCCATCAACAATGATACCACCGCCTACACCTGTTCCAAGTGTGACCATGATCACATCGGAGGAGCCTGCTGCAGCACCCTTCCATGCCTCACCAAGAGCTGCGATATTGGCATCATTGGCTGCCTTTGCCGGAAGACCTGTAAGTGCGCTTAATTCGCTTGCTACGGCCTTAAAGCCCCAGTGCAGGTTAACTGCCATAGGAACTTCACCATTCTCATTAACAGGTCCTGGAATGCCGATTCCAACACCGTCTACATTATCCTTTGTGATTCCTCTCTCATCCAGCTTCGTCTTGATTGCATCTGCAACATCCGGCAGGATTGAAGAACCGTTATTCTCCAGTCTTGTTGGAATCTCCCACTGCTCAACCAGAGTTCCATTCGTAAGAAACAGACCGCATTTTACAGAAGTTCCTCCTACGTCAATACCAAAACAATACATACCCATTGTAATTTTCCATCCTTTCTGATCTATGAATTACTATTCTATGCATTACAGTTCTATGCATTACTGTGCCTTAAAGCCTATTAAAAAAGTATTCCCGCAATCAGCAGGTCCTATTCAAAAATTGCGATGACTGCCAATGCTTTTGAAGAAGACCGTAAAAAGGCAATCAAAGCGGGTATGAACGCTCATATTGCCAAACCAATCAGCGCAGATATAATTCTGGAAAATCTGGAGAGAATGCGCCAAAACAGAAAGTATTTTAATGAACCTGCTGAGAAAAGTTAAAAACTTTTCAGCAGGTTTTAATTTATCCAAAAAATTACATGCATACTGTCAGAAGTGCTAGTGTAAATATCTGAGCGTTCACGTATAATGTAGATAAACAAAAAATCTTCTCACAAAATTAAGTAAAAAAGAGTCCGAGGAGTACATTAAAAAAGAAAGGAGATGTTTGTATGAGTAAAAAAATGAGGTTGTGGATGGCAGGAACAGTAGGAGTCTTAATGGCAGGCTTTATGAGCGTAAGTGTTTATGCCCTTGAAGAAAAGGATGTTATTGGAACCTGGTATGTAAATGAGCTTTCTATGGGCGAAGGTGCATCCTTTCATCCGGGGGCAATGGGAATGGAAGTGACCGTGGACATTAAAGAAGACGGTAAAATGGAAACAACAAGTTCTGTTTATGGGGAAGAGCCTGAAGTAGATGAATCAGAGTGGAAAATAGAAAATGATAAAATTTTGATGACTCATAATGATCAGACAGGGGAATGCGAGTACAAGGACGGTAAGATAACCTTAACAGCAGATGGAACGACAATGATCCTGAGTCAGGAAAAGGAAGAGTATGAGCCTTATGTACCGGGCAAACCGGTAGAAAATCCAACTATGAAGGATTTTGAAGGAGAATGGAGCTGTACTCTGATGGAAGCATTTGGAATGCAGATGCCGGTTAATGCTGACTTTACAGGATTTGAAATGAGTATGTCTGTGGAAGACGGAAAGGCTGAAATTATCTTAATAGAGAGCGGAGAAGAGACAAAAGTAGAACTTCAGGGCGACGTGGAAGGAAACGCACTGGTATTAAAGGCTGTAACAGAGGATGAGGCAGGAACTATGTTTTTCAGTCTTGATAATATGAAGTTCAATTTACTGGATGATGGAAAACTGTGTTTGATAGCAGAAGACGATGCAGAGGAATCTGATGACGGCGAAGAAGCAGATGATTCTGAAACAGGTGAAGTTGATTTTTCCGTAAAGACATATTTTGAAAAAATAGTTGTTACAGAATAAGGTAAAATACTGCCGCACCATTCCGGTGAGGCAGTATGAGTTTTCAGATAAAAAAGGAGGATAGGGTATGGGATTATTTGATAAGAAAATCTGTGACATCTGCGGAGAGAAAATTGGGTTATTGGGAAATCGAAAACTGGATGACGGAAATCTGTGTAAGGATTGTGCGAAAAAATTATCACCATGGTTTGAGGAGCGGCGGCACAGTACAGTAGAGGATATCAAACGTCAGCTGGAATATCGTGAAAAAAACAAAAAAGCGGTAATGGACTTTTGTATAACCCGTCAGATCAATACCAGAAATTACAATGTTTTTATTGATGATAATAAAGGAAATTTTACTGTTGCACGGAAACTGGATGTTAATGAAAACCCGGACATAGTTCCTTTATCAGCCATTGTACAGTGCAGGGTTGATGTAGACCAACAGCAGCAAGAGGAAACATATACAAAGGATGGAGAAACTGTAAGTTATCAGCCACCGGTATATAAATATGAATTTGATTATACTATGCGTATTAAAGTGAGAACCCAGTGGTTTGATGATATGGATTTTCGCTTGAATACTTTCTCTATAAGCAGTGATAACAGAAGGGAATTGATGGAAGTGGAGCAGACTGCTTATCAGATTATTGCGGCACTGACACCAAACGCAGCCGGGATGCAGTCCGGAATGTCAGGAATGAACATGAACGGAGGAATGCAATCCGGAATGTCAGGGATGCAGCAGAACAGCAGTTCGTGGAGATGCCAGTGTGGTGCAGAGAATACCGGAAGGTTTTGTGAATACTGTGGTCAGCCAAGACCGTTTTAAGCAATGGGAAACAGAGTGGACAGGATTGTTCACTCTGTTTGTGATAAAAACTCTGAAAATAGATGATTCTTCTGAAAACTATATGATAAAATGGTGCTTTATAGTATAATTATTACAAAAATGGATTAGAGCGTATTTGAAAAATCATTCCTGCAAATTGTGACGCACATCTTGCGTAAAGCATTTTTCAAACCCGCTTCGGTAAGAGAGGAACTTTCATGACATACAGTAAAAAGAGGACTCTGTCATATGGAGTGATTCTGATAAGTGTGTTGCTGGCTTATTTCTGCAGGCAGGTGAGAACGGAAAATGTTTTTATGAGAAATCTGGCAGATCAGTGTCGTAGCTGTATTTATCTGGGAATGTACTGTGCCTGGGTGATTTATCTGAGAAAACATGTAGTACATAAAAAAACGCGCAGATGCCTGACTGCAATTGGCTGTCTGATGGTATTCTGGTTCTTTGTGCGGACAGTAAAATTTCATATTTTTCATGATCCTCTTGGAGAACATATCTGCTGGTATCTATATTATATTCCCATGATTCTGATTCCGGTTCTGGGTTTGGCAGCAGCAATGTTTTTGGGCGAAAAGGAGGAAGAGAAAACGGTCAGAAAGATTATAATTTTGCTGACCGTTGCAGCGATATTGATCGTAAGTGTTTTTACAAATGATTTGCATCAGCTGGTATTTCGTTTTTCCAAACAGCCCCCATTTTCGGATAAACATTACAGTTATGGTATTGTTTTTATGGTGATTCAGGGATGGATCTTGATCTGTCTGACAGGGATGGAAATCATTCTGATTAGAAAAAGCAGAATTCCGGGAAAGAAACAGTTCTGGCTGCCAGTGATTCCGGGAATATTGCTTCTGGGGTGGAATATCGGAAATATACTCCGCCTGCCTTTCATCAAAATCATTGCAGGGGATATGACGGCAGTGTGCTGCCTTTTAATGGCAGCAATTTTTCAGGGTTGTATATTATGTGGATTGATACAGACCAATAATCGATATTTTGAATTATTCCAGACCTCCGGAGGACTGGATGCAGAGATTACGGATCATTCTTTTCAGCGCTATTATCATTCCGGCGATTTCCCAGAGCTGTCGTCTGAACTGCGTAAAATCATAATAGACAGATCATCAGTACAGGAACAGGGAATCCGGATCAACCATATTCCTATAAGGGGAGGACATTTGTTTTGGTCAGAGGATATTTCGGTACTGCTGGATCAGTATCAGGATATTCGGGAACAGCAGGAGGAACTGACTGCCAGAAACCGTCTGTTACAGAAAGCTTATCAGAAAGAGGCTGAGCGGAGAAAGACAGAAGAACAGACCCGTCTGTTAAATATGATACAGAATCAGACAGCCGGTCAGCTGGAATTGCTGTCACAGTTTATGGATGAGCTGGAACGGACAGAATCAAGGGAACAATATGATCGGATTCTCGGTAAAATTGTAGTTGTTGGCACATATTTGAAGCGGAGAAAGAATCTGGTGCTGACACAATATGCATCAGATGGAAATCTGCTTACAATGGAAGATCTCAGACAAAGCCTGGCAGAATCCTGTGACAGCTTAAAATTATGCAGGATCCGGGCTGCTTACTACGTGGAAAATGTGGATGTGCGGCTGAATGCAGATGATATACTAAAATGCTATGATACCTTTGAATGGCTTGTGGAACGATTGTTTGATACAATGCAGTCTGTTTTTTATCGTGTGTCGCAGATCGATGATGCTCTGCGTATTTCAGTTCATATTGTAGCAGAAGAAGATCTGCGGGGATTAATGTCAGAAAGACCGGAATTAAAAGTGCAGCAGGAAGATGAAAACGAATGGTTTATTAGTTGTATCGTCTTCAGAAAGAGAGGCGGAAGATGATCAGTTTTGTGGAATGCAGTATGGCAATACAGAATGTTCTGATGATTCTTCTTGAAATCTGCATGATTCTGGAATTAATCCTCCTGCTGGTAAGAATCACCTGCTTTTCCGGGAAAAAGAAAATCGTAACGGTAGTGGCTGTCTTTGTAGTTTCCTTCATGTTCATGGGCGCTCTGATGAATGATCACAGATATTGCCTGGGAGAGAGTTCCTATCAGCCAATGCTTCAGGGTTATCCGGTCAGTGTTTTCATGACGGTGGTTATAGGATTATTGCTTTATCTTTGCTGGGTAATCCGGAGCGAGAGACGCAGATATAATCATTCCCTGTCTTACTGGTCCGTGAATGAAGCTGTGAATGATGTTCCATGTGGGGTCTGTTTTTCGGATCCTCTTGGAAGGATTGTTTTGTGTAATACCAAGATGCAGGAACTGAGCAGAATCATGACAGGTTCTTATCTGCAGGATTACGAGGCATTAAGGAAAGCAATGAATGGGAGACCTGAATCGGAAGGTTTTCGCAGATTGAGCAAAGACAGTAATGTGTTTTATTTTCCTGATGGTTCCGTCTGGATGTTTCAGGAATATAGTCTGCAGGAGCCGGATTGTGCAGGATATCTGCAGACAGTGGCAGTTAATGTATCAGAAATTTATTACAATGGTGAAAAAATTAGGGCAAACAATGAAAAGCTGGAAATCCTGAATCATAAGCTGGAGGAAATGTACGAAAAAATCGGAGATAAAATCAGAGAGCAGGAGACGCTTGTCATGAAAATGCAGGTTCATGACAATTTTGGACGAAGCCTTCTGTCAATACGCAGAATACTGGAAAGAAAAGAAGATCCGGATAAAATGGATAAACAGTTGTCTGTATTGAAACATCTGGTTTATATTCTTACCGGTTCTGCTGTTGAGAGTATGGAAGAAGTATATAAGGATACGATCAGACATGCAGAAGAGCTTGGAATTTCAGTTCAGATTAGTGGGAACTTTCCCATGCATCCATCTTACAGGCTGCTGACAGACAGGGCAATTCGTGAATGTGTGACAAACTGTGCCAGACATGCCCATGGCAGTACTGTTTGGGTGAAGATAGACAAAAATGCAGATGAATATACTGTTCAGATTACCAATGATGGAGAGGTGCCTGACAAAAATGCGGAAGAAGGCGGTGGTTTATCTGCACTGAGAAAGGCAGCTGAATCAGGAAAATGCAGGATGCAGGTTTCTTTTTCCCCTGAGTTTTGTCTGATATTGAAAATGCCACTGACAGAAAGGATGGGATTCGATGGTACGGATACTGATAGTAGAAGATCAGAAGATCATGCAGAAGTATTTTGAATATATTATTATGCAGGAGCCGGAATTCCGACATGTCCAGACAGTTTCAGATGCACGTGAAGCTGTAAAAATCTGTGATTATTCGGCAATTGATCTTGTGATTATGGATGTGCAGACGTTTCATAATCATGATGGACTCAGTGCCGGAAAAGTGATCAGGGAGAAGTATCCCTATACAAAGGTATTGATCGTTACTTCCCTGATCGATCCCAAGGTGCTGGAAAGGGCAAAAAGTGGATGTGCAGACAGTCTCTGGTATAAGGATCACGGGGAAGAGGAAATACGGAGTGTGATCCACAGAACCTTAAATGGTGAGCATGTATTTCCGGATATGACGCCGAAGGTGGAGCTTAACTGGATCACAAGCGGTGATATCAGTCCCAGGCAGCTTGAGATGCTCCGCCTGTATATCCGTGGAATGTCATATTCAGAGATTGCGCGGGAAATGAAATGCTCTACCTCCGGGGTGAGATGGAATTTTCAGGAAATGATCGCCAAGGCAGGATACAGCTGTAAAGAAGATCTGATAGCGGCTGCACTGGAAAGTAAGCTGATCGTAACTACGTTAAAATAGCAAGCTGATAAACTGCGAAGTTATTCTGTTATGAGCAGAAAGCGAAGCGGAGTGCAAATATCCGTTTGATAAGAAGGGAGATGAGAGTATGAAAAAATATTCGATTGCTGTATGTGTTTGTGCGGTACTGTTTTCTGTTGGTATCCATGGCGGAGGTATGAGAGAAGTATTTGCCAGAGCACCTGGGGCAGATGAGAATCTGGCAATTCTGCAGGACATTATCAGGGAAAATGAATGTCAGGCCGGAATGGCATTTCTGGGATATACCTATGAAGGTGCAGAGGCAGCAGAGATACTTGAATATACCAGACAGGGAGAAGTGGCAGCTGCGTATCCTTTTTTACAGGATGGAACAGTGGTTGATGCAGGGGGATATGAAATTTATGCCATTGTCCCGGGGGATGATTGCAGGGTCAGCGTTTATCCGGCTCAGCCTACGGAAGAAGGGGAATATCTGGATGATCTGAACTCTCCATACTATAGGGGACAGGAGAATGAAATCATTATCCTGCGCTGCAATGTGAGTGAGATTCATTCCAATGTGATGGTTTCTGTACAGAAGCAGAATATGAGTGTGCAATACCATCCTATGGTGTCGTTAAAGGATGGACATCTTGCAGCAGAAAACCACTGCTATGATTTCTCCATATATTATAATTGGGATGAGTATGATCCGGAATATAATCCGGTGTATGAGTCAGAGTACGATCCAGAGTGTAATCCGGAGCATGATTCAGCATTGAATATAAAGATTGCCAGAGGACAGCTTTCTGAGACAGATGAAGTCAGCTATTACCTTGGTCTTGGTATGTCTCTGTGGTATACAGGCACTGAGGAGTACATTGAAGGAAGAAATTGTCCGGTATTTGTTCTGGGAACGGATCATGAGGATCATTTTACAAAAGAACATTATTATGCAGTAGGAGACAATGTGGTTTATTATTATGATCCGTCAGGTGATGCATGGCTTCTGCTGGGGGCAGGCTGACAGAAGCTTCACCAATATATCATAGAATTTTGATTAATCAGAGAAAGAGGAAACAGACATGAATGATTTTTTGACAGAAAAAAATAAAAAAGCAGGGGTGTTGGGAAAACTGAAGTGGGTTCTTTGTGGCTTCTGCATGCTTTTATCCCTGGGAGCTATTGGTGCATCGGAGAAGTATATTGGTGAAGGACGCTGGGGAATGGCAGCAACAGAGATTCTGCTCTGTTTGTTATTTTTATATCCGACTTTCAGGGAAGTTCAGAAAGCATTACGGAAGAAAAAAGCCAGGGAAATTGCCTGCTGGTTTGAATCTTATGCCCAGAATACGGTCTCATTTGAGAAACTTGAGCAGGAGCTGGGAAAAGGTGCAGTAAAAAAACTGGAAAAATTTATTGCCAGGGGATATATCCGGAATATCCAGATAGACAGAGAAGGAAATTATATTATGATTACTGCACCAAACAGACGTGTAAATGAAAAGATTTATATTACAGTTACCTGTACCAGCTGCGGTGCAAAGAATCAGGTAATAAAAGGACGTCTGAGCAATTGTGAATATTGCGGACAGCGTCTTAACTCATGATACAAGTACTGTGAGAGAGGATTATCAGGAGTGTTCATAAAAACGAGAATGAATTTTGGCTAAGTTACTGTGAATGGAGTGAACAGTAACACTATTCCATCGCCGAAGGCGATTTCTAAAGATTTGAGTTTGAGAGCGTAACTGTGTGAAGGTGCTGAATCGTCATAGTTGCTATAGAATGTGGTATATTGTATACAATTTGCTAATTTCATATCTTTTACAGTACAAATATCTGCACTTCATAGAATTTTAGGATGAAATCATAGAAGAAATTTATAAAATTTGCTAATAAAACTGGATAAAATGTGCATTTTATGTTACATTTAATAAGGTATATGTATTGAACTTATTTATCTGGTTTTATTAGCCCTTTTTTGAGTGCAGAGATGGAGGGAACGGATAAGAACAGATATCATAAGGATAAAATTTTATCGTGAGGAAGGTGAGCAATTGGAAAACTATACTAAGTACAAACTGAAAAGCAGTGATGAACTTGCATCAGTGCTTGACGGTAAGGACAACCTGTTTGTGATTGCCTGCAACAAATGTTTCAAAGAATTTGAAACTGTTGACGAACCGGATTGTGACGAATTTCTGAAATTCGCTGCAGATCAGGGAAAGAATGTTACAGGCAGTGCAAAATTTGATTTCTTATGCAACAAGATGCACACAGAAAGAAAATTACAGGATCTGATTCCGGAAGGTACAGAGAATGTAGTAGTAATTTCCTGTGGCCTTGGTATTCAGACCGTTGCGGATCTGGCAGGTAAGCCGGTAGTTGCTGCAAGCAACACCCTTAACTACAGAGGTCATCATGGCATGGCACTTACCAAGAAGAGCTGTGACGCATGTGCGCAGTGTTATCTGAACATTACCGGAGGTGTCTGTCCGATCGTTGACTGTTCAAAGAGTCTTGTCAATGGACAGTGCGGTGGAGCAAAGAATGGAAAATGCGAAGTAGATCCGAATAAAGACTGTGCATGGGAGAAGATTTACCAGAGACTTGCAAAACAGGGACGTCTGGAAGAATTCTTAAACCAGCCTGTACAGGTTCGTGATTTCTCCAAAGTTAATTTCAAAGTGATCAACGACTATGTGAAGTCCATCAGAGAAGAAAGACTGGACGGATATTACGGCGGTGTTCATCCGTCAGAACGCAAGGAATTCAGTGAGCACATCGCTCTGAAGAAATTCCCGGATCCGAAGACAGTTGTAATCTCCATGTCACAGCATCTGGGCGCACCGGCTAATCCGATCGTTCAGGTTGGTGACACTGTAAAAGTTGGTCAGAAGATCGGTGAAGCTGCCGGATTTATCAGTGCTCCGGTACATTCCAGCGTAAGCGGAACCGTAGTTGCTGTTGAACCGCGTATGCATGGCACACGTGGAAGCGAAGTGATGGCTGTTGTTATTGAATCGGATGGAAAAAATACTCTGCACGAATCCGTACAGCCACATGGTGATCTTGACAATCTTACTCCGGATGAGATCATTGATATCATTCGTGAAGCCGGAATCGTTGGTATGGGTGGTGCAGGTTTCCCGACCTGTGTCAAACTTAAACCTGCAAAACCGGTAGATACCATCCTTCTCAACGGATGTGAATGTGAGCCTCTGTTAACAGCAGACCACAGAGTACTCCTTGAGTATGCAGATGACATTATTTTTGGCCTGAAAGCAGTCCTTAAGACAACAGGTGCCGAGAAGGGTATCATCGTTATCGAGGACAATAAGCCGGATGCCATTGAATTAATGCAGAAAAAAGTTGCTGACATCGGAAACATGGAAGTATTTGTTGCAAGAACCAAATACCCGCAGGGCGCTGAGAAAACTCTCATTAAGCGAGTTATG
>OHZE01000725.1_pt1 | contig 9841 bp, 9 predicted proteins | sample 1580371 | NCBI WGS metagenome assembly OHZE01 (sample SAMEA3882527, study PRJEB24775) | human gut metagenome | biome: human-associated habitat; feature: intestine environment; material: feces | place: Netherlands | collected 2009/2010
TCCGGCTCATCGACGATGAGGTTCACGTCATCCGGCGTGGTGTCCTCCGGCTGCTGGGGCTGCTCCGTCTGTCCCTTTTTCAGGAAGGGCAGCTCCAGATGCCGGTGGCCCTCGTCATCGTAGACCATATACTCCTGCGCCACCAGATATCCCACGGCGGCCAGCAGGATCAGCACCAGCACAATGACCAGCGCCAGTTTCCCGTGGTTTCGGCCACGGTAGCTCTGATAACCTCTGGTTGCCATGACGATACCTCCTTTTTCTCAGGTTCAGGGTCGGATGGCATCCAGCTGTGCCACCCGGCGGGCATGGCGTCCGCCCTCAAATTCGGTGTTTAGAAAGACCTCCACCATACGCTTGGCCAGATTGGGGCCGGTGATGCCGGCGCCCAGCGCCAGCACGTTGGCATCGTTGTGGCGGCGGGTCATCTCGGCGGAGTAGCAGTCGCCGCACAGGGCGGCGCGGATGCCCTTGACCTTGTTGGCGGAGATGGAGATGCCGATGCCGGTGCCGCAGATGAGGATGCCGCGCTCGCACTCCCCGTCCGCGACGGCGCGGGCCACGGCCTCGCCGTAGATGGGGTAGTCGCAGCTCTCTTCGCTGTACGTGCCGAAGTCCTTGTAGGCAAGGCCCAGCTCGTCGAGATGGCGCATGACCTCCTGCTTGAGGGCAAAACCGCCGTGGTCACATCCGATCGCAATCATAAACAATACCTCGATTTCTGTAATTTTCCCGGCGTTAAAATGGCCAGTCCGGGAGCCATTTGAGCACATTCCATGCATAGTCGCGCGGGATCGTCACGCCCGTGAGCACGGGGAAAAACAGCGCGAAGAGCACGCCGTTTGCCGCCGTGAAGGCATACACGATGCCGAGATAGCCGCGCTGCCGCAGCCGGTCGAACACGTACCCGAGCGCGAGCACGAGAAAGAGCGTCGCCGCGAAGTAGTGGTATTCGAACGTCAGGCGTGAGATGAACACCCACGGCAGCACCTGCGCCAGATAGCCGACGAGGAGAAACAGCGCCGTGCGGTCGCGCTTCGCCGCGCGGTATGCGAGCACCGGCAGCGCCAGCAGCCCGCCCCAGCACAGCAGGGGATTGACGAACGCGCCGATGGTCGATACCGTCCCGTCGCCATACGACAGGTAGTAGAGGATCGGCCGCAGGTCGAGCAGCCACTGCCACCAGCGCGAGGAATACGGATGCGTGGCGACAAGGCCGGAATGATAGGTAAACATGAAGCGCTGGTTTTCCAGCACGATGGCGGCGTATTCGCGCGTGAAGTACATGCCCGCGCCGTGCAGGCCGCGCGCCGCACCGTAGGGGTAATAGCTCGCGTAATAGATCATGCCCGGCACGAGCACGAAAAACACGAGGCAGAAGCCGATGTTGCCGAGCAGGCGGTGCGCATACCGGCGGCCGTCACCGTCCCGGTGCGCCTGCACGCCCTGAAACACCCAGTGCAGCGCCCAGAGCACGCCGAGGCCCGCCCCGGCATAGAGACACGTCCACTTCGTGGCCGCGCCGATGCCGAACGTGACGCCGCAGGCGGCGAGGTGGCGCAGCCGCCCCTCCGTGAAGTACCGGTACAAAAACAGGTACATGAGCAGGATGAAAAACGTCGCAAAGCTGTCGATCGTCGCAATGCGCGTCTGCGTCAGGTGCATGAAGTCGAACGCCAGCAGCGCCGCGCCGCACAGGGCCACGCGGTCGTCGCGGAACATCCGGCGCAGCAGATCCCACATCAGCGGCAGCATGGCCACGCCGAAGAGCGTGCCCATGAAGCGCCAGCCGAACGGCGTCATGCCGAAGAGAACGATGCCGAGCGAGAGGATCTCCTTGCCGAGCGGCGGGTGCGAGACTTCATACGGATACACGCCGCGCAGGTGCTCATAGGCCGTGCGCGCGTGGTAGATCTCATCAAAATACGTGCTGTTGTAGTACGTGGACGCGGCAGGCACGGTGTCCGCTTCGTCGCAGAGCGCGTCCGCGCTCGCAGGGCCGGTGATGGCGCGCACGCCGATGCGGCTGCCCTGCGGGTCGTAGAGTGCGAGCTCGCCGATCTCCATGTGCGCGCTCGCCGTGATGCGCACATAGGCCGCCGCTGCGGGCGCAGTGTCGGCCATTTCCGGCTGAAGCCACTTGAAGAGGTCGGCGTAGCCCTGCGGCATCGTGCCGGCGGGCGTGAAGGTCACGCCGTCGGTCGAATAGGCGAGGGTGTATTCGCCGGTCGACAGGCCGGGGTAGTACCACACGGCGGAAATTTCACTCTCGCGCTCGAGCGCGAGCACGGCGGATTCCCCCGCCTCGAACGAGCAGAACTGCTGCGGGTCGCGCGCAGAGCCGAGGCTAAAGAATGCTGCGACGGCGTACACCGCCGTCAGCGCCGCGATGCCAAGCCCGCCGCGGCGGCCCGTGCGCCGGGGGATAGGGCCGCGTGCGGGCAAAACCAGATGCGCCAGCAGCGTGAGCGTGAGCGTGATGGCGGCTGCGAGCAGAATGTACCGGAGCGCTGCCATACGCTGCCCCTCCCTTCGCCGGAATGCCGGATGGTCTATATTATAGTACAGCGCGGCGGCCCTGTCCAGAAAAGAATCCGCCGGAGGGGCGGCAGCACTTGACAACTGTCCGGAATAAAGTTAGAATAATGTGATTATATTTTTGGCGGCGGATGGAGCGCCGACACGAATATCGTTATGTTCCCGGCGGGTGCGCTTGATGGCCCGCCTTTTCCAACTTGAAAAAATATCGTAGAAAAAATCTGAAGAAACGGAGGATCACAATTTCATATGTCGTTACCAATAGCACTCGGTTGTATCATCGCAGCGCTTGTGGTTGGTTGTATCCTTGGCGGACTTTACCGCAAAAAGGTCTCGGAGCGCGAGATCGGCAGTGCGGAAGAGAAGGCCAAGCAGATCATAAATGATGCCTATAAGAGTGCCGAGAGCAAGCGGCGCGAGACCCTGCTCGAGGCCAAGGAAGAGATCCACAAGAGCCGGACGGAGTACGAACGCGAGGTCAAGGAACGCCGCGCGGAGCTGCAGAAGCAGGAGCGCCGCCTCCAGCAGAAGGAGGAGACCCTCGACCGCAAAACGGACACGCTCGACAAAAAGACGGACGCCCTCAACCAGAAGATCGCCGCGATCGACACCAAGCAGAATGAGATCAATCAGCTCAAAAAGACCCAGATGGAGCTGCTCGAGAAGATCTCCGGCTATACGGTCGAGGAGGCCAAGGCCTTCCTCATCAACAGCCTGAAGGACGACGTCGTGCATGAGCAGGCGCTCATGGTCAAGGAGGTCGAGGCCCAGTACAAGGATGAGGCCGATACCCGCGCCCGCGAGATCATCGCCACCGCCATCCAGCGCTGCGCCGCCGACCATGCCAGCGAAGTGACCGTGTCGGTCGTGCCGCTGCCGAACGACGAGATGAAGGGCCGCATCATCGGCCGCGAGGGCCGCAACATCCGCGCCATCGAGACGCTCACCGGCTGCGACCTCATCATCGACGACACGCCCGAGGCCATCACGCTCTCGAGCTTCGACCCCGTGCGGCGCGAAGTCGCGCGCATCGCGCTCGAAAAGCTCATTCAGGACGGCCGCATTCACCCCGCCCGCATCGAGGAAATGGTCGCCAAGGCCCAGAAGGAGGTCAACGCCACCATCAAGGCCGAGGGCGAGCGCGCCGTTTTCGAGACGAACATCCACGGCCTGCATCCCGAGCTCATCAAGCTGCTCGGCCGCATGAAGTACCGCACCAGTTACGGCCAGAATGTGCTCAACCACTCCATCGAGGTTTCGCACATTGCCGGCCTGCTCGCTTCCGAGCTCGGCGTCGACGTGGCCACCGCCAAGCGCGCCGGCCTCCTGCACGATATCGGCAAGGCCATCGACCACGAGGTCGAGGGCAGCCACGTGACCATCGGCGTCAACATCGCCCGCAAGTACAAGGAGTCGGAGGAAGTCATCCACGCCATCGAGGCCCACCACGGCGACGTGGAGGCCCACACCGTCGTCGCCTGCCTCGTTCAGGCGGCCGACGCCATCTCCGCTGCGCGCCCCGGCGCCCGGCGCGAGAACATCGAGAACTATGTCAAGCGTCTCGAAAAGCTCGAGGAAGTCACCAAGAGCTTCCCCGGCATCGCCAACTGCTTTGCCATTCAGGCCGGCCGCGAGATCCGCATCATGGTCAAGCCCGAGGAGGTCTCGGAGGATCAGATGGTGCTGCTCGCGCGCGACATCGCCAAGAAGATCGAGGACGAGCTGACCTACCCCGGCCAGATCAAGGTCAATCTCCTGCGCGAGACCAAGGCCATCGACTACGCGAAGTAAACCAAAGCACAAACAAAACGCCCGCCGGATATCCGGCGGGCGTTCGTGCATTTGCTGCCTTTTGGCGGCGGTGGGCGCAAGTGCAGGTTTTGCGACAGATGCATCAAAAAATGCATAAAAAACGAATCTGTTACAAAAAGGAAAGAAATACTTGACAAAAACGGTCGATTTATGGTAATATTTTTCTGGAGCTGATAAAAATTGTTCCAAAACACGAAAGGAGAGTAAAATTCATGATTTGGGATTGCCCGTTTTGCTTCCTCGGATGGCTGCATGATCAGTGGGGCTGGGACCCCGAAATGGCTGAGAAGTTCAGATCCATGTGCCCGAACAAGTAATTGATTTTTTGTGTGCTGTTAACCGGTAGCACGCTGTCAGCCCGCCCGGGGCTGAGCCAACCTTACGAGGCCTGACGCTTTGCGTCAGGCTTTGTTTTTTTGCCCGGTTTGACAGCCCGCGCGCGGGTGTGCAGAATGGGCGCAGAGACCGAAACGGACGGGCAGGGAGATGCGATGAAGCAAAAGTGGCATAAACTCTATGGTAATTATATTACTTATTTGATTTTGGTTGGTCTTGGATTATATTATATTTCTGTGATTGCGCTTGATATTTGGGTATTTCATGCACCGGATTTGTCATTCTCAATCCCATGTTTTCTAATGCTGACCTGCCCCGCTGCTTTGTCGATCGTTTTATCGTATAAGCCGCAGGTTTTTAGTCGGCTTTTAACGCGCTGCAGCTTTGATGCCGAAGGCATCCATTGCCGGAGTCCGCGCTGGGGGCGCTTTACGCTTCGGTGGGATGAAATTCGTACATATGGCTTTGGCGTGAATTCATTTTCGTACATGTCTGCATCATTTTTGTATTTCTCACGGAACGAGGTGGAGTATGTGCCGAAGGACATGATCAAGCGGCTGGACGATGTGATCCGCAATGAACGCGGCGGGCATTTCCGGCGCAGGCCCGGCGCGTGAGCGGGCGAGCCTGCTGCACCGTGGATAGAGAAGAAAGCAGACAGCAAAAAATCCGGCGCCCGCGATGCGGGCGCCGGATCTTGCTTTGTCTGTTGTTTTTCCGGGGCAGGGGGGAATCAGTACATACCGCCCATGTCCGGGGCAGCCGGAGCGGCCGGAGCGGCCTTCTCGGGCAGGTCGGCCACGAGGGACTCGGTGGTCAGGACCATGGAGGAGACGGACGCGGCGTTCTCGAGCGCGCTGCGGCAGACCTTGGTCGGGTCGACGATGCCGTTTTCGATCATGTCGCCGAAGGTGTCGTGCGCGGCGTCGTAGCCGTAGTTGACGCTCTTGCTCTTGCTGACCTTGTCGAGGATGACCGCACCCTCAACACCGGCGTTGGCCGCGATCTGGCAGATCGGGGCGCGCAGAGCGGCTGCGATGATGTTCGCGCCGGTCTTCTCATCGCCGGAGAGCTTGGCAGCGGTCGCCTGTGCGGCCTTGCTGGCCACGACATACGCCGTGCCGCCGCCGGCCACGATGCCCTCTTCGACGGCTGCGCGGGTCGCGTTGAGCGCGTCCTCGATGCGCAGCTTCTTTTCCTTCATCTCGGTCTCGGTCGCAGCGCCGACCTTGATGACTGCAACACCGCCGGACAGCTTTGCCAGGCGCTCCTGCAGCTTCTCCTTGTCGTACTCGGAGGTCGTCGTCTCGATCTGGGCGCGGATCTGCGCGATGCGGCCCTGAATGTCGTCCTTGGAGCCGGCACCCTCGACGATGGTCGTGGTCTCCTTCGTGACCTTGACCTGACGCGCGCGGCCCAGCTGAGCCAGCGTGGTGTCCTTGAGCTCCATGCCGAGGTCGGTCGAGATGACCTGGCCGCCGGTCAGGATGGCGATATCCTGCAGCATTTCCTTGCGGCGGTCGCCGAAGCCGGGGGCCTTGACGCACACGCAGGTGAACGTGCCGCGCAGCTTGTTGAGGATGATGGTGGCCAGCGCCTCGCCCTCGATGTCGTCGGCGATGATGACGAGCTTCTTGCCCGCGTTCAGCACGGCCTCGAGCACCGGCAGGATCTCCTGAATGTTCGAGATCTTCTTGTCCGTGATGAGGATGAGCGCGTCGTCAATGACGGCTTCCATCTTGTCGTTATCCGTGACCATATACGGGGTGACATAGCCGCGGTCGAACTGCATGCCCTCGACGACCTCGGAATAGGTCTCGGCGGTCTTGCTCTCCTCGACGGTGATGACACCGTTCTGGCTGACCTTCTCCATCGCCTCGGCGATGAGCTTGCCGATGTGCTCGTCACTGGAAGAGATCGCGCCGACACGCGCGATGTCGCCGCTGCCGCTCACGGGCTGGGAGTTGGTGCGGATGGCATCGACAGCCGCTTCGGCCGCCTTCTGGATGCCGCGGCGCATGACCATCGGATTGGCGCCGGCGGCCAGGTTCTTCAGACCCTCGCGGATCATCGCCTGCGCCAGAACGGTGGCGGAGGTGGTGCCGTCGCCCGCGACGTCGTTGGTCTTGGTGCTCACTTCGCGGATGAGCTGCGCGCCCATGTTCTCAAACGGGTCCTCGAGCTCGATCTCTTTTGCGATCGTCACGCCGTCGTTCGTGATCAGCGGAGCGCCGAACTTCTTGCCCAGCACCACGTTGCGGCCCTTGGGGCCGAGGGTGATCTTGACGGTATCTGCAAGCTGATCCACGCCGCGCTGCAGCGCCTTGCGTGCTTCTTCACCATAAATGATCTGTTTTGCCATAATGATAGCCTCCTAAAATCAAAGCGGTTGGATTACTCGACGACAGCCAGAATGTCGCCCTGACGCACGATGGAATATTCCTCGCCGTCCACTTTCACGGTGGTGCCGGAGTACTTGCCGACGATCACGCGGTCGCCCGCGGCCACGGTCATCTTCACTTCGTTGCCGTCCACCATGCCGCCCGGGCCGACTTCGACGACCTCGAACATCTCGGGCTTCTCCTGCGCGGATGCTGCCAGGATCAGGCCGCTCTTGGTCTTTTCCTCTGCCTTGAACTGCTTGAGGATCACACGGTCTGCCAACGGTTTGAGTTTCATAATCTATATGCCTCCTAATATTGAATACAAAAAAGCGATGCGTTAGCACTCAATTCCTCTGAGTGCTAACGCATCATACTATACCACAATTTTTCGGATTATCAAGCCCCTGGCGAATTTTTTTTGTAAACGTTTTGTGACCGCGTTTTTTCGTCAGGCGTGGACAAATTCGCGCGTCTCGTGGCCGCCCGTGGTCTCGGGGTGGAAGAAGGCCATGTTCGCCGGCACGAGGAAGTTCACGCCGCCGGGGATGAGGTCGAAGTTTACGTGCTTGCTCCAGAGCGCCTCACCGTCGATGTTCACGACGAGATCCTGCTCGCTGTCGATCTCGAGATGACCGCCCTCGAGATGGGTGATGAATTTTTCCAACTCACGGTAGCGGCCCTTGGCGTACTTGCCGACGAGCCGGATGAACTGCAGGCGCGACACGTCGCGCACGACGAGAAACTCCAGCTTGCCGTTATCGGGCCGGGAGTCGGGGATGGGGTTGAAGCCGCCGCCGAACCGGCCGTTGCACGCGCAGATGAGCGACGTGCCGCCGCTGTAGTCCATGCCGCAGCCGCGCACGGTCAGCGGCTGGGCGATGCCCTTGAAGAGGTTGGCCACGGCGGACAGCACATAGCTGTCGTGATACTGGTGCACCTCGGTGCCGATGCGCGCGTCGATGCCGACGGAGCAGATGTTGACCGCGTAGCGCCCGCAGCACTCCATCACGTCGAGCGGACGCACTTCGCCGCGCACGAGATCGCTCAGGTCGAAAAAGCGGTCCTTTTCCTCGCCGAACATTTTGATGAAGTCGTTGCCCGTGCCGCAGGGGAAGTGGGTCACGGCGACGTTATCGTGCCCGACGGCGCCGTTGACGCACTCGTTGAGCGTGCCGTCGCCGCCGCAGGCATATACCCGCAGCTCCTCGCCGGAAGCGGCCTCGGCCTCGATCTTCGCGCACGCATCCATGGGCGCGGTCGTGATGTAGACCTCATAGGCGTCCGCGCTGCCCTCGAGCGCGAGGCGCGCCTGCTCGGCCACGTATTCATGCCGGTCCTTGCCGCCGGCGACGGGGTTGACGATGAACAGATGTTTCATAGCTCCATTCCTGCACTTTCGACAAAATAATACCATTACTATACCCCGGTCGGCGGGGACGCGCAAGAGGGGAATCGTGAATATTTGCGATTTTTTAACTGCCGGTGTGAAATATATGCGGCCGTGCGTCGGATATGCGGCTTCACACGTCTTTCGTGTACTGGAACAGGTCGCAGCGGAGCGTGCCGTTGTAGAGCTTGCGCTTCTTGTCTGCCGGGCGGCCGAACGCGCGCTCAAACTCCGTGTGCGAGCTCAGCAGGTAGAGCCGCCAGTGCTCCGTTTTGGCATAGGCCGCGCCGAAGGCGGTGTAGAGCGCCTCGGCCTCGCGCTTTTCCATCAGGCGCTCGCCGTAGGGCGGATTCGTGACGATGACGCCGCGGTCGGTTGTGCGGTCAAATTCCCGCGCGTCCGCCACCGCGAAGGTGATGCAGTCGTCCACGCCGGCGCGGCGGGCATTGTCCCGCGCCATGGCGACGGCGCGGGGGTCGATATCCGAGGCAAAGATGTGATACTCGCCGTGAAACTCGCGTGCGCGCGCTTCCTCGCGCGCCTGCGGCCAGACCTCGGCCGGCAGCCACGCCCACTGCATGGCCGCAAAGTCGCGCCCGATGCCTGGTGCGCGGCCCTTGGCGGCCAGCGCCGCCTCGATGGCGATCGTGCCGCTGCCGCAAAACGGGTCGCAGAAATCGCCCCGGCCGCGGTAGCCCGCGATGTCCACGAGCGCGGCGGCCACCGTCTCGCGCAGGGGCGCGGCCGGTAGCCGCGCTTGTGCAGCGGCGTGCCGGTCGTGTCGAGATAGAGCGTGGCCGTGTCGTGCACGAGCGAGAACTGGATCTGGTACAGCGCGCCGGTCTCGGCAAACCACGTCACATGATAGCGCTGCTTGAGCGACTCGACGACGGCTTTTTTGATGATCTTCTGGCAGTCGGGCACGGAGTGCAGTGCCGACTCCAGACTGTAGCCCTTGACGGGGAAGGCCGCGTCCGCGGGCAGGTACTGCGCCCACGGCAGGGCCTTCACGCCCTCGAAGAGCGCGTCAAACGTCGGGGCGGGGAAGCTGCCCAGCTCGAGCAGCACGCGCTCGCCGAAGCGGCAGCGGAGGTTCATGCGCGCGATGTCCGCGTCCGTGCCCGTGCAGCGCACGCGGCCGTTTTCGGGCATGACGCTGCGCAGGCCCATATGGCGCAGCTCGTTGCCGAGCGGGCCCTCGAGCCCGAACAGGCACGGCACGCACAGTTTGTGCTCAGGCATCGGGCGTGTCCTCGGTTTCGTCAGATTTTTCAGGCTCGGCCGGGGTTTCCGGGGCTTCCGGTTCGGCCGGGGTTTCCGCTTCCGGCTTGGCCTCGGGCGTTTCCTCCGGAGCGGTCTCCGGCTCGGCTGCGGCCTCCGGGGT
>OHZE01000726.1_pt1 | contig 9831 bp, 8 predicted proteins | sample 1580371 | NCBI WGS metagenome assembly OHZE01 (sample SAMEA3882527, study PRJEB24775) | human gut metagenome | biome: human-associated habitat; feature: intestine environment; material: feces | place: Netherlands | collected 2009/2010
CTTCCAGTCGGAATTCATAATACGGCTCCAGCAAAATGCTTTTTGCCTTCCGCAGTCCCTGGCGTACTGCACGGTATGTCGCCTGGCGGAAATCCCCCCCTTCGGTATGTTTGAGATGTGCCCTTCCGGCAATCAACGTAAATTTGATATCCGTGATCGGCGACCCGGTCAGCACACCGGTAAATTCTTTTTCTCCCAGATGTGTAAGAATCAGTCTCTGCCAGTTCAGATCCAATTCGTCCTCGCTGCATTCTGTCACAAATTGAAGACCGCTGCCCCGTGGAAGCGGTTCCATTTTAAGATGCACTTCCGCATAATGGCGCAATGGTTCAAAATGTCCCATTCCAATCACCGTATCTTCGATGGTTTCCCGATATAAGATCGTCGCACTTCCAAATGCGATATCCATTCCATAACGTTCGCTGACCATTCGCTTGATAACTTCCAGCTGCACTTCGCCCATCGGCTGGATGAAGATTTCTCTTGTCTGCGCCTGCCACGAAAGATGAAGATTCGGATCCTCTTCTTCTAACTGCTTTAACTGCCTCCAGGCAATGGCTTCCTCCGTTCCCTCCGGAAGCAGGATCTGATAATTGCACACCGGCGCCAGCTGATTGGCACAAAAATCGGCTTCTTTTCCCACACCTTGGCCGGCGTAGGTGTCGGTAAATCCCGGAACCGCGCAGATATCTCCTGCCTTTACTTCCTGCTGCAGCGTATATTTTTCTCCGGAATACACGCGGATCTCATTTACTTTGCCAATTCCTTCGATCTCATCGCGCAGTTTCAGTTCTCCCCCGGTCAATTTCATATGGGTCAAACGCTGTCCGGCATCATCTCGTGTAATCTTATATACTTTTCCGGCAAATTCTTTCTGATATTCCGGCATTTTCGTGTAGCTTTCCAATCCCTCCAGAAGTGCTTCAACGCCTTCATTCTGAAGTGCAGAACCAAAGTAACACGGATAAAGCAATGTCCCGGAAACCAGTCTTCTGACCTCTTTTTTCAGATCAAAAGTTCCCTCTTCGAGATAGGTCTCCAACAGAGTTTCCTCGCACATTGCCACATTTTCGCACAACAGTTCTTCCTCTTCGGTAAAATCCACGCAGTAAGGAGATAATTTTGCCTGCAGTTCTTTTAATACCGCCGCTTTGTCTGCCCCCGGAAGATCCATTTTATTGACAAAGAAAAATGTCGGAATCCGATATTTCTGCAAAAGCTTCCACACAGTCTCCGTATGTCCCTGCACGCCGTCGGTTCCGCTTATGATCAAAACAGCATAATCAATGACCTGCAGCGTCCGCTCCATCTCGGAAGAAAAGTCTACGTGTCCCGGTGTATCTAACATCGTAACATCCATATTTCCATACGAAAAGCATGCTTGTTTGGAAAAAATTGTAATTCCTCGTTCCCGTTCCAACGGTGAGGTATCCAAAAAGGCATCTTTGTGATCTACGCGTCCCCGCGTCCGGATCACGCCGCTTTCATACAATAATGCTTCTGACAATGTCGTCTTTCCGGCATCTACGTGAGCCAAAAGTGCGGCACATATATGCTTTTTCTGTTGATTTTCTGGTGTAGTATTCAAATGTTACTGCCCCTTTCCCTTCTTCCCTGCATTTCTCTTTTTCACATCGTTTCGCAATAATTTATATACCGTCGCAGTCAATGGAACGAATAAAAGCATTCCTCCGATTCCCAGTACACTTCCGCCGATGGTTACCGCGGCCAGCACCCAGATGCCCGGCAGTCCGATGGATGCGCCGACCACACGCGGATAAATGAACTGGCCTTCCAATTGCTGTAAAATAACAAGAAAGATTACAAATACGATTGCTTTCATCGGCGAAACTGTCGCGATCATCAAAAAGCCGATGCCACCTCCGATATAAGCTCCTGCGATAGGGATCAATGCCGTAAATCCGATCAGCGCCCCTGTCATCCCACTGTAAGGGAGACGCAGGATCGTCATACCGATAGCGCACAGGCTTCCTAAAATCACAGCTTCGACACACTGCCCCACGATAAAGCTGCGAAAACACTCGTGAAGAGTGTGTATAACATAATTTACTTTGTGGTATATCGGCTCTTTTAAATAGGTCTTTGCCACCTTTTTTACCTGTGGGACAAGACGATCTTTGCCCGTCAGAAGATACAGCGAAAAGATAATACTCATAATAACGGTAAAAGCCGTCGAAAACGTAGCGGCGATGACATTTTTTACGACGCCGAAAGCACCGCCCAGTCCACCGGCTGCCCAATTTGCGACTTTGGTCACAATTTCTTTCCAGTCAATCTGCCCGGTCTTGGTTACATTTCCCAGTTCATTCCACAATTTCGTCATCTCATCATTACCGCGAAGTTCCCCCGAAACACTCTGCATCAATGGCGGAATCTTATCGATCAAAAGTTTTACACAATCAATCAATTCCGGCACGACAAGTCCGATCACGAGTGCAATGATTCCAAGCAGGCTCAGATAAGAAAGCAGAACACAGACTCCTGTCCGCGTCTTTTTTATAACCTTCTTTTTTGATTTTGGAAAATAATGTCTTTCATAAAAACTCATTAAAATGTTGACGGCATACGCGATCACAAGTCCTGTGATCAATGGTGCTGCCGCATGAAAGGCAATTCCGATTCCTGCCGCGATCACGGACCAGTAGTGAACAGTCAAAAACAGAACTGCCACTGTCACCCCTGCGCGAAAACAAGTTTCCCAGCTTAATTTCATCACTCATCACTATCCTTTTCTGTTTCGTTTTCCATCTCTATTTCCGGGCTATCCGCTCTTTTTTGATTCAGCAACATCAATAATCCCTGATACGAAACCATGATCTGCTGCAAACAATACCGGACGCGCTCCGGATTCTGCTGTCCTCGCTGCGGGCCTCTGTGAAGCATCGTCACGTCCTGTATTAAAAGAATATTTTCGCCCTGTTCCCCCGGGGCCATACGCACCATGATCCACACCGGCTCCGGCTTCCCCGGCATACTAAATGCATGCTCAAAGGCAATGGTATATTTTACTGATTCTCTGCAGAATTTTTGTACTTCCGGATATTTTTCATACAGATCCAGTTGTTTAAAGAGGTCTTCTGCACAAGATATCACTTCCCTTTTTATCCCAAAAAGCCACTCGGCACTTCGGGAAAGAAAAGTTACCGCGTGGTTTTCCGATTCGATTATCATAATCAGTACATTCAATTGATCTGCAATCAAGTTTAAAATTTGTTTTGTCATATTTTATTCTTCACTCATTGAAGCCAATTTGGCTGCCTGGTCTGCCGCAATCAGACTGTCAATCACTTCACTTAAATCTCCATTGATAATGGCATCCAAACGATGAAGTGTCAATTTAATACGGTGATCCGTCACACGTCCCTGTGGATAATTATACGTACGTATCTTTTCTGAACGGTCTCCGGTTCCAATCTGGCTTCTTCTCTTTTCTGCCTCTTCGTCATGTGCTTTTGCACACTCCAGTTCATATAATCTGGCACGAAGTACTTTTAATGCCTTATCTTTATTTTTCAACTGTGATTTTTCATCCTGACAAGAAATGACAATTCCAGTCGGAATATGGGTCAGACGAACTGCGGAATCCGTCGTATTGACACACTGTCCACCATTTCCGGAAGCACGGAATACATCAAATTTACAATCGTTCATGTCCAGTTCCACTTCGACTTCCTCCACTTCCGGCATAATTGCCACGGTCGCTGTCGAAGTGTGGATACGTCCACCGGATTCTGTCGCCGGAATACGCTGTACGCGGTGTACCCCGCTCTCGTATTTCAGTTTGGAATATGCGCCGGAACCATTGATCATAAACACGATTTCCTTAAATCCGCCGATTCCGTTTTCATTGGAGTTCATCGTATCTACTTTCCAATGCTGCTGTTCAGCATATTTGCAATACATGCGGTACAGATCCGCAGCAAACAGTGCCGCCTCATCTCCACCGGCACCCGCACGGATCTCGACAATAACGTTCTTTTCATCATTCGGATCTTTGGGCAGCAAGAGGATGCGAAGTTCCTGCTCAATCTCTGACACACTAGCCTTACATTCATTTAATTCTTCCTTGGCAAGTTCTCTCATCTCTTCATCGGTTTCTTCGTCCAGAATCGCAAGACTATCCGCAATTCCTTCTTTTGCGCTTTTGTACTCTTTGTATTTTTCTACGACCGGCTCAAGGTCGGACTGTTCTTTCATCAATTTTTGATAACGGCTCTGATCATTAAGCACATCCGGCTCACTCAATTCATTCAGTACTTCTTCATAACGCAGAAGCGTATCTTCCAGTTTATCAAACATAATCATTTTCCTTTCTTTGACAGTCTGCCCCGTACGACACGGTCAAGTCCTGCCAGATCTTTTTTTATCTCAACATCGGCAAACCCGTTTTTCTCAAATAACTGCTTTACTTGTTCGCCTTGATTGTAACCAATCTCTACCATAAGTATTCCCGCCTCTTCAAGATAAAACGGTGCTTTTTCTAAAATCTTTTCATAAAATACCAGTCCGCTTTTCCCGCCATCCAGAGCAAGGAGCGGCTCATGATCAATCACTTCCGGCATCAGCCCGGAAAGTTCCTCTGTCTCAATATACGGTGGGTTAGAAACGATCAAGTCAAATTTCCCATCGATCGGTCCCCATAAATTTCCAAGTGCGTAGGTGATTTCCGGTTTTCTGCCTCTTCCTTTCCAGCCATTTTTGTCAAGATTTCTCTCATTTTGTCCGGCTGTCGCAATAGCCTCTTCCGAAACATCACTCAACGTGACCGCTTTCGGATTCCCCCACACAGCAATGCTCAAACCAATGCAGCCGGATCCGGTACACAGATCAAGGACTCTTTTTCCCGTTGAGACTTCCACCGCCATTTCGACTAAAATTTCCGTATCCTGTCTTGGAATCAGCACACCTTCACGTACCAAAAAAGTTAATCCCATAAACTCTGTATATCCAAGAATGTATTCCAGTGGAATGTGTTCTTTTCTTTTGGAAACTTTTTCCATATATGATGTTATTGTCTCTGGTGCCGCCTGCTCCATCTGTTCTAAAAAGAAACGGCTTCTCGTATACGAAAACGGTTCCTCACTCAGACATGACTGCAGAAGATACCAGGCATTTAATTCTGCCTCCGGCACTTCATTCTCCGTCAATTTCCGGATTCCTTCCCGGTACAAATCCTGTAATGTCATAGGTTCCTCCCGGCGAGATCACTGCTCTTTTTCTTCAGTCGGTGCTGCTTCATCAAAATACCGGTCAAGTGCCTGCAGAATCTCATCGTTTTCATCCTCGACATCAACCACTTCAAATCCCTCTTCTTCCGGCTGTTCTTCTTCATCCTCATAATGTGCTAAGAAGTCCCGCCAGTCAAATACAGCCTCCACCGAAGAGATCGCCACTTCCAGCATACTGTCATCCGGTTCCCTCGTTGTCAATGCCTGCAGCCAGAGCCCCGGCTTACTCAGTACATTGATCACCGGATTTTCGGACTTTCCGGCAAGCGAAATAAATTCAAAGGAAATTCCCGCAATCACCGGAATCAATAAAATTCGAAGCACCATACGAACCCACATATTCGGTACGGAAATAAACATAAACAGCAGAATGCTCACAAACATTACAACCAGCATAAAACTGGTTCCACAGCGCTTGTGTACCATCGTCTGTTTTTTTGCGTTTTCGACCGTTAATTCCATTCCATTTTCAATGCAGTTGATGCACTTATGCTCTGCACCATGATACATAAATACCCGGCGGATATCCTCCAGCAGAGAAATCGCTTTTACATATCCGACAAAAAGTGCAACACGGATCACACCTTCAATCAATCCACGTAACTGAATCGACGGAACAATCTTATGAAGTTTTTCTGATATAAAAAATGGCAATAATACAAAAAGACCAATTGCGACAATGATGGCTGCTACAAGTGCCAGCCCCATCCACAGATCATTGGTTTTCTGATTTTCTTTTGAACTTTCTTTTTCCTTTTCTTCTTCCTCTTCCCAAAAACTTGCCGAATAGTTTAAGGTTCCCATTCCCATCTTTAAGGATTCTGCAAAGGCAAAAATTCCTCGGATGATCGGGAGTTTCGCAATTGCATATTTTTCTTTCAGACTTTTGTAATCTTCTACTTTGACTTCAATCTGTCCGTCCGGCTTTCGCACAGAAACAGCGTACCGGCTTTTTCCCTTCATCATAACACCTTCGATGACAGCCTGTCCACCAATTCCCGAATACTTCATATCCTGCCTCCAATCTGCATTAGTTCACATTTCATTTCTGCTCTATATAGAACAACTCCGCAGTTCTCAAGTACCTTGCGATACAGAAACCTGCGGAGCCTTTATGTGTTCACTCTCTGCTTATTTCAAGCCATATTTACGATTGAACTTATCAATCGCACCACGAGCTGCCATGGACTTCTGCTGTCCTGTATAAAATGGATGGCATTTGGAACATACTTCAACATGAATATCTTCTTTTGTTGAACCTGTTACGAATTCGTTACCACAGTTGCAAACAACCTTTGCCTGGTAATATTCTGGATGGATTCCCTCTCTCATGATTTTCACCTCACTACTTCTATTTTACTAAAAAATGTGTCATTTCTCAAAATCGGCTTTCTTATTGTACCACGCTTTGAAACAAAATGCAAGCAATTTTTAATGAAGCTTGATTTTTTTAATGGTCTCAATAAATTCTTTGTTATTTTTTGTTCTCCGGAACAAGTTAATGATCTGTTCCAGATTGCCGTCGTTATTTGGAGAAGCGCCCAATGCTTTTCGCATAATGTATACCGCTTCCAGTTCATTCTGATCGAGAAGAAGATCTTCACGGCGTGTACTGGATTTCTGAATATCGATAGCCGGGAATACTCGTTTTTCCGACAAATGTCTGTCAAGCACGAGTTCCATGTTACCGGTTCCCTTAAATTCCTCGAACACCACATCGTCCATACGGCTTCCGGTATCTACAAGTGCCGTCGCAAGCACGGTTAAACTTCCGCCTTCGCGCATATTTCTTGCTGCACCAAAGAATCGTTTTGGCATATGGAGTGCCGCCGGATCCAAACCACCGGAAAGTGTACGTCCGCTTGGCGTAACCGTAAGGTTATACGCTCTTGCCAAACGAGTAATACTATCAAGCAGCACCACGACATCGTCGCCGCCTTCGACAAGACGTTTTGCTCTCTCGATCACCATCTCGGAAACACGTTTGTGGTTTTCCGGAAGTTCATCAAATGTCGAATAGATAACTTCTACCTTTTCTCCTTCGATAGATTCTTTTATATCGGTTACTTCTTCCGGGCGCTCATCGATCAGAAGAATCAGCAGATGCATATCCGGGTAGTTCTGTGTGATCGCACTCGCCACCTGCTTCAGTAGTGTTGTCTTACCGGTTTTCGGCTGGGATACGATCATACCTCGCTGTCCTTTACCGATTGGTGCGATCAGATCAAGCATTCTCATCGAAACGCCTGAATTGCTTGTCTCCAAATGGATTCTTTCATTTGGAAAAATCGGTGTCAGGTCTTCAAATTTATTACGGTGTGCCAAATACGTAATCGGCCGTTCATTGACTTTTGTCATATACAAAAGGGCACTGAATTTTTCATTCTGCGTACGCACACGAAGATTTCCTTCAATAATATCTCCGGTACGAAGTCCGAAACGCCGCAAAAACGCCGGTGATACGTAGACATCATTATCTCCCGGAAGGAAGTTATCGCAACGAATAAAAGCATAACCTTCCGGCATGATCTCGAGGATTCCCTTTTTCGTAATACCGCTGTCAAGTTCTTTCAACTCTGTCGGATGCACATCCAATACCTGACGATCTTTCGCAATCGTGATCAAACCAGCCTTGATCACTTCTTCAATCGTGCGATACGGCTGATGCTCCTGCAACATTTCGGAAGATCCATTGTCATGCGATGAATTATCCTGAGAAGAATAATGGGAATTATTTTGGGCATTTGAATGATAATTGTTGTTCTGGTAATTATTTCCCTGGTAATTATTTCCCTGGTAATTATTTCCCTGATAATTATTGTTCTGGTAATTGTTGTTCTGATGATTATTTCCCTGGTAATTGTTGTAATTACTGTGGGAGGATATATTACGCCCTCTGTAATTTCTTGAATTATTATTCTGCGAAGGCACATAGGTGTAAACCTTCTTTTCTCTTTCCGGCTCGCTCTTTTTCTCTTCCACCGGTTTCTCAACAGGTTTTTCCGCCTGTTTCTTGCCCGGAAGTTCAGCCGGATTAAGAATGTCAGCCGGTTTCACCGGACGAACAACACTCTGAGAAAGAATCTCCGCTTTCTTCAATTCTTCGATCAATTCAGCTTTACGCAATGCGGAAATTCCACTAAGTCCTTTTTCCTTCGCCATCTCGCGAAGTTCTTTTAATGATAATTTTGTAAAATCCATTCCATCGTCCTTTCTAATTTTCTTATCCCTAAAATTCAATTCCATTTTTTGTCATTAATTCTCTTGCACTTTCTAGAGAATCTACTCCGGTTGCATTTTTAATCGGTGCAAATTCTTTTTCTCTCTCCACTTCAAAAGAAAGACAGTTATCCATCATATGAATCATGTCAAGAACCAGTGTCTCAAACTTATATCCGTTTGGCTTATCCGGCTTAATCTGTTTTCCTTCTGCATCCATATAGGGAATTTTCTTTTCTACAATATGGGTAGGGAGATTTTCATTCATGATCTTCTCAAGTGTTGCTACAGAGAAAAGATAATTTAGTATTACACCATAATTATACAACAATTTTCCCTGTTTGTCACGTAAATGTATCATTTCTTCTGTCATTTCATAATATTCCACGATCGAAGGCCTTCCATCTTCGAGGCAAAGCACACCTACTTTTTCATAAGGATCGGCTTTCGCAACCACCTTGGAGCCACAGACACAGCCATGTTTCAGCACGGCTCCGACAAATATCGGATCCGCAATCTTCTGCAGCACATTGTCCACAGAAAATACATTGAGCCATTCCACACCAAGTTCTTTTATCGTGTCAAGAAGTCCTGCACGCACCATCGAAATAAACCATCCGCCATTTCCATTTGGAGACAGTGACAGGCTATCAGGTGCTTCCATAAGAAGCTTTCCATTGTAATCTACGCTCGGTGCCATATCCTGCTTGAAGAAATGAATATATTCAGCATTGTAGCCAAAATAATTTTTCTCCTTCAAAAAAGCAGTAGTATCATCATAATTTTTGTCACTTGTCATGATATAAAATGGAATCCAGGCACCGGCCTTTTTTACAATCTCCATTACATTATTGATCAGACATTCGAAAATGTAAAGCTCTCTTGTGACACCGATATTGTACATACCCTTTGGCTTATCAAAACCAAGACGGGTACCCTGACCTCCTGCAAGCAAAACGGCAGCAACCTTGCCCTCGCGGATTGCCTGTAATCCAACTTCTTCAAGATGTGCGCGGTTTGCGTCAATCTGGGACAGCTCCATGGCAGACAGCGGTGCAAATGTGCCGCGTGCATTTACTGTTTCATGTGTCTTTAATACATCAAGCAAGGACCAATCAATTCCTTCAATCTGAGCAAGGAGATTTTCTTGTTGCTCTGGTGTAAGAGTGTCATAAAATGAAAGCAGCTGCAGCTGATCCTTCTGTGTTAATAAGTTAATAGCGTCCTGTTTTGTCATAATAAGAACCTTTCTTCAAATATTGAATTTGGACAATTTACAGAATGCCGATGCCCACGGCATATGCGGGATTAAATTGACATCCCTATATTTGTAACTTTACGATAACACAGAGCCAGAAAAAAG